>Ga0105104_10001052_pt1 | contig 21158 bp, 11 predicted proteins | sample PPLLaktember2015_3_FD_87034 | JGI IMG/M metagenome (GOLD analysis project Ga0105104, IMG submission 87034) | Freshwater sediment microbial communities from Prairie Pothole Lake near Jamestown, North Dakota, USA - PPLs Lake P7 Core (6) Depth... | ecosystem: Environmental > Aquatic > Freshwater >... | reverse complement strand
AGCCTCGGAGCGGAGTAAGCGGGACCACCCAACGAAGCTCTGAAGCGCGGTGGTTGCGGCCAGTCACGATCACGATGTCGCAACCACTGTGTCCCGGAGCTTCGCTGGGTGGTCCCGCTTACTTCGCTCCGGGACTCGCTCCGCACAAAGCGCTCCGCGGCCCTCCGCTCCGTGCGCGGCTCTGTAACGCGTTCTAAGCCCGCTGGAATCAAAAAGTTCGTGTAGGAGCAGGGCCTTGCCGCGCCCTCCGAAAGAGTCTGACGCAACGGCCTCCTACGGCCCTGTGACTGCGAAGTCCCGCAGGCTACGAATGGTCTTCCCCGTCCCGTCCTTCACCTCTGCCTGGATGACGTACCGGCCCGGTTCGTTCGGGAATTGGGCTGTGAATTCCGGAATCTCGCGACCGAGGGCAGCGACCGCACAGGCTTTCGATTGACTCCAGACCTCCTGATTCCCTTTCAGGATCCTGAGCCGCACGTCACCCTGCCAGTCGGCATAGAGGTCGTTGATGACAAAGACCTTCATCCGAGCCGAGCTGCCCGCCTTAGCCTCCTCTGCCCAGAAGTCGAGCATCAGCCCCAGAGGATTGAACGATTCTTTGACGTACTCCTCGAAATGAGGCTCGAACGTCAGGTTTTCGAGATCAACGAAGTGGTCGCTGGTCGCGCCGCCCTCCGGCCGCGGCTTGTCGCCGGGCCGGGAATAGCCGAGGCCGCAGAAGTGCAATACTCCGGCGCACTCGCGGTGTGCGCGCCAGAATTCGGTCTTCGCCGCCAGATACCGGGCAAAGAGGGTTCGCCGCTGCTCAACCGTGGAGCTCGGGCCGAGCAGGCTCTCGTACACCTTATCGGTCAGGCAGGTCGGGTTCCCGTCTCGCGTGAGCCACAGCCAGGCATACTCATTGATGATGATCGGAACGTCGCGTTTCTTCTGCGGCCCCTGGAGCGGAGGGCGGCCTGAAATCTCCGCCATCTCGCTCATCTTGAAGGGCTTCTGCCCGTTCCAGGCGCGAATGAAAAGGTACGGATGGGCCTCCACACAGTCGGTGTCCGCCTGCGGCTCTGCCCAACCGTTCTCCCACGGTCGACTAGACAAATCCAGCGCCCGGACCGCCTGCAAGGCTTTCCCCGTTTCCGTGGTGAAGCTTTCGTTTTGAGCGTCCCAGATCACGACCGAGGGGTGATTCCAGCGCTCGTTCATCCATTCGATGTACTCAGGAATGATCTTCTCGGCCAGGGGGTTCTCGGGGGCTTTGTTCAACAGCCAGATCGGGAACTCGTCCTGGATTAGAAATCCTTCTTCATCTGCGATGTCGTACCAGGACTCGGGCGGGAAGCCGATACAGTAACGCAGGCTGTTCCAGTTCATCGTCTTGAATTTGCGATGCAGCTGTCGTACCCAGTCTTCCCGCCACGGCCGGTCTTTCCGCTCGGAATCTTCGAAGAAGCGATAGATCGTGACGTTACTCCCGCGCATGAAATACGGCTTGCCGTTGAGCAGCGCCCGCTTCGTCTGAGGGTCGAAGCGAAACGATCGCACGCCGAAACGCAGACCCGCGGCGTCGGCGCCCGTTGTGAGCCGTAACTCGTAGAGGAACGGATCCTCCGGAGACCACAGGCGGCAGTTTTCTATGGGAATCGTGAAATCGACCTTGGAAAGCGCGCTGTTTGTGGCGCGGATCTGGGCGGTTGCCGACCCGGCGGCGTTTCCTCGGACGGATTCCGCGACGAGCGCACGCACCGTCACAGGGTCGGATACCGTTTTCCCGAGGATCTCGGCCTGAACCCTTACTGAGCGGGAGGCCGGGTCGGGAGCAATTTGCAGGTTGTGGATATACGGCGCGCCGGTGAGGATGAGGTCGACTGAATCGTAGATGCCGGGGATGAACAGGTATTTCTCGAAATCCCAGCCCGTCGGCATTCCCGCAGGGAGAACCTCGCGATCTGCTCCAACCCTGATGACCAGCTCGTTATCCTGCTTTTTTCCCTTCAGGGCTTTTTCCAGGTGAAAGTAGCCGGGGGTGAAGCACGGGAGATGCTCGCCGACCAGCTGCCCGTTCAGCCACGCCTTGGTCCCGTACGCGGCTTTGTGAACCTTCAGAACCGCAACCGCCGGTACGTCGCCTTCGATCTGAAAGCTCCGCCTATACCAAAACGCCTGTCGAAGCGAACTCTTCTTCCCGACTTCTTGAAAAGGCGGAGTCGCCATGTCCATAAGTCCGGGGACTTGAACCGTGCGTGAGTAGTTCGCCGGAGGTCGATCCGTGAGATCGCCTTGCCCGACCTGCCACTGGCCGTCGAGTTTGATGACCTTGCGCGGGTCGACGGGCTTGAGGCAGGCATAAACGCTCATGATTGATCCGAGGATGATAGCGACGGCAAGGCAAACAATTCGGGGCATGTCTCACTCCTTTCCGGCGGACGAAATCGTCACTCGCATTGCGCTCAACTTGCGTCCGACTCGTCGGCCGGCAGGTTGTCCATCGACTCCGCCAGCACGGCTTTGGCCTCCTCCAGCCTGCTGGTCAAGACCTTGATTTTGGTTTCGCCAAGCCCGTTGATCGTGAAAGGGTAGACTGAATGGGGCACCTGTGACACGAGAAGACAGTCGATTCCCGCCTCCTCGAGGATAGTCTTGATGAGGTTGGCTTCAACGTCGTTATAAACCACGGTCAGCACGGCTGTCTTCTCGTCGTTGATCTGCCTGGCTGGTTCCATTTGATTACTCCTTTGCCGTGGGCATCATATCAAATCGTGGAAGCCACGCGGGTTGGCTTCCGGCAGCCGGTTCAGGGTGATCTCCGCGCGATTGAGTGAGCATCTGTAGTTGCGAGATCTCTTTCGGAGTGCGGCGGCCTTGACGCCGCTTTGTGCTCGCCGGCCTTGCCGGCGGCCTCTGCACGGTCGATGCTCCTCGGGCCGCCAGCAAGGCCGGCGAACACAAAGCGGTGTCAAGGCCACCGCACTCCGAAAGAGGTCGCGCAACTACAGATGCTCACTCAGCCGCCACTGAGACCCCCTACCGCTTCTGGTACACCCTCACGTAATCCACTTCCATTCGCTGCGGGAACTGGGTGGAGGCGTTTGGATAGCCGGGCCAGTTACCGCCGACGGCCAGGTTCAGAATCAGGTGAAAGCGCTTGTCGAACGGCGCCGGAAAGGGTGTGGTCGTGTACCACTCCGGCGGGGGCTGCGTCTGATAAAGCACGTCGTCGACGTACCACCGCATCACGCCCGGCTCCCATTCCAGCCGGAAGAGGTGAAAATCGTCCGAGAAATTCCCTGACGGCAAAACGTAGGAGCTCCCGTGGCTCCTGTTACTCGGCCATTGTCCCCCGTAGTGCAGCGTTCCGTAGACTTTGTTCGTCTCGTGGCCGAGGTACTCCATGATGTCGATTTCGCCGCTGGCTGCCCAGGTCCCGTAGAAATCATCGGTGGGCATCATCCAAATGGCGGGCCAGATACCTTGACCCTTCGGCAATTTCGCCCTGAGCTCGAAGCGACCGTACGTCCAATCGCCTTTGTTTCTCGTGCGCATTCGGGCCGAGGTATAGGAGTAGGGGAAGGAGAATCCGGGCGGGGTGTAATTGTCATTGCGCGCCTCGATGACCAGCTTCCCGTCCTCGATCCGCGAGTTCTCGGATCGCGCAGTGTAGTACTCCCACTCCTTGTTCCCCCAACCGCCGCTGCCGGTTCCGATCTGATGCTCCCATTTGGCAGTATCGATAGCCGAGCCTTCGAACTCATCCGACCAGACGAGTTCCCACTGTTCCCTTCGGCTCATCCGGCTGCGGCGCGGCGTCCTATTTACACGCTCGTCCAGACCAATCGTCTGCCGAAGGCCGTCCTTGTTCAAAGAAAGGTGTCGCGTGACCGTCTGGCCCTCGTAAGTGACTTCGACGTCGTAGTCTCCCAGAAACCCCCTCACCCCGGCCGCGCCCTGTTGATCGGAGACAGTGGAAACGTCCGTCCACCAGTCGGTGAAGACCGTCTGCAGAAATGCCTGACCCGCAGGTTTCAATGTCCAGTCGGAGCGGTACATCGGCGCGTCCTGGTGCCAGTGGGCGCCGTCCCAGAAGCCCCACATTACAAAGTTCTCGACGCGCAAGTGACTGAAACAGATGATCAGGAGATCGCGCATGTAGTCGCCCAGGATCTGTTGGTCAGCGCCTGACGCGTCGAACTCCGTGATGCTGATTGCAGCGCCATAGTTCGAGAAGTCGTTAAGGATGCTGTAAATAGTCTCCGGTCCCGTGAGTGTCGAGCCGAGGTGCCCTTGCATCCCGATCCCGTCGATCCGCCCGCCGTTGGCTAGAATTGAGTCGATAACGGCACGGTATCGCGACTGCATGGACGTGTCTTTCCCGCCACTACTGATGATGCTGTACTCGTTGATGTAGAGCTTAGTGTCCGGGTCGGTCTGAGCGGCCAGTTTGAACCAGTCCGCGTAGATCTGCTCGCCTCCGAAAAGGTTTCGCAGATCCGAGAGGTGCGCCGGCTCGTTCAGCACATCCCACTCGTCAATCTGCCCTTTGAGCCCTGGGTAAGCTGCTTCCTCCGCAATGTGTTCGGTGATTCGGTTCCGCACGTAATCCGGATTATGGTTGGCCTGGATATCCGAAGGAAGGTACTGCCAGGCCGGCCAGACGAGCGTATGCCCCCGGACCTCGATTCCGGCATCTCGAAAGGCTTTTACCGTCGCAACTACCTGTTCCTTGGTTCCCTCCGAGGACTCGTTTTCCCAGTTAGGCCACTTCGTCGCGTTCTCGAAGACGATTATGCTCCACGTCTTGCCGTCGCCGTTCAGATTGAAGATCCGCTCCCGGTACGTCTCGTCGTTGGCCGAGGCGCCGAGCATTCGCCCCATGGCGACGGCGGTTCCAAACCCAAAAGCGTGGCGCTTCATCCGAATGTGGACCCCGGCGCCGGGGACAGGCGCGCCACGCCGATCGACAACTTGGATTTGCAGCGGGGCCTTGCGGAGATTCTCGATCCGCGCCAGCGCTTCGGCGCGCCAGGGAGCGTCGGGAGAATGTCCTTCGTAATCGAGGTGATACGTGGACCTAGGCAGCTCGGAGACGGTGTAGGCTGTGCCGAAATTCAGGATCGCAAGTCCGGCGATTTCGATTTTCTGGGCCTGATATCCGAGGTTTATCTGGTAGCGGGCCTGACCTGTGGGCAGCGTCAAGCCCGCTCGGAACGGGATCATCCACTGTTGCCATTCGGTGGCCGGCGTCTGATCAAGCGATAGCGACTTGTCGTAGGGACTGGCGGTCTGCTCAAGGATGTGAGTCAAGTATCCGGTGCCTTGGCTGGCAGAGACCCCGCGTACCCAGACAACCAGCAGCAGGCTGTCCCCTGCGGTGACCGGCTGCCGGGTGTTGAAGCGGACCGCAGCATCCCAGGGGTTCGTGGTTGCCGCAGACGTCGTCAGCCCCCGTATTTGCGTGAAGGGCTCGGGGCCGGAAGCGGTCTTGAAGTCCACGACGATATTCGTGACAGAAATGAGTCCAAGGGTTGAGGACTCCGAAGCGTCCGAGCCCGAGGCAGCGAAGACCCAAGTTCCTCCGGTTATCCCGCGGGCTTGGAGTTGGGCCCGCAGAGCGGCGTGATATGCGTCGTCGTCGGCCCACAAAGGTGAGGCGCTAAGGAGAACGAGAAACAGTCCAAGGCCAAGAACAAACAACCTGTCACTCTTCATGATCGGCACTCCTGTTGATCTGGGCAGACAATATCCGATTCCTCAATTTGCGACAAGCGACTTTGACCGAGGCGAGGTTTTCTGACAATGTCGAAATAGGAGGACAAAATGACCCAATTCAGATTCTCCGCAGGGCCATGGAACGTGCACGAGGGCGCCGATGCGTTTGGACCGGTCGTACGAACGCGCATCCCGTTCGAGGAGAAAGTTCGCCGATTCAAAGAAATCGGACTGGATGCGGTCCAGTTCCACGACGATGACGCCGTTCCGGAGATGAACAGCCTCTCGGAGGCGGCCATTAAATCGCGGGCTCGCGAAGTCAAAGAGTTCCTGGACGACTTGGGCATGGAAGCCGAGTTTGTCGCACCGCGTCTCTGGGAAGATCCGCGGACAATCGACGGCGGTTTCACCTCGAACAACCAGAAGGAGCGGGAATTCGCCGGGTGGCGAGCCAAAAGAAGTATCGACATTGCCAATCAATTGGGTTGCGACAAGATTGTTCTCTGGCTGGCCCGAGAAGGCACTCTGTGTTACGAGAGCAAAGACCCGGTCCTGAGCGTGAAGAGGATCATCCAGGCGGTCAACGAGATGCTGGCATACGATCCTCGAATTAAGGTGCTGATCGAAACCAAGCCTAACGAGCCGATTGATCGCAGCTTTTGTCCTACCATCGGGCACGCGATCGCCATTTCGGAGGCGTCGACCGATCCCCGGCGAGTGGGCGCCCTGTTGGAGACCGCGCATGCCATTCTAGCCGGGCTCGACCCGGCGAACGAAATGGCCTTTGCGCTGGCGTACGGGAAGCTGTGGAGCGTCCATCTCAACGATCAGAATGGACTGAAGTACGATCAGGACAAAGCGTTCGGCGTCGAAAACCTGCGTCAGGCGTTCAACCAGATCCGGGTGCTGCTCCACAATGGCTACGGCAAGAACGGGGAATACATCGGCCTCGACGTCAAAGCCATGCGCACCCAGAGGGTTGAAGCCAGTTACAAGCATCTCGAGAACAGTCTGAAGATGGCGAAAATGCTCGAAGAAAAAGCGCGCAAGTTCGACCATTCCCGCCAGCAGGAATTCGTGGAATGCCGCGATTACGAGGGTCTCGAGATGTATGTCATGGAGTTGCTGATGGGATAAGGAGGCTGACGGCTGACGGCTGACGGCTGACGGCTGACAGCTGACAAAAACCCCGGACACTCACCGCATTAGCTTTGTCAGCTGTCAGCCGTCAGCTGTCAGCCCCTCCCCCCGCTTTTCTTTGTCGGCTTGAAACTTCAGCCTTACAATGAATGTATATAAATCAGACAACATTTCGCCGAAAGAAAGGGTCGACGATGCGACGCCTGGTCTTTGGGGTGACTTTTGCCCTCTTCACGTTCTATTGCCTGGCTCAGACTTCCGACTGGTTTTCGGGCGGCGGCCGTCGCCGGCGAGAACCTGTTCGTTGGGAGGCGCCGGCGGTCGGCCCGCCTACCAACGAATACACTTTCGCCCGGCTCGTCTACTCGGGAGGCCGCGGCTGGAACTACGACAGCTGGACGACCGACGCGCCGAAAGCGGATGTGACTTTCGTTGCCGGAATCAAGCGGCTGACCAACCTGGATGTTCGTGACTCTGCGTTCTTCATACCACTGACGTCGCCGGAGATCTTCAAATACCCCTTCCTGTATGCCGTGGAGGTCGGCTATCTGCAGCTTTCCGACGAAGAGGCGGCAACGCTGCGGGAGTATCTGTTGCGCGGCGGGTTCCTGGTCGTCGACGACTTTCATGGCAGCATTGAATGGGCGAACTGGGAAGAGCAGGTGCGGAAGGTTTTCCCGGAGGGCAAGATCGAGGATCTTCCCCTCTCCCACCCGATTTTCCACTGCTTCTTCGACCTGCGCGAGCTGATCCAGGTTCCCGGGATTCAGTATCTTTACTCTAATCGTCCCTACGAGAGGGACGGATACATCCCCCACTACCGAGGAGTCAAGGATGAGAACGGTCGCCTCATGATCGTGATCAATTTCAACTCCGATATTGGCGACGCCTGGGAATGGGCCGACTACCCGGCCTATCCCGAGAAGTGGTCCTCGACCGCTTATCGGCTGGGCATCAATTACATCGTCTACGCGATGAGCCATTGAGGTTGCCCGCCCCGGGACCTCGTAACGTTTACGCAGTTGGCCCCTATGAATGCGCTTTTCGAGCTTCTGTTTAAATACAAGTGGTTCCTTTTCGAGAAGGGGAAGATCTTTCTGGAGAGCCGGTTCTCCCCCTGGCTGATTCCGGTGATCGCTCTCGGTCTTGCTGTCGCTCTCTACTGGTTCAGCTCCGCCCGGAAAGGGGCGTCGGTCCAGGTTTTTGAGCCGACCGCGCAGGCTCCCCGACGGATGCCGATTTGGTTGTTGATCGGTTTCCGCGCCGTGGTTCTCGGAGCCCTGCTGTTCATGCTGATGAGACCGACGCTCGTCGTCTCCAGCCTGCTGCCGCGCGAGAACATCGTAGCGGTGCTCGTCGACGACTCAAAAAGCATGACTCTTCGTGACGTGGATAACGGGACGCGGCTCGACGCAGTGAAGCGCCTGCTGACTCCCGGCCGTCAAGGCTTTCTACCCGAGCTTGAGCAGCGCTTCCAGACTCGTCTGTTCAGCTTCTCACGCGAGAACCAGCGACTGGAATCGGCGGCCCAACTGCGAGCCGAGGGTAAAGGAACGAACTTGGAATCCGCGCTGCAAGGCGTTCTGCGCGAGTTCACGTCAGCGCCCCTGGCTTCAATCGTCGTTATTTCGGATGGCGCCGACAACTCCTCGGCCAACCTGGCAGCCGTCCTCAACGAGCTGCGCAGCCGGAAGATCAGTGTCAGCTCGCTTGGCGTCGGAGCGGCGAGCGTCGACCGCGATATCGAAATTGTCCAAGCCAGTGCCCCGGCGAACGTGCTCCCGGGATCCGTGACGCAGGCGGTGGTGTCTCTGAAAAGCGCCGGTTTCGCCGGACGGCAGGTCACGCTCGAGGTTCGAGAAAACGGCAAACTGGTCAACTCGAAACCGGTCGAGCTCGAAGGGACGGACGAACCGCAGGTTGTCGATATCGATTTGACGCCCAAAGGAGGTGGGGCGAAAACGTATACGGTTTCGATCAGGCCGCAGGAAGGCGAAGCGATCACGGTCAACAACCAGCAGAAAATGGTGCTGAATGTTGAAGATATCCAGCCCAAAATCCTGTACCTCGAGGGGACTCCCCGTTGGGAGTACAAGTTCATCCGCCAGGCGCTGTCCAAGGACAAGAACCTCCAGCTGGTGACTCTGCTGCGTACCTCCGGCAATAAGTTCTACCGGCAAGGTGTGGAAAGCGAAGATAACCTGGCAGGCGGTTTTCCGGCCAGCCGGGAAGAACTATTTCAATACAAGGGCCTGGTATTGGGCAGCATCGAAGCCAGCTTCTTTTCGAAGGAGCAGGCCCAGATGATCGCTGACTTTGTCAGTCTGCGCGGCGGGGGCTTCATGATGCTCGGAGGGAAGACTTCGTTTGATGCGGGTAACTACGCGAACACCGCAATTGCCGACATCCTGCCGGTTGTCCTCGGCCAAAGAGCGCAAGGAAGTTCTTACCTTCGGGAGCCCGAAAGGCTCGAGCTCACCTCCTATGGCAAGAACCACCCCATAACCCGGCTGGTTACGGACGACGCTCAGAATGACAGGCGGTGGAAGTCTCTTCCGCCCATTGGCGATTTCAACTGGATTGCGACCAGCAAGCCGGGGGCCACAGTCCTGGCACGGGGCAACGGAAAAGGGTCTCCCGTGATGCTCGCCGCCCACCGCTATGGACGCGGCCGTGCGTTGGCTTTCATGCCCGATAGTTCGTGGAGATGGCGCATGGAGATGCCGCACACCGACGACTCGCATCAGATCTTCTGGCGCCAGGCAGCGCGGTGGCTGGTTGGCTCGGCGCCCGATCAGGTGAATCTCGATATTGGGAGCGGAGTCTACAGCGAAGACCAAACGGTTCGTCTCAACGTGGACGTCAACGACGCTTCCTTCCGAGGTTTGAACAATGCCAATGTGACCGTTGCGATCGGGTCTCCATCGGGCAAGCGGACCGAGATCCCGATCAAATGGTCAGGGCAGAAAGACGGCGCATACCTGGGCGCATTCCGTCCGGATGAGAAAGGCGTCTACGAGATTCGAGCCACCGCCGAGGCGCAGGGCAAAGAGATCGGAACCGCGCGCCAATTTCTGGTGGTGGAGGAATCGAACCAGGAGTTCTTTAGCCCGGCTCAGAACCGTGAGCTCCTGACGCACGTCGCTTCCCAGACCGGGGGCAAGTACTATCCGCTCAGTGAGGCGTCGCAAATACCCGAAGAGTTGGTCTATCAGGAGCGCCCTAATTCGGTGCCGCAGTTCTTGCCGCTCTGGGACATGCCAATCCTGTTCTTGATTATCTGCGCAGCGCTGACAGCCGAGTGGTTTTTGCGCCGGCGAGGAGGGTTGGCGTGAGAAACGAGAACCGCTGGGAGCTGCCCCATAGCATTAACTTAGCGGCATTTTGCACAAATCGAGCCAGGGTGCGAGGGCGTTCCGTAGGGTGGGTTTCGAATCCGGCCGCCGTTTTTGCGGGCGGATTGAAACCCACCACGGGCATGATCGTGCTCAAAGCTTGCAGGGCGCGACCGTGCAACTGGTGGGTTTCAATCCGCCCGCAAAAACGGCGGCCGGATTCGAAACCCACCCTACGGAACGCCTCCCACCTCGGTTCAGAAATGCGTACAGAGCGATTGCCCGGTAAGTTGTCGCTAACGGGCAGGATGGCTGCGCTCCCGGCCGTTCTCGCCGCGCTTTGGCTGCTCATGGCTGGCTCCCTGTCGGCCCAATCGACTCACGCGCTGATCGTCGCCAGCGCCTCCGGAGAGGAGCAATTCAAGGAGCAGTTCTGGGACTGGGGAACGCGCCTGCAACGTGCTCTTACCGACCAGATGCACGTCCCGAAAGAAGACGTCCTTTTCCTGTTTGAAGACCCGGCAAAAGGGGCGCCGCTCGTTTTTGGCAAATCGACCAAAAGCGAACTGATGCGCGCCGCGGAGAAGCTCGACGCGGACTCCAAAGAAGGAGACCTGGTTTTCATCGTATTACTGGGGCACGGCAGTTCCGATGGCAACAATTACAAATTCAACCTGGTTGGTCCTGACGCCACCGCGGCTGACCTCGAACAGCTCCTCGGCCGTTTCTCCCGGCAGGATGTGGTTCTGGTTGCTGCCACACCTTCGAGCGGCGGATTGACGCGCACTCTGGCGGGGAAAAACCGGGTGATCATGACCGCCACCAAGAGCGAGCTGGAAAACAACCAGACGGTTTTCGGCGGCTATCTCGTTGAGGCGTTCGAGAACCGAGCCGGCGATGCCGACAAAAACGGCCGGGTCTCGATGCTTGAGGCTTACCTGTATTCGCGCAAGAAGGTCGAGGACTGGTACGAGGAACGCCAGAAACTAGCCACGGAGCACCCGCAGCTCGACGATGACGGCAATGGACGTGCCTCCTCGGTTCCCTCGGCTCAAACGGGCGATGGGCTGCTTGCCGGCCGGCTCTCGCCGGGTTCCCCGACCGAAACCGTGCTGGCCGCCGCGCCCGCCGGCAATCAGAAGGAACTGCGCGAGCTACAGGCGGCCAAAAAGAAAGTGGAAGCTGACCTTGCGGCCCTGAGATATCGAAAGTCCTCGATGGAAGACATGGAATATCAGAAGAACCTGGAAAAACTGCTGCTCGAATTGGCTCGGACGGACGGCCGCATCAGAGAGCTGGAGAAACCGAGATGAAGGGTTACAACGCAGCGAGACGCAGAATCCATCAAGCAGATGGCGGTAATCGCAAAGACTCTTCACGATTGATCGCTCTGCTTTTTGGCCCCTTGCGCCTGGTTCTGCCCCTCCTTGCCTTCTGCCTGGTGCTCGTGCTCGTGGTGGCTTCGCGGCAGGCGTCGGACCGGGCTGAAACGCCCGAGGGGGCCCAGGGACTCCTCTCAAAGGGCCGGTACACTCAAGCATTGGCCGCGTACGAGAGCCTCGCCGAACCTGCCGACAGTTCCCGAGAAGCGAAAATCGGCCTCCTCAAGGTTCTACATCTGACCGGGAAGTACCGACGGGCGGAAGAATTGGCAGTGAAGTATCTCCAGGCGTCGCCCGATACGGCTTTCACCTTCTGGCTCGGAAAGGCGCGGCGTGCCCAGGGCAAGTACTCGGAGGCAGAGGCCGATTTTCGCAGCGCTGCCGGGGCCCAGCACGCCATTCGAGATGAGGCAGGCATGGAGCTCGCGCTCCTCCTCGAGGAGACCGGTCGTCTGGACGAGAGCCGCACCGAGTTCGAGCAACTGTATAGCCGAGTGGCGAGCAGCAGCGTGAAACTCGGAATCGCGGCCGTAGCGCTCGAGAACCTTGAACGGTTTCAGGAGGCGAACGACGCCTTCAGGCAAGCCACGGAAGCCAATTCGAAGGACGTCGACACCTGGAACGCCTGGGGGCGACTCTTCCTGCAGAAATACGACAAAGCGAACGCTGCGTCGGTGTTTGAAGATGCGCTTAAAGCGGCGCCGGATCACCCGGACGCCTTGGCAGGCCTGGCTCAGAGCGTTGCCGAAGAACATGGGGAGCGGGCTCATTCGCTCATTGAAAAAGCGCTTGGCGTTAATCCCAACCTGATTGAGGGTCGTCTTCTTCTGGCCCAGGCGGCCATCGAGGCGGAGGACTTCGACAAGGCAGCCGGGGAGATTCGGAAGGCGCTGGAAGTCAACCCAAACTCCCCGGAAGCGCACGCCTGGAAGGCCGTTCTCCATTTTGGGAAACGCGAGCCCGCCGAGCTGGAGCAGGAGCTTCAGGCGGCTCTGAAGGTGAACCCTCGCTTTGGCGAGCTGTACGAGACGTTGGCTGACTATGCCGTTACCCAGCGTTTTTATCAGCAGGCGGTCGATTACTTCCGGAAGGCGCTCGAGCTGAATCCACGCCTGTGGAGTGCTTACTCCGGCCTGGGGATCAACCTCCTCCGTTTGGGCGACGAGGCGGCGGCCAAAGAAGCGTTGGAGACGTCATACGCCAACGACCGGTTTAACGTCTGGACCGTCAACACGCTGCGGCTGATCGACAGCTTTGAGAATTTCGACACGATCGAGGTGCCGGCCGCCGGAGGCACCGGGTCTCGATACAGCGCAAAAGACGCGCCACTCGACCACCGTGCCGCCGGCAGCCCGCCGGACTTTCGACTAAAGCTCCACAAGAAAGAATCGGCCCTTTTGCGCCTTTATGTCCCGGATCTCATGCGGCAGGCCCTGGACACGCTGTCTGCCAAATATGCCTATCGTCCGAAAACTCCGCTCTACCTGGAGGTGTTTCCCGACCACGAGGACTTTGCGGTCCGGACGCTGGGGTTGCCGGGTCTCGGGGCCCTGGGCGTCTGCTTTGGTCCCGGGATGGTGATGGACTCGCCGAGCGCGCGTCCGAAGGGCGGCTTTCACTGGGGCAGCACCTTGTGGCATGAGTTCACGCACGTCATCACGCTGGGGATGACCGACAACAAGGTACCGCGCTGGTTTAGCGAGGGGCTGTCGGTCATGGAGGAGCACAAGGTCAGGCCCGGGTGGGGAGACAACGTCAGCCTGGAAGCGATCAAGGCCATGCAGGAGAAGAAGCTCCTTCCGATCGCCGAGCTGACCGCCGGGTTCCAGAGGCCACGTTTCCCAGGTCAGGTCCAGCTGTCTTACTTCCAGGCCGGTGAAGCCTGCGAGTTCATCGACAAGGAGTTCGGGTTCCCGGCGATTCTGACCATGCTCAAGGGCTTTAAAGAGGGACAGTCACTGGAAACGGTGCTGAACCGGGCCTTGGGCCTTTCACCGCAGGAGTTCGATAAGCGGTTTAACGACTACCTGCAGTCGCGATTCGGCGGCGCACTCAAGTCGGTCGATTTTGACCTGCTTTCGAATAAAGAGGCTCTCGAATCGCCGGAGAAGCTGCAGGCATTGCTCGCGAAAGACCCGGGTAGTTTCTTCGCGAACCTCAAGCTCGGTGCCTACTACGTCGAGCAGAAGCAGCCGGATAAGGCCGTGCCGTACCTCCAGAAGGCGAAGAGTCTTTTCCCGTTCTACGACAAGCCGGACAACCCGTACCAGCAGCTCGCAGCGATCTACAAGGAGCAAAACAACCTGGCCGGTGCGATCGCCGAATTGGAGGCGCTGACTACGGTTAACGCCGGCAACTTCGAAGCGCTCAAGCAACTTGGGCAGTGGCTCAAGGAGAGCGGAAAACCGGATCGGGCGATGCCTGTGCTGGAGAATGCTCTGTATGTCTATCCGTTCGATGCAGACGTCCACAGGTTACTGGCGGAGGTCGGGGCAGCGCACGGAAAGCTCGAAGTGGCGCTAAGGGAGCATCAGGCGGTCCTGACACTGGATCCCGCTGATCCGGCGGCGGCGCACTTCAACGTCGCCAATGTTCTTTTCGAATTGGGCAGAAGGTCCGAAGCCAAGCAGCAAGTCCTGGCCGCGCTGGAAATCGCTCCAGGCTTCCAGCCGGCTCAGGAATTGTTGTTGAAACTGAGTGAATGAAAAGCAGGAGACAGAAGACAGGAGTCAGAAGTCAGAATCAAAACCCCCTAGTCGTTTTCATTCTGACTCCTGACTCCTGTCTTCTGACTCCTGCTGTAAGGAGTGAGGTAATCGAATGCTAAGGGACAATCGGGTGGAAAGAACTGAAGCGGCATTGGCTGCGTTTCCTCAGACGGGCCCGTCTGCCGAAGCCGAGTTGATCGAAAAGATGCAGAAGGCGAACGCGCTGATTCTTCGCCAGATACGAAAGGAAATCGTTGGCCAGGACGAGGTTGTGGAACAGGTTCTTATTTCGCTGTTCGTCGGCGGGCACTCGATGATCACGGGCGTGCCGGGCCTGGCGAAGACGCTGCTGATCCGGACCGTTGCCAACGTCCTCGACCTCAAGTTCAAGCGCATTCAGTTCACCCCGGACCTGATGCCTGCCGATATCACCGGCACGGACATCATCGAAGAGGACCACGGGACCGGCCGTCGGACGATGAGTTTCGTGAAAGGACCTATCTTCGCGAACATCCTTCTCGCGGACGAAATCAACCGAACCCCGCCAAAGACGCAGTCGGCGCTTCTGGAAGCGATGCAGGAGTACACCGTGACTGTCCAGGGAGCGACCTACGAACTGGAGCGCCCGTTCTTCGTTTTGGCGACGCAAAACCCGATCGAGCTGGAAGGGACGTACCCCTTGCCGGAAGCCCAACTCGACCGGTTCATGTTCAACATCGTCATCGATTACCTCAGTGAGGATGAAGAGATGGAGGTGGTATCGGCGACGACCAAACACCGGAACATCACCTACGAGCGGCTGATCAGCGGGGCGGACATCCTCGAGTTTCAGAGGGTCGTGCGGATGATTCCGGTAGCCGATTCGGTCACGCGTTACGCGGTGAACCTGGCGAGGGCGTCAAGGCCCAGCGACCCGACCGCCCCGGATTTTGTGAAATCGTGGGTGAATTACGGGGCCAGCCTCCGGGCGTCGCAGTTCCTCATTCTCGGTGCTAAGGCAAGGGCCGTCATGCAGGGCCGGTACAACGTCTCGATTGAGGACATCCGACACTTGGCTCGACCCGTCCTGAGGCACCGGATCCTGACCAACTTCCAGGCGGAATCGGAACAGATCACGACGGACAAGATTGTGACCAAGTTGATTGAGGCAGTTCCCGCGCCGGCCTCGGGAATGTGACGACTATGCATGCTTCGGTATTTACTCCTCAGACCCGGTCCAAAACGCGGTTCCTTGATCCGTCGGTTCTCGCCAAGATCCGGAACCTGGAACTGATCGCACGAACCGTCGTCGACGGTTTCATCTCGGGTCTGCACCGATCGCCCAACCTGGGCTTCAGCCTGGACTTTGCCGAGTACCGCCAGTACATGCCTGGCGATGACGTCCGGCGGATCGACTGGAAGGTTTATGCGCGCTCCGACCGATTCTATGTCAAAGAGTACGAAGGCGAGACGAATACTTACGTCCACCTGCTCCTCGATATCAGTGGATCGATGGCTTACGGGTCGCGGCCGAAGCCGGACGGCTTAACCAAGATCGAATACGCCTCCTACGTAGCCGCTTCGCTGGCTTACTTCGCTCAGCGGCAGAAGGACAGCGTTGGATTGGTGACGTTCGATAACCGGATCGTGGAGCGGGTGCCGCCTCGGTGCCGCCGCGCCCATATGAACAGCATCCTTCACGTCCTCGACCGGGCGAATCCGAGCGACCACAGCGAGTTTCACAAGCCGCTCGAAGCACTGGCCAAGACGATTCGGCGGCGTGGGATCGTGGTTCTCATATCCGATCTGTATGCGCCGACCGAGGAGGTGGTGAAAAGTCTGAGCTTGTTCCGATTCAAAGGGAACGACGTGGCCATTCTCCACGTGCTTGATCCCCAGGAGATCGAGTTCAACTTCTCGGGCGGGGTCCGGCTGGAAGACATGGAAACGAAACGGGAGGCGGTCCTGTCGGCCGATGAGGCCCGGGCCAACTATCTGCGGCTTCTCAAGGAGCACAGCGAGCGGATCAAGAAAGAGTGCGGAGTGCTGGGAATCGACTACGCCCTGCTCAGCACCTCTCGACCTCTCGATTACGCGCTGTATTCGTACCTGTATACGCGGCAGAAGTCGATGTAGCATAGCAAGTTACAGGTTTCATGTTTCAGGTTGCGAGTTGTTCCCAACCTGCAACCTGCAACCTGCAACCGGTAACGTTCATGAGCTTTTTTAACCCTTTGTTTCTACTCGGTGTCCTGGCGGTGGCCGGACCGATTATCGTTCACCTCTATCGGCGGCAGGAGGCTCGCAAGATCCCGTTCAGCTCGCTGCTTTTCATCACGCATTCCCCCAGCCGATCATGGCGCCGGCTCCGGCTCAGAAACCTGCTTCTGCTCGCCATGCGCACACTCGCCGTTTTGTTGCTGGTTCTGGCTTTTGCCCGACCGTATTTCGCAACTCATGATCCTGCGGCAGCCACCTCGGCTCGAAAATCGGTAGTTGTGCTCCTCGACAATTCCCTGAGCATGCGATCCGGTGATCGACTGAACCGGGCCAAGACGGAAGCGGTCAACGTCCTGGGAACCTTACGTGACAGTGACTCCTGCTTTCTGGTGGCCTTTTCAGACACGGCCGCCGTGCTTAATCAGCCTCACACCGAGCGGAAGGCGCTGATTTCTGTGGTTCAGGACGTTAGACCGTCATTCCGACGCACTGATTTCGCGCAGGCTCTGAAACTGAGCAGCCAGCTGCTGAGTGCCACGCCGAACGAAATTCAGGAAATTCACCTGATCAGCGACTTCCAGCAGTCAGGCTGGAATCAAGAGTCGGCCGGGCTCGCGATTCCTGAGAAAGTGAAGGTCGTCCCGCACCGGATCGGAGACGAGCGAGCCGGGGACAATGCTTCGGTGACGCGCGTGGAGATCGCCGAGACCGGCGAGCGCGGGCAGACGGCCATCAAGGTGGCGGCAAGAGTCGCGTCTAATCAAAAACTGTCCGCTCCGGTGACGCTGAAGGTGAACGGAAAGGTGATTGGAGAGAAGCGGGTTGAACTGGAGGCCGGACATACGGCTCTTGTCGAATTTGCGCCTTGGGCACTGGCGGCGGGCATCAGCCGCGGTACGGTCACCCTGCAATCGAACGACGCGCTCCCGGACGACAACTCCGCTTACTTTGTCGTCAATCCCCTCGCTCGTCAGAAGCTGCTTCTGTTGACTGAAGCGCAAGCCGGTCGAAGGTCGGGGGCTTATACGGAAGACCTGTACATTCGGAAGGCGCTGGCCCCGGGGCCCGGTGCTCCATTTGACATCGTGACGGAAGCGGTCGAGACCGGACCGACCGATCTCAGCCCGTACTCGGCGGTCCTGCTTAATGACCCGGGGGTGATACCGGCCCGGCTGGCGGAGAAGCTCGCGACTTTCGTCAACAACGGCGGCGGGTTGATCGTGGGTGTCGGAGACCGGTCGGACGTTAAGGCCTTGAACGAGAAGTTTTCCAGTCTGTTGCCGGCTCGATTGGTGCGTAAGCGGCAGGGAAGTGCGTCCGGCCTTTCACTGATTACCAACATTCAGAAGCAGCACAACGTATTTCGGGTCTTCCAGCCGGTTCATCAGTCCTATTTCCTTACGACGCCGTTTCGAACTTACGTCGAAGCAACACCGGCCCCGGGCAGCTCCGTGCTCATGGAACTGGACCAGGGATTGCCCCTGCTGGTCGAGAAAGTGGTGGGCAAGGGCCGGGTGCTGCTCTACACGTCCGCGTTCAGCACCGACTGGAACGATCTTCCCCTGAAATCGGTCTTTCTGCCTTTCTGTCATGAGCTGGTGAAGTACGCGATGCGCTTTGAGGGGGATGGCGACTCGCTACGCGTGGGTGAGAGCGTGCCTGTCAGCCGGCTGAACCCCAATTTCGAGAAAGCCCTCGAGAAGGCCTCCGGTACCGGGTCGGCTTTCCGGCAGGACTGGAAGGTCAGTTCACCGGGGGGGCAGGCGATTGCACTCAATGAGCAGGAGCTGGGCAGTTCTCCCTTCCTGGCTCTGGAAGAACCTGGATTCTACGAAACGCAGGTGTGGAATCTGGACAGCGTCGTGGCCGTGAATCTGGACCCGGCAGAGTCGGATCTGACACCCGCCGATCCGCAACAGATGCTCCAGTCGATTGAACGCACGGCGGTCAGGCTGGACACGACCGCACAGACAGGGCAAGTGGCGCCCGAACAGCGCGCCGCCCGAGAGCGCCGCCAGAGCCTGTGGTGGTACCTGGTTGCGGCAGCACTTGGCCTGCTGGTTCTCGAAGGAAAGCTGGCGAACCACTACAGGGCGACGGAGTGAAAGAGGCACTTCCGAAGTGCCGCCGCTTCAGAGGAAAAAGGTCCTATAAAACGGCGAACCGAGGTGTAACCGCGAGGTGTAACCGCAATGACAAATGAATATTTAAAACTTGAACATAAAATTCACCAGGTGCGGCGGCGGATGAGGTGGATCCTTTTTGCCAAGGGCTTGGCAATCTCTCTGGGGCTCACCGTCGCGATTCTGGTTCTGGCGGGGTTTGCGGCCGATCATTGGAACTACGGCGCCACAGCCTTGCGCCTGACGCGCATTGGGTCGCTGGTAGCGATTCTGGCAGCGTTCGGCTGGTTCCTGCTCAGGCCGTTGCTGCGGCGCGTCCCCGATACCCGGCTGGCGCGGTACATCGAAGAGCGCCATCCTGAAATTCAGGACCGGTTGGTGAGCGCAATCGAATTAGGACAAAAGCAAGGCGAGAAGAATCCGCTGCTGCCGTTGCTCTACTCAGACGCCTTGAAGCAGATCCGTCCGATTGAGCCCCGTACTTTGTTCAATCCGCGGGAGCCACTTCTGTCCGGCGTGGCCGCCAGCTGCCTGATCGGCTCTTTCGCGTTGCTGCAGCTCTTTGGACCAGACTTCCTTCACTACGCGACGCTCAAGCTCTACGCCGACTGGCTCTATCCCCAAGCCAAATCGATCTACGCGATAGAGGTGGTGCCCGGCGATCTCCAACTACGCAAAGGCTCCGATCAGTTAATATCCGCCCGGCTGGTTGGTTTTGACTCCCCTCAGGTGAACTTTTTCTCCCGGTACGAAAGCAGCGGCAAATGGGAGAAGAGCCGCATGGAGCCGGAGAAAAAGTCCAGCGCATTTGGCTTCCTGTTCCTTGATCTGAACGAGAAAGTCCACTATTACGTCCAGGCGGGTAACGTGCGTTCCCGGGAGTTCACGATTGACGTCCGCGACGTTGCCCAGGTAGAACAGGTCAACCTGACCTATCGCTACCCCGGCTACACAGGCCTTCCTGACCGCAAGGAAGAAGATACTGGCGATATCGCTGCCTTGGAAGGCACCAGAGTCGAAGTCGAGGTCCAAACGAATGTTCCGGCGCGCTCGGCCCAACTGTCACTCGCCGGAGGAACCTCGATTCCGCTGAAGAAAACGGGTGAACGGACCCTTCGCGGGACGCTCACCGTTACGAAAAACTCGTCCTACAAAGTCCAGCTATCGGATCCCGAGGAAAAGGACAGCTTCGAGTCGGTCGAGTATTCAATCACGGCTCTTGAGGACCAGCCGCCGCAGGTCGCGGTCACGAAGCCGGGAAGGGACACCAAGGTGACCAAACTCGAAGAGGTGCTGGCGGAGGCGAAAGCGGATGACGACTTTGGTCTCCGGTCGCTCGAGCTCCACTTCACCGTCAACGGCGGCCAGGAAAACGTCGTCAATCTGTTCCGAGGCAAGGGCGGCGCGACCAAATCCATGTCTGGAACCCACACGTTTTTCCTCGAGGAGCATGACCTGCAGCCGGGTGATTTTGTGACCTATTTTGCCCGGGCGACAGATGCTAAAAGCAGGACGGATACCGATATCTACTTCCTGGAGGTGCGGCCTTTTGGCAAGGAGTACTCCCAGGCGCAGACTTCAGGCATGCAGGGGGCCGGTCGGACGGACACGGTGCTGTCGGCTCGACAGAAGGAGATCCTGGCCGCCACGTTCCGGCTGGCGCGGGACCGTAAACGTTTCGGAAAAAAGGAATACCGTGAAGATCTTAAAGTCGTAGCCGACCAGCAGAAGAAGCTCCAGCAGGAAGCGAAGACCCTTTCCGAGCGGATGATTCGCAGAGCGCTAACCGAACGGGACGAGGACGTTCAGAAGCTGACCGAAAACCTCCAAAAAGCGGTCGAGGCCATGACCCCGGCCCATCGTTATCTCGACGAGGAAAAGCCCTCCCAGGCGATGCCCCCGGAGCAGACTGCGCTTCAGCACCTGATGCGGGCGGAAAGCGTCTTCCGGGAGATCCAGGTGGCTCGGGGAAACAGTGCCGGCGGGGCCGGCAACCAGTCGGAGGCACAGGAGCTGGAGAATCTCTTCGAGCTTGAGCTGGATCAGCTGAAGAACCAATACGAGACTCTTCAGCAACAACAGAATCGCAGAGCCGACGCGGAGCTCGACGAGGCGCGCGACCGCCTGAAGGAGCTGGCACGACGCCAGCAACAGCTCAATGAGCGCCAAAGGCAGGCGTCCGCATCGCAGTCCGCGCAGGGTGGCGGGGGTTCTCCGCGCGCCGAGCAGATGCGCCTGCAGGATGAAGTTCAGAAGCTGGCCCGACAGCTGGAGAGGCTGTCACGTGAGAAGCAAAACGAAGAACTGGCCCAAGCCGGGCGTCGTCTGCAGCAGGCGGCTCGCGATCTGCAGAATTCGGCGCAGGGTCAGAACGCCGCAGGTCAGAACCAGGGGATTCAGGCTCTGAACCGAATGAACGACGCGCAGCGGATGATGGATAGGTTCCGGGAGGGAAGCCTGACCAATGACGTGAAACGTTTGCAGGAGCAGGCGTCCGAGCTGGCGCGCCAGCAAGAGCAGATCCGGTCCGATCTCGACAGACTGAGTCAGGCGGAGGGCTTTCAACAGGGT
>Ga0105104_10001051_pt1 | contig 21159 bp, 23 predicted proteins | sample PPLLaktember2015_3_FD_87034 | JGI IMG/M metagenome (GOLD analysis project Ga0105104, IMG submission 87034) | Freshwater sediment microbial communities from Prairie Pothole Lake near Jamestown, North Dakota, USA - PPLs Lake P7 Core (6) Depth... | ecosystem: Environmental > Aquatic > Freshwater >... | reverse complement strand
GCACCGGAGGCCGACGCGGCTCCACGCCGTGCTCCACTCTCGCTCGGAAACATCCACGATCGACGACGCCCGGAGCACCCAAGATCGCGTTTGACAGCCACGCTGCGGATGTCTTAGACGGTCCCTGGGTGTGATGGCGCGGTTGGCCGTCACAGGTGCACGGAGCGGCCGGGCCGCTGCTCTACGAGGCGGCCTGTCGCGGTGCGACGGTCCGATGTGGTGAGCAAGACGCTCGGGCCGCGTCCCTTGCGTTCTCCTCACGCATCGGTCTCGACACGGTGATCGGCATCGCCGGGCGAGGACGGCCTATGTCGATTCGAACCATCGAACGAAGTGGTGACACCACTCAAATTGTCATCGGCGAAGTCCTCACTCAAGACGACGTGGGGCTCATCCGCAATGCCTTGGCCGGCGCCGACCATTCCCAGCAACGTGTCACCGTAGACCTGCGAGACGCGCGGATCTTCAAAGCGTCGGGGCTCCTCGCGCTGTCACTCCTCATTGCGGAATCGCCAGGGTCACTCGTCTTTCTCGGCCTCACCACGTCGAAGACGCGCTTGCTGACATATCTGGAGCTGCTATCGGAAGATCGGCGGCACAGACGACCGCACGAGGAATTGACGTGAATCCCGGTTCCCTCGTGTCCACGCACCCAGAGTTTGGAGATGGCAAGAAATGGCATGGGACCCTCGACCTCTAGGTGGACCTGAGAGACCTGACCCGCGTGACGTCGCCCGCAGCGTCTGGAAGCACTTAGGTCCCCGTATCCGCGGGCGATTACCACTCCTCGTCCTCGGTGTCCTCGTCGCACTGGGAGCGTTGACTGCGTACGCGCAGGTGGAGCCCGACGAAGTCGGCGTCATCCTCCGCCTCGGCCGCTTCATCGGCACCGTCGAGCCGGGGCCGCACCTCCGGCTCCCATTCGGGATCGATCGCATCAACAAAGTCCCGGTGCAGCGGCAACTGAAGGCGGAGTTTGGGTTCCGCACCACGCGTGCCGGCGTGCAAACTGTTTACGGCGGGGACAAACCGGAGCTGGCTCGCGAAGCGCTGATGCTCACCGGCGACCTGAATGTCGCGGTCGTGGAGTGGATCGTGCAGTACAAGATCAAAGAACCCTATCAATACCTCTTCAAGGTAAAGAACGTCGAATCGATGCTGAGGGACATCTCCGAGGCATCGATGCGGGCGGTTGTGGGCGACCACTCGGTCAACGAAGTGCTCACAACAGGCCGACAGCGGGTGGCGAGCGAGTCGAAGGTCCTCCTGCAAGGACTCGCCGATCGCTACGAGACAGGGGTTGAGATCCAGCAGGTGGTGCTGCAGGACGTGAATCCTCCTGATCCGGTGAAGCCTTCGTTCAACGAGGTCAACCAGGCAATCCAGGAGAAGGAGCGGGCGATCAACGAAGCGTATGCCGAACTCAATCGCGAGATTCCGCGCGCCCGCGGCGAGGCGGAGGAAGCGCTGCGAGCAGCGGAGGGTTACGCCATCGAGCGTGTGAACCGCGCGAAGGGAGAGGCCGACCGGTTTGTCCGGATACACGAAGAGTACAGAAGGTCGCCGGACGTGACCCGCCGCCGGATGTATCTCGATGCGGTCGCCGACGCGCTCCAACGAGCGAAGCAGAAGGTGGTCGTCGACGAGTCCCAGAAGGGAGTCACACCAATGCTGTGGATGGACGGTGGGAAGGCTCCCGCGACCGCCGGAGCGACCGCGAAGACTCAGGAGCACCCATGAACCGCACCCTCGCTGCCCTCACGGTTCTCGTCATCCCAGCTGCTTTGGTCGGGTTCACCAGCGCGTACACCATCACGGAGCACGAGCAGGTGGTGATCACGCGGTTCGGCCAACCCAGGGGGCAGCCGATCGCAGAACCGGGGCTGCATTTCAAGGTACCGTTCGCCGATACAGTCCATCGGTTCGACAAGCGGTGGCTGGACTGGCGAGGCGATCCCAACCAGATCCCCACGAAAGAGAAGAAGTACATTTGGGTGGATACGTTTGGTCGCTGGCGGATCGTCGACCCGCTGCGCTTCTTCCAGCGATTACGCGACGAACGCAACGCGCAGTCGCGGCTCGACGACATCATAGACGGTGAAACACGTAACGCCATCGCGTCGTTTGCGCTCATCGAAGCGGTCCGCTCTTCGAACCGCAAGTTCGAAGATGACGAATACTTCGCGGAGATCGAAGGAGCGGAGGCGCTCGAGAAGGTGACCTTGGGGCGCGACAAACTGACGCGCCAAATCCGGGACCGCGCGGCCGAAGTGGTCAAGGAGTTCGGCGTGGAGCTGGTGGATGTTCAGATCCGCCGGATCAACTACGTCGACGAGGTGCAGTTGAAGGTGTTCGACCGCATGATTTCCGAGCGCCGCCGCATCGCGGAGCGTTCCCGGTCGGAGGGCATGGGACGGGCGGCCGAGATCCGCGGCCAGCGCGAGCGCGACCTCAAGGCGATCCGTTCCGAGGCGTACCGAAAGGCCCAAGAGGTGACCGGGAAGGCCGACGCGCAGGCGACACGGATCTACGCGGAGGCGTTCGGGCGCGACCCGGAGTTCTTTCAGTTTCTCCGCACCCTCGAGGCGTATCCGAAGGCAATCGATGCCTCGACGTCCCTCTTCCTGGGCACCAACTCCGAGTTCTACCGGTATCTCCGCACATCGAAGAGGCAGTAGCCGCTATTCACATGCGCGAGGCAGGCTGCGTCTCATGGGGCCACCTCTGGTCGCATGCGCCATCGAATCAGAACCTTTTGGACCTCCGAGACCAGGAACAGCGTGAGCGCCAGGCCGAGCGAGACCAGCCACTGCTCCAGCGAGACGCCTTCGAGATGCAGGACGTCCCGTAGCCCTGGCGTGTACATGGCGGCGATGTGCATGAGCTGCGCCGCCGCGGTTCCAACGAACGGGAGTCGGTTTCTGAGCGGGCTCAAGGTGAAGAGCGACGTGGTCTCCGAGCGACTGTTCCCCGCCTGAACGTTCTCGAAGAGGACGAGGAGCAGGAGCACCCCGTTCTGCGCCTGGTGCAACGGCCAGCCCTGGCCAAGCATCCAGCGGTAGGCGCCGAAGGCGACACCCGCCATCAGCAGCGCAGATGCCAGCGTGCGCTCGAGCATCAGGCGATTGAAGATAGGCTCACGGGGTGGACGAGGCGGCCGCTCGAGCTCGCCGCCCTCTCCCGGCTCGAAGGCCAGCGCCACGTTCTGGATCCCGTTGGTCACCAGGTTCACCCAAAGGAGTTGCACGGGCCATAGCGGGACCGGCAGGGCCGGCAGCGGTGGTGAGCACGAAGAGCAGCACTTCCGCCGCCCCGCTCGAAACCAGGAGGAAGATCACCTTGCGGACGTTCCCGTAGGCGATCCGTCCTTCCTCGATGCCGGCGACGATGGAGGCGAAGTTGTCGTCGGTCAGGATCAGGTCGGAGCTCTCGCGCGCGAGGTCGGTGCCCCGCTCCCCCATTGCCACGCCGATGTGCGCCGCGCGGAGGGCCGGCACATCGTTCGCTCCATCGCCTGTCACCGCGACGAATTGCCCAGGCGGATCAGCGACTGGACGATTTGCAGCTTCTGCCTCGGCTCGACCGGTGCGAACACGCGCGCCTCACGAACGAGCGCGTCGACGGCGGGCTCTCCCTGCGCCACGACCTTCTCCAGCATCGGACCGGTCAGAACCTGCGCCGGACTCTCGGAGCTCTCGGGCGATGGCCAGCGCGGTCACCGGGTGATCTCCCGTGACCATCGCCACCCGGATCCCCGCCGCCTGGCAGGCGAGGATTACATCCTTTGCCTCAGGACGCAGACAGCTGCTGCGCGTCGGCCCGCGCCATCCTCGCGAGGCGATCCGAGAGGACGTGGGCGATGGTGACCTCTCCACGCACGGCCAGCGGCAACCGGGCGACCCGCGCGATCGCTCGAGTTGCCCCTCTGGGGAAATCCGTGGCCAGGAAGACGTGCTCGAAAGGCGCGGGACGCTGCTTCCTGTTCGTGGAGTCACCACGCTCGGTCATCGGTCGTCCCTTCCATCATGATGCGGTCGAAGCTTCCGCGGCGGCGGCGCGGGCGGGCGAGCGTGAGGGCAAGATCACGCGCCCGAGCCCGTATGCCAGACCTGCCGAAAGCGCCGACCCGACGAGGATGCCGAGCTTGGAGGTCTCGAGGTTCGCTCCCGCGGGGAAGGCGAGCGCGGCAATGAAGATCGACATGGTAAAGCCAATCCCCGCGACCACTCCAACGACGGCCACTTGCGGCCACCTGATACCCCGAGGCAATGCTGCGATGCCGAGCCGCGTCGCAAGCCAGGAGGCTCCGAGGACTCCGAGCGGCTTTCCGAGGACGAGCCCGCCGGCAACGCCGACGAGCACCCGCAGCGACTGGCCAGAGAACGAAGCCTCACCGAGGGAGACGCCGGCGTTCGCCAGAGCGAACAGCGGCATCGCGCCGAAGGCCACCCAGGCATGCAGCACGTGCTGGATGCGCTCGACGGGAGACACCGCTTCACGCCGCGCAGTGTCCAGGTGCTCGAGGTGCGAGAGCAGCGCGCGCTCATCCGCGTCCTTGCGCTCGCGAACGGCAGCGACGCTCGCGTCAGCTTGCTCGATGAACTTCTCCCGGCCGAACCATGCACGAACCGGAGTCATCAGCCCGATGGCCACCCCGGCCAGCGTCGGGTGGATGCCCGCGGCGTACGCTCCGGCCCAGACCACCGCGGCCGGAAGTACGTATGCCCAGGGGGTCCGGACACCGAGAACCTGCATCGCCAGGATCCCGACCAGGCCTGCGCCAAGTACCAGAAAGGCCATTGGCTCCAGACCGGACGAGTAGAAGAGGGCGATGACGAGGATAGCGCCGACGTCGTCGATGACAGCCAGCGCCAGGAGCAGGACCCGAAGCGCCGGGGGCACCTGGCTCCCCAGCAGCGTGAGCACGCCCACCGCGAACGCGATGTCCGTCGCCATCGGGATGGCCCAGCCCTTGACGGACTCACGCCCCAGGTTGAGCGCGACGAACATGCAGGCCGGTACCAGCATCCCGCCGATCGCTGCCGCGAGCGGCAGAGCGGCGCGCCGCAGCTCGCTCAGCTCTCCACGGTGGATCTCGCGACGGATCTCGAGCCCGACGACGAAGAAGAAGATCGTCATCACCCCGTCGTTGATCCAGAAGTGCAGGTCGCGCTCGAAGGAGAAGGCTCCGACCGTTGCCCCGAGGCGAAGGTGCCAGAGCGCCCTGTAGCTCTCCCGCCACGGCGAGTTCGCCCAGATGAGCGCGATCGCGGCGGCTGCGAGGAGAAGGATCCCGCTCGCCGCCTCGATGGCGAGAAACCTCTCGAGCGGAGCCAGGGCGCGCCGCATGACCTGCCGGGCACGCCACCAGCTCCCCGGTGGAGGTCCCTGCGGAGGCATAGCGGCCTTCCGGTCCTGGTCAGCGGTATCAGCCATGCGAGCCCCGCCCACGTGAGTGTCGTGATGGCTGGCGGCCCGACCAAGCCTGAAACCTGCGGTAATAGACCTACCGCACCCTTACTCGTGCGCCCAAGCTAGCGGTTCACCTCGGCGGGTGCCACTTCGATCGTATCTGCATCTGGCCTGAGCATCACCGCCACTGTTGCCCGCTCGTGACAGCTCGCATGAACCGGTCGCGTCGGGGGTTGACCCGACACAAACATCAACTTCCGAACCATCGCCACCCCGTGTGGATCAGGCCCCAGATTACTCCGCCTACGAAGAGGAGAAGTACGACGTGGCGTCGCCAATCACGTAGGGAGGCCACCTCTCCGTCCCTGGTAAGCCCACCGAACCGGGTGATGTCAACCCACCGGACCAGGAGGATGCATGCGATGGTGAGCCAATAGGCCACGTCAAAGGCGGAGAACCGGCCGCGCTGGGCGATGAGGAGAGCGAAAACGATTAGGGCGAGGTGCCCCCCTGCGAACCACGTCAGCCGGAGAACCAGGCCTGCGCAGCCCATTTCCTGAGCCGACGCGTGAGGTTGAGAATGGTCGGGACGCACGATGACTCCGAGGAACGGGCAGGCCCGTAGCGGCAAGGGATGGTGGCCCGACCATCCGTGATTGCCTGCGGGCCCCAGGTACAGGAGCCGCGCACCCTTCGGAATTGTCTAGTTCCCTTAGCTCGATGGCGCGCGTGCGTCCACGGCGAAGAGCCGTCGTGGTCACCGCACGCCCGTGGCGGACCTTCGGGAATGCCGAACCCGAGCGGACCCCGTGGACGCTTTCAAGCCTTATGGGTTGGGCGGAGGGCGACAGGATGCGACGGTCGCGGACGCCAACCTGCCTCACTGGGCCAGCGCGTTCCGCGAGGCGGGAGACACGATTCGAACGGAGATCCTCGAGCGTGCATGGAATGCGCCCTGACGAGCTTCGTGAGCTCGTACGGGTGGCGGCGAGCCAGACGCGTCTCGGCCCCCCCGTTCACTCGGGCGACGCTTCCCTCACCTTTCGCAACGGCCCAGAAGCAGAGGAGGTGGTCGTAGTTAAGCCAGTCGACTCCACAACCATGCGTCGGTTCTTTCTACGATGCGAGCGCAAACTTCCTAATGGTCTACGGATCCTTCGGCACGTAGATTGTCTCGGTTGAACACGGAAAGCAGGAGCAACCATGCCAACTCAAGCCCCTCTTCTCTTGCTCCTGGCGAGTGCGCTCGGGCTAGCTACGATGGCCGCGCTGGTCGCCACGTTCTTCACGGTACAGCAGCGCACGACCGCGATCGTTCAGCGCCTCGGAAAGTTCGTCAGGGAGGCCGGACCGGGCCTCCACGTCAAGATCCCCTTCATCGACAGGGTCATCGGGCGCGTGAACCTGCGCGTCCAGCAACTGGACGTGAAGATCGAGACCAAGACGGAGGACAATGTCTTCGTTCAAATGGTGGTCGCGGTCCAGTACTTCGTCCTTCCTACGAAGGTCTACGACGCGTTCTACAAGCTCGATGACGCGAAACGGCAGATCACGTCGTTCGTCTTCGACGTCGTGCGGGCCCGGGTACCCAAGATCAAGCTCGATGACGTCTTCGAGAAAAAGGACGAGATCGCCGACATCGTCAAGAGCGAGCTTGCGCAGGTGATGGACGACTTCGGGTACGGGATCGTCAAGGCGCTCGTCACTGACATCGATCCGGACGCGAGGGTAAAAGAGTCGATGAACGAGATCAACGCCGCGCAGCGGATGCGGGTGGCCGCAACCGAGAAGGGCGAAGCGGACCGGATCCTGAAGGTCAAGGCGGCGGAAGGCGACGCCCAGAGCAAGGCCTTGCAGGGTAAAGGCATTGCCGACCAGCGAAAGGCCATCGTCCAGGGCTTGCGCGACTCGGTGGATGCGTTTCAGAAGGCCGTGCCGGGCACAACGGCGAAAGACGTGATGAACCTCGTCCTCATGACCCAGTACTTCGACATGCTGAAGGAGATCGGGGCCTCGTCGCGAACGAACGCGATTCTCATCCCGCACTCTCCGGGAAATCTGGCCAGCCTGACCGAACAAATGCGCACCGCCATGATCGAGGCCGACCAAACGGTTCGGGTCCCCGAAAGTCCGGGGCATCCGCCCCCTCGGTTGAGAACGTCAGAGGAGCCCCGAGTAGCGCAGGAGATGCCATCCCGGTGAGAGTGAGTGGTATCGCGGCAACCGGTGCAAGCGTGGGTGCGGCAGCGAGCGAAGGGGGCTGGTGATCGACATCCATCCACCCGAGCCGAAGAAGGGGTCCCGTCATGAAACGCAACGACATCGCTCCACCGGAGCTGCAGAGCGCGCAGCGTCGGATCGACCTGGGATGCGCTGTGGAGGCCCTACGACTGATCGCGTACAGCCCCGCTGTGAATCGCACCGCCGCCCAAATGGCAGACGGGTTTCTCCGGGGCTGGGCGCGGCGTCACCCTTGCACGGAGTGCGGCGACCCGGCTGACTTCGTCTGGAGGGACGGCACGTTCGGCTGCTACGCGTGCGCCCGGAGCGCGGGACGCGTCGTAGGTGGTCAAGTGGCCCGACCGCGCGTCAGCGACCACGTGGTGGAGGGTGGGGGATAACCTATTCGTCGAGTTGCCCGTTGCAGTCGAATAGAACAAAGGAAAGAGAACGAGCATGACGACGCAAAGCGAGAATACGATGGCCCTGACCGAGGAGATGATTGCTACCCGTGCCTTCCAGCGATACCTCGAGCGAGGAGGGGAGGCCGGGCACGACCTAGAGGATTGGCTCATCGCCGAGGAGGAGCTTCGGGCCAGCCTGCTCACTCGACCCATCGAAACCGCGGAAACGACTTCCGCTCCACGAACTTCGCGTGCTCGGCCGACTACCGGAGAGACGCCTCCGCGTCGTTGAGGGTGTCAACGGTGCACTCCTTGCCGCCGTCGACGCGAGCTCAAGCAAAGAGTTGGTTGCTTCCGCGCCCCTCCGCGGGGCGGCGGACCTGTACGACGCGAGGCGAGCGGGGAGGGGTGCCGTTTTCGGCACCGCAGAGGGTCCACCCAATCCAGGTAGGCCCTGGGCGAAGCGGTCACATCGCCACGCGGTTCAGAAGGTAGTTACGTTCTGGAGGATCAACGAATGAACGATCTCACCGTTTCAGAAGTCGGGACTCTCCTCTGGCCACAGCAGCCCCCGTGCATTTCGATCTTCCTTCCGCCAGAGGCACGGGACGAACGCGGCCAGACCGCAATTCGATGGAAGAACCTTGTCCGAGAGGCTCGACGACTGGTCTCCGAGCGGTATCAGAGGCGGGAGGTGGAGCAGCTCTTAGCTCCTTTGGTTGGCCTCGTCGCCCGTGCCGACGGCCGCTTCATTGGCCAGGGGGTGGCAGCATTTCGGTCACCGGATGTCATGGTTGAGTTCCGGGTCCCCGCAAGGCTACCAGAGATTGTCGTTGTCGCTGATACGTTCCACACTCGACCACTCGTTCGGCATCTCGAGACCAACAAGCATTTCTTCCTGCTCGCGCTCGCGCAGAATTCGGTCACACTCTTCGAGGGAAGTCCGGAGGGGTTGGTGACGCTCGAGGTAGAGGGGCTGCCTCAGGACGTCCGCGATATCATCAGCGACAACGCAGGACGAGCGTACCTGGGCGTCCACGGCGACATGGGTGGAACGAACGCTCCGACCTTCCATGGTCACGGCAATGGGAAAAGTCTGGCAACTGTCACCAGATACTTTCGCGCCGTTGACCACTGTATACGGCAGTTCCTGCGGGGCGAGCACGCGCCGCTGATTCTGGCAGGCGTGGTGGAGCATCACCGCACTATCGGTCGGTCAGTCGCTACTCGGATCTCTTGGAGGACGGAATCGAAGGCAACGTCGAGCGCATGGATTTACGAGAACTCCACCGGCGTGCGATGGCGATCATCGAGAACCATGCGCGAGAAGTGGAAGGGGCACTGTTCGCGCGGCTCGAGAGGGCTCTCGTCTCTGGGCGAGCCGGTATCGGCCTGAGGGAGGTTGCGAACGCTGCTATTCACGGTCGCGTTCGGACTCTTCTCCATGCCGAAGGCGAACATCTCTGGGGGAAGCTCGATCGAACGACCGGCGATCTCGAGGTTCGCGAAGAGCAGCTCGACACAGAGGATGCGGAGGTGATTGACGACCTATCCGAGACGGTGCTCTTGCGCGGCGGGGACGTCTTCGAGGTACCAAGGGGCGCCTTACCCAACGGTTCGCCGGTAGCCGCCATCTATCGCTACTGAGTCCCGATGGACGGGCGATCAAACGATGGCGTGGCCACCGGCACTGCGCTGAGCCCGTGAGTCCCGCTCAAGCAAAGAGGTGCTTTCGCGCTGCGTCGCTGATTGCGAGCACCGCGGGATGTCTGATCTTCCGCTCGACCGAGATCGCGTAAAAGCGCTGCCGCACTTCCTTGGTGCGACTGACGAGCTGCACCTTGTAGCGCCGTCGAACCTCCTTCTCGACTACATCGGGCACCGCGAAGACGCCGAGCCCCGCCTCCGCAACGATCTCCGCTAGCGCCGCGTCATCGACCTCAGCGATTACCTGTGGCCGTACCTTGAGGGAGTCGAACCACTCCTCCAGCGCTCGGCGGAGCGCCGAGTTGCCGCCGGGGAGAAGGAAGGGGACGCCGTCGAGTGAACGCGGGAAGCGATGCCGGCAAGCATGGGCGAGCTCGGGTGCCGCGAAGAACGCGGTGCCGCACTCGCCGAGTGGATGACTGAATGCCCGGACGGACGTGCCCGGACCGGCTGGTTCGTCCGAGAGGACGAGGTCGACCGTATGCATGGCCAGTTCCCCCAGAAACTCTTCCGCCGAGCGGTCTTCTCGACAGACGACGCGTAGGTTCTCCTCGAGGCGGAACGCCGGCTCCAGGATTCGGTACACGATGGACTTCGGGAGGACGTCAGAGATCCCAACCACGAGGCGAATCGGACGTCCGCTGGGCCGTCCCTTCGCGGTGTCCGTAAACTCGCGCCCAAGGGCGAAGATCTCATCGGCGTAGCGAAGCGCGACTCGGCCGAACTCGGTGAGCACCAACCGGCGGCCCTTCCGCTCGAAGAGTTTCTGGTCGAGGACCTCCTCCAGTCGATGAATCTGGGTGCTGATGGTCGGATGCGCGAGACGAAGCTCCTTGCTCGCCTGGGCGATGCTCCCCTGCTTCGCGACGACCCAGAAGTAGAGGAGGTGGTGGTAGTTGAGCCAGTCCATGGTGGAAGCGTAACAAGGTTTTATCGACGGCTCATGTCATAAGTTTCTAATAGTCTACGGATAGCAGGGAAGTTAGGACCCGCAGAGGAGTGAGCCCATGCAAGTGAGCCCATGCAAGTGACACACATGACACAGCCGAGCGGCGCGGTGGGTTACGCGATGGAGCTTTCGCAGCTCCAGTCTCATATCCGCGCCCTCATCACGCTGGAAGAGGAGGAGGCGCCGATGGTGAGCTGCTACGTCCACCGTGCCATCGGGCGGAATGGGTCAGGCCATCCGCTCCTTGAACGGCGCGCCCGGGCGATCCGCAAGGTGCTTGCTGGGCAACAGCTCGAGGACTTCGAGGAGGCGTTCGACCGCATCCAGCGCTACCTCGGCATGGAAGTCCGACCGACGACGCGCGGCGTGGCGACCTTCGCACGCGCCGGCAGGCGGCCTTTCTTCCTGGGCTTGCAGTTTCAGGTGCCGCTCCCTCATCGACTGTCGGCGAACGCGACCGCGGACATCTTCCACCTGGTCAAGCTCAAGGACAGCTACCACCGGTACATCGTGCTGATCTCAACGGAAGAGAGCGCGCGGATCCTCGAGGTAAACCTCGGAGCGATCACGCGCGAGGTGTGGGTGGAGCAGCCAGAGCTGCGCGAGCGCGTGGGCAGGGAGTGGACCCAGGAACAGTACCAGAATCGCCGCCGTAATCGGGGTGATCGATTCCTGAAGGAGAAGATCGAGCTGGTCGAGAAGTTGACCGCGGCCGCCGGTCACACTCACCTCATCCTCGCGGGTAGCCCCCGGGTAGCGGCCCGTATCCGAAACTGCCTGCCGAAGCATCTTCAAGCCAAACTCATTGACGTCGTGCCCGCGTCGGCGAACGCTCGTGTCACCGACGTGGTTGCGGCGACCTTGTCGACCTTCATCGACCGCGAACAGCAGGAGTCGCTCGATGCAGTGGCCGAGCTCCTGAGCGCCCTCCGGCGTGGTGGACTCGGAGCCGCCGGAAGCGCGGCGACTGTCGAGGCTTTGCGACGCGGCCAAGCCGATGTCCTCGTCATGGCCCAGGCATACGAGTCCGGGCCGGCGTGGTGCTGCAGGGACTGCGGATGGGCCGACGCGATGGTGTCTCCGCCGGAACGCTGCGCGCTGTGCGATTCAGGCGAGGTGCGATCGGCGAACCTCAAGGAAATCATGATCAAGCTCGCTGAGCGGCAGTCGGTCGAGGTGGAGCTCGTCCAGCACAGCGATCTGCTCATGGATCTCGGAGGCGTCGGCTGCCTGCTTCGATACGCTGCGCCCGAGCAAGACCGATGGGCCTGATTGGAGAGGAGTGCGCAATGCACGTAGATATTCGCGCCCGGAGGATCGAGATCGACGCGGCATTGCGCGCCCATGTCGAGCGCCGGCTGCGTTTCGCGCTCGGCCGCTTCGGCGAGCGCATCACCAAGGTGACGGTCCGCTTCGAGGATGCCAATGGCCCACGCGGCGGCGTGGACAAGCAGTGTCAAATCAGTGTCGCGCTTCGGCCATCGGGCAGCGTCCTGGTCGAGGACATCGACGCGGACCTTCGCCTCGTCGTCGATCGCTCCGCCGATCGGGCCGGGCGAGCCGTAGATCGCGACCTCCAACGGCGCAGGGACACGGGACGACCATGAGTCAGAGAAGAACATCGAAGAGAGGAGACCAAAGTTCATGACGACAGAGCGACCGAGTGCATCCGAGAATGAGTACTTCGCGCGCCAGGAAGCAGAGCGCAGGCGTGTGAAGGCGCTCGAGGCGCAGCGGGGGATGGAGCAGGCCGAGCGCGAGCGTCTCAAGGCGCTTTACTACTTGCGCTGCCCCAAGTGCGGAATGGCGCTCGAAACCGTGACCTTGCACGGCGTCGAGATCGACCGTTGCTATTCGTGCAACGGGACCTGGCTTGACGAGGGGGAGCTCGAGCAGCTCGCTGAGACGGAACCAGGTATCCTCAAGAAGCTCGTCGGCGTGTTTCGTGGTGGTTGAGACGAGATGAACAACCACATAGAGACGCGAGAGCGTCAATCTCGCCATTTGTGATAAGCAGTCACGCCACGATCCCGGCAACTGCGCAGGGTGTGCCGGCGATGCTGGGCGGGCGGCGCGGCCGCCCGCGTTCGCCTCCGCCACCGGAGCTACCGTGGCGGACCCAGACCACCATCCCGCCAGCAGCCGGCACTCTCCGTCAAGGGCCCGGCGGGGAGGGGGGGCCGCGGGCGACGGACGAGAAGCGAGGGACGCTCCCCGAGGCAAAGGAGGCGCGGCTCACTCCTCGTCGCCGAAGGTCACGACCAGCTTGATCCAAGGAAGACAAACCGGGCTCTCGCCGGAGGCCGGTAGGGGCCGCGTCGCTTTAGCCGGCGCGGGTCAGGGTGAGGATGCTAGGAGGCGCTCAGTGGGGGGCCACCCTCCGGAGGCTGTGTAGCCCGGGGCCCGCCGTCAGGCAGGGGAAGCCTGCGGCAAGAGGACAGGCCGGCCGCGCGAATCCGTGTGCAAGCGCTCCGCAATGCGAGATACCGGGTGAAGTCGGGCTCCACGAAGCGCGGGAGGCCGACTGGGTCGGCCGCCCCGTCTACGTTGGGTGGCTCCTTCGCTCTAACGGCCGGTGAGCCGCTACCCGTGTCTCGCGGAAGCGGGATCGAAAGTGACGTGGAGCGGGTGAGCATCAATGACCTTCAAGAACGGGCGATGGAGATCATCAAAGGCCCGGGGCTCACGGTCAGCTTCCGGCCCGCGAGCATCGTGGTGAACCGTGGCTCGCGCTGGTGCCGCTCGTAGGCAACACGCAGGAACTCGGAGATGCGCTGGAGATCCCGCTCTGTTATGCCCTTCTCGCAGAGGAGCCCTTTGAAGTTGTGCTCGTCGCCGTCGGTGAGCCATGCCACCCGGAACCGGTCAGGCGGCTGACCGACGAAGAGCAATACCATCTCCTCGGCCGGAACCAGCTCCAGGCGATCGCGCACCCGGCCGGCCATCTCCTGCAGCGCCGCCCGCTGCGCCGCGATCCTCGCGGCCGCCGCGTCCGAGGGATCGAGCGGAGCGTACTCCTCGCCTCCGCCGAACACGTTGCTGAAAAGCCCCATCTCGCCGCTCCCCGCGTGACCAGGCCCGGAACCCGCCCACGCGATCCTGAGGGGCGGCGGCCCGGCCACCCTCGTTAGCCTCCGCCACCGCCGCTGCGGTGCCGGACCCGAGATGCGAGCCCGCCACCGGCCCGGCTCGTCATCAAGAGACCCGCGCTACCGATGGCGAAAAGACGACTAAGCTGAAGGTACATGGGGTCCCAAGTGTCCGCTTCCGAGGTTTGGGCGAGCGACGGACCATCGCTGCCGCGCTCCGTCTTGAACTGGCCCAGGGGTCTGCTGGTCATTTCGCGCTTGTCTCGCTCGAGGCTTACTCGACCGGAATCGCGCGTCTCCCAGTGCGCCCTGATTGATGAGGGCAAGAGGACGTCCCGATCGTCCGGGCGTGTGAGGCAAGGCGTCCCGCGGCCTACCTGCGAGGGGAGAGCAGGCCGCTAGAGAAGGTGAGCGGCCCCGGCCCCGGGGGGAGAAGGCCCGGGCCGCTCGGCGGACCCGCGACCGGCGGGCCGCTTCACTGGATTTCGTGGTTCGGAGATGGGCCTGGACTCCGTGCCGCACAGGACGAAGACGGCCTGGCGCCTCACCCGTGCGACTTCGAGAGAGCAGCGGCCCGACTGCTCAATGGACCTGCGGCGCCGACTCCGGTAACCGCACCCGGATGAACGTTACGGAGTTCCGTTGCGGCTCGCCAGCGAAACCAACGGGCACGCGGCGGAAACGTCGGATCATGGATGTCACGCTCAGCCGCTGACAGGAACTCGTCGAGACTCTTCGTTCGTAGGTCGCCGCGCTCTGGGGCCACCGGGATCGGCCCGGCAGCAATGGCCCGGTAACCCACCACCGCCGGGAGCGCCAACCACCACGAGAAGCACGAGAAACCGGGCCGCGCCCCGCATGCGGTTCGCCTGGCGGAGCCCGGGCGGCGCACACCCCGACGTGGCCCCGATGTGCTTGAGCGATCATCGGTTCCTGCCTGCCCGGGAAAAGCCGCTGCCCTGGAGGCGCCCATGCGACGGGAGAACCCGACGCGGGTTCTCCTTGGTCGAGCCGTGCCTTGGACTCTTCGCCGATCGTGCTCGGAAAGAAGGGACAGCCCGGCCCTGCTGGAGGACCAGGGCCGGGCCGTCCAGCGGCCTCCGGCGAGGCGAAGGCAGCCGCCTTTCATTTGGAGCACCGGGGGAAGAATCGCCGGCGCACCATCTAGGGCGAGCGGCCTAGCCCGGGAGAAGCCGGGCCGCTCGAGCGGCACGCAACGACCGGGCCGCAGATCGCAAACACCTTGCGAGCTCGGGTCGTGTCCGCTCGGGTGGAGGAGCGGGGTGGCGGCCCGACCATCGCCTCGAGGGAGCAGCGGCCCGACCGCTCCATGAAGCCTGCGGCACCGCCCTCGGTGACCGCACCCACCGCCATCATTGATCCGCCGCGTCGGTCTCGCCATCCGCCCCGGCGAGTTCGATGGTCAAACGTCGGATCTTGAAAGCCGACGCCAAAGGTTCGTGGGATCCAAAGCAATCCCGGAGGTGCCTTCGTGTGCGGTGGGGCTTCAGTTGCCGCCTGGAGAGCGGGGCACGGCCGGCAATCGGGACTCACGGGACGAGCGCCGCGGGTCCATCCATTAGATGAACGGCTGCTCTCCGGAAACTCTCCCAGACGAGCGAGGATCTCGGGGATCTCGAACCACCCTTGGCCAAGCCTGACGTTAGTTGGTAGACCAATCAATTGGATAGCTCGAGGCAGGGGAGACGGTGGTCAGCAGCGGTGGGTTCAAGCTGAAGGAGGGTGCCCGGGTCGTGGTGCACAACGAGCTCGCGCCGCACTTCTCGCTCCACCCCGAGCCGGCCAGCGGTTGAAACTCCACAGCCCCCATAGGAACCGGAGGTTGCCCGCGCACACCTCGGCGCTCTCACCGGTTCGGTAGCGGGCTCAGGCCGCTCGTCCTGTGCTAGGCGAGCTGCATGCAGCGCGCAGTTCGGTTCCTCGTGCTCCTCTTGGTCGGCCTGGCCCTCCTGGCCGTAGTGGGGTACGTCGTCCTCGCCCGCACCACCCGGGCCTGGTTCGAGCACGATCTCGCCCTGCGCTCACAGCTTGCGGTCTCTTCCGCCCGGCAGAGCCTGGAAAGCAACTGGAGCTCCGGACGGAAACAGCTGAGCGGGGCGCTCGCCGACATCACGCGCGACGAACGAATCATGGCCGCCGCGGCCTGCACCCCGCAGGGAGAGCTCCTCGCCGCCACCGACTCGTACCCGGCCGAGTTCTCCTGCCGCTCGGTGCTGGAGCGGATGCGGCACGAGGCCGCCACCGGCGCGGAGACCTGGTCCATGTCGCCCGAGCTGCCCTCGGGTCGAGTCAACCTGAGCGTCACCATGCTCGGGCCCCCCGCCGCGCCGCTGGGGGCGGTGGTGCTGGTGCACGACCTCAGCTACCTGAGCCGCCGCGAAGTGGCGACCCGGAACTTCCTCGTCGTCGCCTTCTTCGTCCTTTCCCTCGCCGCATCGGTCATCACCCTGGTGGCAGCACGCATTGCCTGGCGCGGCTGGACGCTGGAGCTGGGACGCGCGCTCACCGGCGAGGCCACCACCGAGTTCCAGCCTCTGGTCCGCAACGTCCGCGAGCTCGTCGAACGGCTGGCCAGCGAGCGCGAGCAGGAGGTGCGTGGCGGACGGTGGAGCCCGGCCCGGCTCCGTTCCATCCTCACCCAGTACCTCAATGGCGAACGGGTTCTCCTCCTCGCCAACCGGGCGCCGTATATCCACGAACGGACCGACGGCGGGGTCGAGGTTCTCCATCCAGCCAGCGGGCTGGTCTCCGCGCTTGAGCCGGTGATGCGGGCCTGCTCCGGCGTGTGGGTGGCGCACGGCAGCGGCAGCGCCGATCGCCAGACCGTGGACGCGCACGATCACATCCGCGTGCCGCCCGGCGAGGAGTCGTACTCGCTCCGCCGGGTCTGGCTCAGCGAGGAAGAGGAGAACGGCTACTACTACGGCTTTTCCAACGAGGGTCTCTGGCCGCTCTGCCACGTGGCCCACGCCCGCCCCGTGTTCCGGGCGGCGGATTACGAGATCTACGCCCGGGTGAACCAGCGGTTCGCCGACGCGATCTGCGACGAGGTCGATTCGGACGATCCCATCGTCCTGGTGCAGGACTACCACTTTGCGCTCGCGCCCAGGATGATCCGCGAGCGGCTGCCCCGGGCGACGATCATCGCCTTCTGGCACATCCCCTGGCCGAACTCGGAGCGCTTCGGCATCTGTCCATGGCGAGAGGAGCTCATCTCCGGCCTGCTCGGCGCGAGCATCGTGGGATTCCACATCCAACAGCACTGCAACAACTTTATCGACGGGGTGGATGCCTTCATGGAGAGCCGGATCGATCGGGAGACGCACGCCGTCGTGCAGGGTTCTCGGCGCACCCTGGTGCGTCCGTACCCCATCTCCATCGAGTGGCCCGTCCACTGGCTGGAGCACGTTCCGCCGGTCGACGAGGCCCGGAGCTCGGTCCGGCGAGAGCTGGGGCTCGCACAGGACACGCTGCTCGGGGTGGGCATCGATCGGCTGGACTACACAAAGGGCATCGAGGAGCGCCTCGCCGCAGTGGACGAGCTTCTGATGCGGTACCGGGAGTTCCGGGGGAAGTTCACCTTCGTCCAGCTCGCCGCCCCGAGCCGGACCAAGATTCCACGTTACCGCGAGCTCAACGAGCGGGTGCAAGCCGTGGCCTCGGAGATCGACCGGAAGTGGTCCTCGGACGGCTACCGGCCCATCGTGCTGCTCCGCGAGCACCACGAGCCGACGTCGGTGTTCCGCTATTTCCGGGCCGCGGACCTCTGCTATGTGAGCAGCCTGCACGACGGGATGAACCTGGTGGCCAAGGAGTTCGTCGCCGCTCGGGACGATGAGCAGGGAGTCCTGGTGCTCAGCCAGTTCACCGGCGCCTCGCGGGACCTGACCGAGGCGCTGATCGTCAACCCCTATGATCTCCGGCAGGCGAGCGACGCTCTGGCCGCCGCGCTACGGATGCCCAAGGACGAGCAGCGCGAGCGCATGCGCTCGATGCGGCGCCTGGTGTCGGAATTCAACGTGTACCGCTGGGCGGGGCGGATGCTGGTGGACGCCGCGGAGCTCCGGCGCAAGGAGCGGCTCACCGGTCGGCTCGGGACCTCCGGGATCTTCGGCCGGAGCGCGAGAGCCTGAGGTACCTCCGGGTGACGCGCAACCCCACCGCGCCGATGACAGCAGGTCGTTGGACGTAATTCTGGCATTCGCCCGCCGCGTCGTGAGGACGGGAGGTTCAAGGGCTGGGACCGATCTGGCGCGCCTGCGCGAGGCCGGGGTCAGCGACGAGAGGTCATCGACGTCCTCGCGGTCGTCGCCCTCAACGCCTTCAGGAACGCGGTGAACATCGTCGCGGATGCCGAGATTGATTTCCCCAAGGCACCCAGGCTTCCGTCCGACTGATGGTGTGCATTCACGGAGGAGACCCTGATGCCAAGATCACTCGTTCTTACCCTCCTGCTCTTCGCCTGGAGTGCACGGGCCGACGACGGGCTCGTGGAGGTGGCGAGTTCCCACGACGTGAAGGAGACCGTTTCGCGGTTCGAAGCCGCGCTCGCGCGCGCCAAGGTCACGGTTGTAGCGAAGGTCGACCACGCTGCGGCCGCCGAGAAGGTGGGCGAGCGCCTGCCCCCGACCGTGCTCCTCATCTTCGGGTCCCCCAAGCTGGGGACTCCGCTCATGCAGTGCGCCCCGACCTCTGGGCTCGATCTGCCGCTCAAGGCGCTGGTCAGGGATGATGGGAAGGGACGGGTGACCGTGACCTATTCCGCCCCAGTCTGGATCGCCGCGCGCCATGGTGGCAAAGGCTGCGATGAAGTCGTGAAGAAGATGGACGCCGCGCTCCGGACGTTCGTCGAGGCCGCGACACAATGACCGAGAGTGGACGGGGCCCAGGTTGTGAGAGGGCGGCTGGTCGAAGCGATCAACAGACTCGGCCAGTGAGCGGGCCCTGGCGTCGAAGGGCTGAGGCGATGTGAACTCACAATCCGCCATGTCCTGACAGCGGAGGATCTCGGGAGCGCGATCTTCGCGTATCCGACCGGCGCCTCCGACATCAGCTACATGCTTGAGCCCTAGAAACAGGCGCAGCAGCTGATCGATTCGATCGAGGAGGTCCTACGCGACCAGCCCACAGAGCCCAATGTCATCGCGGCCTGGACATGGCTCTCGAGGGGCTGGGCCGTCGCGTCGATGGTCGTGAACAACGGCGGCTGATGTTCTGGAAGAAGCTCCGCGGGTTCGCGACGCTGCGGGACGCGAACACGCAGGAGATCACGGCCTTCCGGCTCCCACAGATCGACTGGATCGTCTTCCCCTTCGACACCATCGTGGACGAGGCCGCCCGTGTTGCGGAGGCGATCCAGCACAACGTGGACGACTGGAAGGCCGAGCTCACGAAGTCCAGACAGACGCTTCTCGAACACTCCGCAGCTCGGGCCGCGCAGAGCGGCGCGAGGCTGGTGCTCTGGACTCAACTCGTAGTGACGGCCTTCTCCATCGCGCTGGTCGTCGTCGGAATCCAGGCCACTGACTGGGTAACGAAGCGCCAGGAGTTCGAGGTCACCAAGGTCAAGCTCGAGGCCACGAGCGCGGAGCTCGAGCACCAGCGAGGCGAGAACAGGACGGCCCGTGCCCGGATCTACGAGCTCGAGCAGAAGCTGCGTGCTCCGACGCCCGTTCCTGCCCAACCGACCCCGTCGAAGACACGACCATCTCGTTCGCCTTAGGCGATACATGCCCCGCGGCCGAAAGCCTGACCGAACCGACGCTGGCCGCCGTCCGCACCGCGTAGCGAGCAGATGCTTCGAAGGCCAGGGCCGTTTTCGACGACCGGCCCGAGGCGGCAGGCAGAACCTTCGACCTGCCGCCCGGTCCGTGGCTCACGGCTTCTGCGAGGCGAGCCGCGCCGGCTTCAGGGCGTCGCGGATCGTGTCACTGGCCTGCTGGAGGGCCGCCTGGACGGTCGGCAAGTCGCGAAGCGCATTGAGGAGGACGAAGTCGTGGATCATCCCGTTGTACCGGGTCGCAGTCACCGCGACGCCGGCCTCCTTGAGCTTGCGCGCGTACGCCTCGCCCTCGTCACGGAGCGGGTCGTTCTCCGCGGTGATGACCAGGGCTGGAGGGAGCCCCTGGAGCTCCTGGGTCGTCGCGCGGAGAGGCGACACGTAGGGGTTGTTCCGCCGCGAGCCTCCAGGCCCCGGATGCCTCAGGGCGCGTTCGGACCGAAATCGAGCAGAAACAACGTGTCGCTGCGCCGGCGGAAGTGGAAGGCGAAGGTCTTGCCGTCGGGTGTCACGATCGCCTTGGACACTCTGGGCACTCCGGTGAGATCGCCGGGCGCCAGCGTCCCGAGGTGACTGACCTTGCGCGTACGGGGATCGAAGCAGACCACCGGAGAGGGGAGGGCGTTCCGCTCGTTGAGCAGCAAGGAGCCGTCCTTCAACCAGCCGATGACCTCGTACTTCGGGCCAATCTCGGTGAGCCGGTCAGGCGTGCCACCGTCCACGGGGAAGAGGGTTGGCGTCCCGTCGAGGTCCGCCTTCGCCACCCAGCGCCCGTCGAGGGATGCGGCCATGCGAAAGGCGGGGCTGAGCGGAGGCGAGATGGGCCTGGAGGCGCCGCTCTCCAGATCCAGCACCAGGACCCGGGGAGCTTCGTCGCCGCGCGCTCCGAGCAGCGCGGCGTGCTTGCCATCCCGGAAGAAGCTCGCGACGTAGACCCGGCTCAGCCCCGTGGTGAGCGTCCGTGGTTCCCCCGGCCCGGTGGGCAGGAGCACCAGCGGGTCGCCTCTGTCCGCCGACAGGCTGGTGACCAGAGCCCAGCGCCCGTCCGGCGAGAGCGCCAGCGCGCGGCCGATGCCCAGCTGGACCGGCGCGGGCTGGTCCAGGTTCCGGAGGACGACCAGGAGATTCGGGGACGCTGCGACCCCCGACTCGAACGAGAGAATCTTCTTCCCGTCGTCGGAGAGGCCAGCGACGCTCGCCCAGTCGAGCCATTCCACCGATTGCGGTGGGGCGTCGGGCCGGGTGACCACCAGCTCCTGCCTCCAGTCGCGCTGACTCACCAGGAGCCGCCCGTCGCGGTTCACGTCCTGGATGAGGAGATTTCCCGTTCCCCGGTACAGCACGCGGGGTTCCTGTCCGCTCCGTGCCACCCACAGCGAGGCGAGCTCCCCGGGGCTGGCGCCGCCCACCACGACCTCGGTCCCGGTGCGGTTCCACGCCACGCCGAAAGCGTCGTCGTACAGCGGGCTCCAGACCTCGACGTGCCCGCTCTTGTCCACCACCGTCACCCGTCCGGCGCTGTCTCCTGCGCGGGGGTGGTCGAGGAACGCCACGCGATCGCCCGCCGGCGAGACGCGG
>Ga0105104_10001050_pt1 | contig 21195 bp, 18 predicted proteins | sample PPLLaktember2015_3_FD_87034 | JGI IMG/M metagenome (GOLD analysis project Ga0105104, IMG submission 87034) | Freshwater sediment microbial communities from Prairie Pothole Lake near Jamestown, North Dakota, USA - PPLs Lake P7 Core (6) Depth... | ecosystem: Environmental > Aquatic > Freshwater >... | reverse complement strand
CAACACTTGAAAGACTCTTGATTTATCAGCATTAACATAATATTCAGTTTCATCACTATTTTTATCATTTAGAAATTGAATTGTTAACCCTTTCTCTGCTACCTGAACATTCGTAGTTGAAATGTCCTTTACCGCATTTCTAATCTTTTCTTTCAGATTTATTCTCTCCTTGTTTAGCTTAAGTGTACCTGCCTCGATTCTTGATACATCGAGAATATCATTCGTAAGGTTTTTAAGCCTAATGGCATTTCTTCTTAGAGCCTCCAAAGAATCTCGTGTGCTTGAATCATTATCATTGGAGTCTTGAATATTCAAATTATAGTCGTGTTGTAGTAATTCAGTATATCCAACTATAGATTGAGTTGGCGTCCTGAGTTCATGTGCAGCTATATTGATAAAATCTTGTTGCATTCTCTCATGAACTTTTAATTGTTCATATGCTTCGATTAATTCTTTATTAATAGTAGTCAATTCTACCTGTTTTTCCATCAGGGAACGCTCGGTTGAAGTAAGGATGACATTGGATGCTCTTAACTTTTCTATCGACTTCCTAAGCTCAGAAGTCTTTGAATCCAATGCTGCGTGAAGTCTTTTATTTGATGTGAGGATAACTAATGCAATTCCCAGGGCAATTATTGCAATGACGATGTAGATGATAATACTAAAAAAAAATTGTTGGCTCATCAGCTTCTGTACATTCTCTGCGAGGTTATGTGAAGCACGGATATACAATGTTGCTATGCTATGATTCTCCAAAGATACAGGCTGGTACGCAACAGAGGTAGTATTGCCTTGATACGTTATATCAAATACATTGGCTGCAGGCTTTGTCAGTGAATCTCGAAGCAGATTATTGAAAGAATCGTTCATATATGGCGGTAAAATCGATTGAAACTCTTCTCCAAACGCATTTAGTCCTATTAGAGATTGATTTGATGAAGTGTAAAGAATTGTTCCGTCATTATCAATCAATCCAATGGAAGAATTATATTTTTCTGGAACGGTGCTCTGAAGAAAATCCCCAAGTCTATCAATCCTTATCCCTGCAGTTACTATGCCATCGAATTGTACATTCGTTGATGACGAAGTGTTATGTGTTCTGCTATCTTCAAAAACGGGATAAGAAATATAGAGTCTAGATACGTTATCATTTGAGTCTATGACGCTACTATAATAGGCTTCCGCCGTTTCCCTTGGTACTGAAAAGTACTCCCTATAGCTAAGGTCAGTTCCTTTGTATCTTTGATAGGTACTCTCATTTAGATTACTTATCCACACTATTTTGCCCTCAGCATCAAGCCACATGTAAAAATCGGTTAAATTGGCTGAAATGTCTTGTCCCAAATTAATAAGGTTAAACGCCGAAGTATCATTATTCCGTATAGATGGAGCCTCTGCAATTAATTCTAGATTATCTGTAATAGCGTCTACAGATTTCTCCAAGATTTCTGAGATGGCGTGAACTTCAATTTCAGCATTAGATCTTATATCGTTAGCTGCTTGATTGAGAATTTCGTTAGACATGGATTTCTGATATATGCTAAAAACAGTACCCAGAACTATAGCTGTGGTCCCGATAATTAACAGCATTAAGGTCGTAATATGTTTCCTGTAAAAGGGCCGAGCCATCCGTGTCAGCCATTTAGATCAGCTTGACAAATAAATACATATTTCGTACATTGGACATATTTGGTAATTATGAAGCCTAATTTCTGCAACTCTTTTCTTAATGAATCCTTTAAGAAGCAAAAAAGATATTCTTTTCGCGCTCTTCAAAATCACCATCAATACTTGATGGAGAGGCAGATATTGAGTTAAGAGTGGAGAACCCTCACCATTACAAGTCAATATCGTTTCTAACCAAACCGATAAGGGTGATTAACTAAAGCCTAAATACATCACTGATGCAAATAGAATGGGATCAAAGAGGGCAGATCAAATTAAGTGAAAATTTGTCTACTGGCTTCCTTAAGGCGATGTATTAAATGCATATTCTAAAGAATGGAAAACAGACTAGCAACCTCACAATTGGAGAATTATTTTTCTCGTCTCCCAGTTTCTTGCCTCCAGATTTGCCAGGTCGTAAATCCACCCTATATTATAGATACTCCTCTGATCCTAACTTTGGAGAACAGTTAAAGAAATATGATCTGATTGAAAGTGGAGCAGAAACTTCGGGATGATGATCAACCCCCGAAAGGTACCGTAATTTTTTGGGTTAGAAAAAGAGGATCGTACTCGAATATAGAATTGTGTTTAGCTTGATTGCACGTTTCAGCATTAAGAAATAGGGTATAACTCTATAGCATTATAAATTTTTAAGATTCAATCTCAGGTACATAATATGCCAGAAATTTCTGATACCTATGCATGGATTAAATTGATTGATAAGAGCAAAGGTAAAGCAGTTCCTAGTGGATCAACACTAAGTTATCCTTCTAATATTAATAATCGATACGTTGTAGCTAACGACAGCAATCAGCCTGTGGGAGAAATCGCTGTAATGGGTGTCCTCTACAAGGATAATGTAAAGGACGTTCCTAGCCCGTTCCCTATAACGTGGATTAAGCTACAAGCGAACCAGCTATGGAAACATGAATATGCCGTGGCCAGCACGGGAGAGGCGAATGAATTTCGTGCCACGCTATTCGGCGGTGTTGGCAGCTCTATCACTGAGGAAGATGAGAAAAATAACATTTATAATACGAAATTTTCATTTTCGGCCGCTCATTAATTACAAAACAATAACGATTATTATTTGATCTAATAGGTTAAGCTGTTGCGATTCATGGGTTGGGATCATATCCAAAAGTGTTATTGATTTAGGGGTTTCTAATTTTGTCTACTTTGTGTCTTTAGAAATTCCCAAAAGCTACACCTGCCGTGCATGATAAATCAACTCTACCCTCAGAATAAATTTATTAGGATGTAACACGATCTAAGAAGACTCCTGACCCTATGCGAAGAGCGTACTGCACAAATTGTAAAGTTGTAGTAGATATCACATTATCTACCTTTGTGAGGCTTGCAAATCATAAAGCTGCGATCGAAGGTTTTTGTCCGAACTGTAATTCAGTTCTCCTCAATACCCGCTTAATGCCAACTTCGTCCAAAAAACCGACGGGCAGCAAAAGGAGAAGGAAGAAGCTAAGTATATACTCATATCCCAATCGAAACCAGCTATGATTCTTACGTCGTCATACAGGAAGCGAACACAACTGCATTTAGAACGATCCCAACCTGACCAAGACCACCACCATCCGTCAATTCCGAAGTATTGGCGGTTAGTTCTCAGTGTACGATCAATTAGTAGAGATATGATATCATTCAGAAGCGATAATGGGTAAGGATCATCGTGAGGCAATTTTTGGCCTTGTATTTGAGTCGAATACTAGCTATTACGCAATCGAGTTAATGATTTAACCCAGTACGAAGCTATATAGAGCTGCTAATCATTTAATGACACGAATGGATGAAATGAATCGAGTGAGGGGTCCTATCAATCCTATATCAACTTTAATTTGTTTTGTAATCGGCATTCTTTCACTTTGCCTTTATTTGGAGCAAACAGGCTCATTGGTACCAAGAGTGGATGCATCAAATTCAGCCAAAAATTATACTTTCTTGGTGGCATTGGATTCTCCTAATTTTGGGGATGAAGAAACGAATACAGAGGATCTACTCCCACAACCCGAAGGGATTGACGTAGACAGAGACGGCAATGTTTTTGTAAATGAGATTGGAGAGAATCGTATCAACATATTTGATGCAAATAGCACACTCATATCTAGTTGGGGCTCGTCGGGAGAGGATCTAGGACAATTTAGCCATCCTCACGGAAATGAAATTGAAGACGAGAATAATCAAGATGTTAATGATGTATATGTCTATATTGCAGACCAAAATAATGATCGTATTCAGAAGTTCTCTAAAAATGGAACATTTGTAACAACTTGGGGTGAAGAGGGCGAAGGGAATGGCCAGTTTCTACATACACACGGAGTAGATCTTGACTCAGACGGCAATGTCTACGTAAGCGACAGAGATCAACCAAGTATCCAAAAGTTTTCTAGTGATGGGACCTTTATTAAGAAGTGGGGATCGGAAGGAACAGCTGTTGGACAGTTCATACAGCCATGGGATGTTAGTGTCAGTCAGGATGATAGGATTTTTGTTCCTGACTACGGCAACAACCGAATACAGATATTCTCAAAGGACGGTGACTTCATAACCTCTTGGGGAGAAGCTGGATCTGGTCCTGGGCAATTTGATGGACCAGCCGTGGTAGCATTTGATGCTGACGACAATGTTTATGTAACTGACTCTGGTAACCATCGTGTACAGAAATTCACAGATAATGGAACATTTATTACCGAATGGGGTGAAGAAGGGCAAGAAAATGGACAATTTTCTATGCCTGAAGGACTTGCGGTGGATCCCTTATCAGGTAAGGTATATGTATCTGATACTAGCAATAATAATGTACAGGTCTTTTCCCCCTTAGAGAACTGAATTATTTTTACCACGAAAATTTGCGCAAAACAGAATCATACTATAATTTCGATGTTGTCGTTTAAATCTGCCCAGATAAGATCCAGTAGTACCGTAGTATTCATACTTCAAGCTGCAGTCATGCACTGAATTCTGTAGACAAATTGCTGCGATCAAATTATGTGTATTAACCAGTAGATTGACAAAATTCATTCTGATTTGTCTCAATATTCCTAAACTGTATTATAAACAAGGCCTGGCTGTGGAACCGAATGACATTCGACATACACTTTAGTAGGAATTCCGGGTAAGAGATAACATCTAAATTGATATGCATCAATAGATTTTCTTGTAGTACTGTGTGAATTAGCTTACATATACTTTGGCGGAAGGCTTCAAACTTCTGATCAAAGATTTTGTGATGTTATCATCCGCCATCTAACAAATTGCCTATTTCTAGTCGAGTCTGAGTTCGCTCCCACAATTGCGGCATAACCTGCAGTGTCTGACGTTAAAACGGCCGCACGACTTACAAATGATATTCTCGCATATTTCTGCAATCTTCTCTAGGTATTCTTCTTCTTCCCTAGTCACAAATTTCTGCTTGTTCTTTGGGACCAATTTCGGATCTAAGATTATGTCGAAAGGCAATATAATTCATGCAGGAATTATTTTCTTACTATTTATACGCGTCTGAATTGTCAGTAAAAGATAGCAGGTAAATAAATCTATGATGGAAATCTTCCTACAGACAACTAATCCATTCTATTAACGTTATAGATTTCATTCTCCCATGGAACAGACAATCTAGGATTTGGTCCCCTTCCTATTACATAAATTTTGTCACCAATAGGCGCGACTCCTAATCCGCGTCTCGCAGTTAGCACGGGGTGTTTCGATGGCCCATGTGTTAGTGGCGGGATCGTATCATTCATTATTGTCAAAGGTTCCTTGGCGACGTTCTCCACCCAGTACGTAGATAGATCTGTTAATACTAGCAGCTCCTATTCCACTTCTTTTTGACGGCATTGGTGCAAGATCTGTAGTCCACTCGTCCGAGATTGGATTGTATTTTTCAACAATATCCGTGCCTTCATAGGAGCTATCATACCGTAGGTACGCTTTAAAACATTTTCATTCATGTTCATTTATTGGGAATGGTCAATTTAATGGTCCGGAACAGCCATACATAGAGGGGATCTGATTCAGGCGACTTTTATTGCAAACTTAACTTATGCATACGGAATGAAAGTGTTTTCCATGCAAATGCATTAGAACTGTTCCTCTACTCTCTCTATGGGGTTATTTTGAGCTCAATATGAGAAATTGTTAATCGTCATTCTTAGACGTTTCTAAACTAGTTACCACTTCATCATAAATCTCATCCTTGATTATCACTATCTAGAAAAGTAACATGCTAAAATAGTTCAATTGGATTTTTAAAGAATCTAAAATTAAATATTAATGTTTTAAATCAAAAAAGCAGACTTAGAAGACCATTTTTGGATGGATTATCAAATTTCAAATTTAACAATAGAAGATAATACGAAGTTTAATTTGGTCGGATTGACCAGTTTAAGATTGGAAGAATACCTGTAAAGATTGCTTTCAATGAAAGCCTTACATTAATTCATGGAAAATAATTATCAAATCATTCGGATCCTGCAACACATTGGTTGTCTTTCAATTCTCAATTATTAGTTTAAATAAAGGTTACCACTGATAATTAGGTGACACTAATTCGAGAGATTGCAAGAAAATGGCTGCTGAACCACTTGAGAATTTGAAGGTAGATAAGGTTGAAGAATCTGATGGTCGTAGTCAGGAGTTTGATACTCATCCTCATGCTAATCATCCAACCAAACCAGATTATGAGAATAGGCGAATTAGAATTGGTATAGATGTGGGTGGTACGTTTACAAAAGCAGTAGCAATAGATATGTCTACAGGAAGTATCATAGGGAAATCTACCCTACCTACTACTCACAAATCAAATCAAGGTGTTGCAACAGGCATCTTACAAGCGCTATCAGATGTTATGATTAGGTTTGAGATACAAAATTCTGAAGTGGAACTCATATCTCATAGTACCACTCAGGCCGTAAATGCCTTGCTTGAAGGTGATACAGCTAAGGTTGGAATCATAGGGATGGGAGTTAGCTTAGAGAAGTCCAACATCATTAAACGCACACACATTAAAGATATCACACTAGATGGTAACGGAAAAAAATATATCAAGACCTGTTATAGGTACTTGGATACTTCTGCATATCTAGGCGAAGAAAGGGTGAGGTCTTTAATCCTCGAACTTGTACGCGAAGGAGCCAAAGTCCTTGTGATCAGTGAAGCATATGGTGTAGATGACCCTAGTAACGAAGATTTCGTCGAGAATGTCGCAAGGTCCAATATTATGGGAAGTGATGGCAAAAAAGTTCCCGTAATTGCAGCTCATGATCTAACAGGAATTTATGGTCTAGAGATCCGGACTATGACTGCCGTGATTAATGCAAGTATTCTGCCGAAGGCCGCTAGTACTGCAAAGTTCGTTGAATATGCCGTAAGAGAGAAGCTTGGAATCTCCAAAAATACATCAATAAAGATAATGAAAGGCGACGGAGGGCTTACAGATATCGATGCATTTGAGACAAAACCCATAATAACTGTTCTATCAGGACCTGCAGCTAGTGTTGCGGGGGCTCTTCTTCACTTGAGGGTATTAAATGGAGTTTTTGTAGAGGTCGGCGGAACTTCGACAAATGTGTGCGTAATAAAGGACGGTAAGCCTAAAGTGAACTACGCTACCATAGTTCAACATCCTACGTGTATTCGCTCATTGGATGTAAGAGTTGTGAATGTCGCAGGAGGCTCTATCGTCGTGTTATCAAAAGACAAGCGAAAAATATTAGACGTGGGTCCTAGGTCTGCGCATATAGCTGGTTTGAAGTATTCCTGTTTCGCTGAGCCTTACGAGCTCCAGGAAGGAACGATTATACGATTTAAACCTGAGATTGAGGATGACTCGCCTCTCAAACACACAACCAATGTACATGAATCCAATATCAATGGCGAAGAACAAAGCATGATCTATGCCGTAATTAAAGGAAGAGGTCTAACTAATGGGTTAGGAAAAGAGAAGAGCTCAAGAGAAAGACTATTTGCCATAACGACCACATGTGCAGCCAATGCGCTTGGTTTGATTTCTGACGACGATTATGCCAAAGGCAATTCCGAATCTGCAAAGATTGCCCTGTCAATTCTCGCCCGAGAAATAGGTACTTCGACTGAAAATGCTGCCAAACAAATACTTGAAATCGCGAGTGACAAGATTTTACATGTCATGAGTCCTATGTTAAAGGAATATTCTCTAACATATAACAAACCAAGAGGATTCCTACTGAATAGAAAGGAAAATAATGATCGTTCTGGAAATGATGGAAGAAATCGAATTAATAATAGCTTTGTCTTAGTGGGAGGAGGTGGAGGTGCTTCGGTCCTGGTGCCTCACCTAGCCAAGACACTTAATATGAATTATAAGAAAGCAGAACACGCTGAAGTCATATCATCAATTGGTGTCGCCGCTGCCATGATTCACGAAGAACTTGAAAGAACAGTTGATGTGAATCCCAACCCAGAAGTGGTTTCCCTCTTGATGGATGAAGTCAAGGACCTAGCCTTGGCTAAAGGCGCACTACCTGAATCCATCACTATACAATCAGAATATGTCAGCGATCGATCTGTCTTACGAGTCACTGCAACTGGCAACATGAGCTTAGACATAGGTACAGCCAATTCTAGGGAAATTAGCAACCATGAAGCTGAAGACATCGCCAAGAATCTTTTCGAAACAGCTTCGAGCCCGGATTCAGGAGATCCAGGTGATGGCATACAAGAGGTAGATCGTAATGTGACCGTCAAGCGTATTGATTTCAACGTGAAGAACTATCACATATTTGAATGTGAAAAAAAAGTCAAGAACCTATTTGGATTTATCCCGCGTTCACAGAAAAAGCAAATTTCAATATTAATTCTCGATAAATTTGGTAGAGTGAGACTTTCCTTAACAGGCGTAAACATCATCAAGGGCACCAAACAAGATGTCTTGACTGATCTGCTTACACTACTTGGGAGTCCTCTTGATCCGTTAGAAGGAAACGATAGTAATAAAAAGGTTAAGTTCCAGCATAGCAGAAATACGGATGACAAGCACTGGGATCTTCCACCACAGGTACATCTGTTAGATGATATTCGGCTAATAGATTTTTCGAATCTCACATCTTCAGAAAATCTCTCTAAAGTCATTAGGGATGAAGTTCAAAAATCATCTTCTAAAGACATTCTTGCTGTAATCAAAAAGTAAAATATATCGAGTCATACTAACTTATCAGTTATTATCAACTCTTAGAATATTTCCACTAAAATGTTGAGTAAATATATGATGGCGAAAATACTTGGATTCTCATCTTATTTACCAAGGGGATGCTAATTTTGAATTGTGCTGCTCAGGTAAGTCTTAATTATTGGGACAAATTTGGAACGATCCGGTAAATATTTCCGTGGATGTGTGATAGCAAATAAAGATAACCATCTGGCCCTTCTTTAATATCTGCAATAACCCCGAAGCCTTGCCCTAATACCACGTTTTCAAGCTCCTCATTGTCGTTTGCAACTTTATCTGCAAGATCTCCTTCAAGATCTAACTTCGTTCTGTCATCGCCTAATTCAAAAATATATAGATAGTCATTATTATACGAACAGATCATTTTGATACTCTTCTCCCCAGAGTATCACCTCTAAGGAATTCTAAAGCGGTTACGCCAATAGACATATTCCAAGCAAATTCAGGACTTCTATATCTTCCTTTATCGGCGAAAGTTTCTAAATTGGCTGGTATCGTTACCATATTGTCATCAAAATATCCTCTAGCGGCTGGTAATGGGTTTGACGTAGTAACTGGCCACCATCCTTGTACTCTTAACCATCCACTATTGAATCCAGGTTCTACAAGGTTAATTTCGTCACCATACCCAGGGCCATTTTCACTATCCCACAACTTATTAGTAACCGGATCGAATGCAAGTCCAAATCCATTTCTTATGCCAAATGCATAGTATTTATTCAGAAGACTATGATCAGCTAGAACTCCGGTAGTACCATTCTCTCCTCCCAGTACTGGCCCACCGATTCTTTGAGTAATTGATATCACAATTCCAAAATAACATTTACAGAACAAATTGCAAGTAGCGATGGTTATGTAATATATAGTTACGCACTAAATCCATTGTGAATTCGCGGATAAACATTATCAAATGTTTGAAGTATTTGACAAGCGGATTAGGTACAATGTGATGTGTTCTAATCATGACTACAGATTGGTCACTAGTGATTTCGAAACTTCATAAACGGATTGAGTACCCCTGATCTCTACCGCGTTTCCCCACGAATAGCATACGGCATATCCGTTTGGTTAAATGACACAACTTACAAAGCTCCTTTCAGTGCCTTTAATCGTGGATGTCGTATCACTCTAAAAAAGAAAGTATTTGAATGGATCGATTGCATAATATTAGATAGATCTAGAGAAAAATCGAATGCAAGCTAGAATTTTATGGTTCATTAATCGTTGGTAATGTTGAATCCATACGGATAGCATTTAAATATTAGGCTACACTAATTAGGTTAGTCTAATCTAAAATGAGCCTTTCGAGCGATTACGAAGAAAATAATTCATTATTGTTGTTGAGAGAGGTTGCAGAAATGATTACTTATAAAATAATTACATCAACCATGTACTCAGCAAAGACGGTACTCCAGATATCAACTGAGAATAAGATACCATTGAGTTCAACTTACAAAAAGATAAGTAGATTATGCAAAGCAGGGATTTTGTCAGTAGAAAGAGCTTCGATAGACGATAATGGAAAAAAGGTTCTTTATTACAAAAGTAAAATAAAAGCGATCGAGGCATGTCTAAATGAGAATGGACTTGCGGTTCACGTAAAGAAATAAAAGTTCTCAAGATTTAATAGCCAAACATCATTTCAGCAATGTATCAAGAGAATGCCGAAAGGGAGTCTGAATGTGGATTGAAATTGATGACAATATAGGCTAGCTTAAAACAATTCATATGGATTGATTTGACTATTATTGAGAATCCGCACTATATTCATTATAGTTAATTGGCCACTCCAAGCTTTGTTACTGATATTGTTTTTGATTTACTTTGTTGTAACGCATTGTTCTTCTTAATTTGTCAGATGCCAGAATCCAACTTTAGTGCCGATTCAATACTACTTTCATCTAAAGTGGATACGAAGTAGTACTAAACCAGATTTTATGATTTGCACTTAGTTTATATGAAATTAATTATTCTAACAAAATGATACTGTACAACAATAGCAAAGAAACCCCGTTGCCACCGAGTAAATTTCTCATTATTGAGAAATAGCTATTAATTTAAATAACAACTGTCAAGGTAATTTATTGTCATGAATAGACAAATATTGAACATGAAATCCATGTTCGTTATCTATATGTGTCTCTTAGCTGCTATATCTCTACCTGTGAGCTCTATGGCAAGTAATTCTGCATTCGCTCAAGGTACGACTGAAAGTGATGCAGCTGCAGGTGAAGAAGCACAGAGTATATTTCACGTAAAGGTTAGCATTTTCCTATCAGAACCTTCAAAGTAAATGATTGTAAAGCGTCATAGGTTATAAAGCGTCTGTAGACTCAATAACACTCGAGGCAAGCTTAGAAATAGAAATTATTTGCGTGAGAGCCCTCATTTTACCAATGGTTAGTTTGAAAACATATAGCTTTTGTATTATGACAAGGATGATAGCTAGGACTCGCGGATACCCGCTATGTCAGATATTAAGTGGTTAGTTTGTCGTGACAACATGGTTAGAAATCCTACTCGATTAGATTTTGATCAACCGTCAATCCAATCGAGTAGGAGGTGTTTTTTTCTGACCTGGCGCGAGTAGTGATTTTCTATCGGAATTTCCATAGATGCCAATCCCAGACATTCCAAAAGTTCATTTGTTCAGTGTATTAGTTAATCCTAATTAGGTAAGACTAATATTTGTGCTTGCTTTTGATTCTCATTGAGGAGAATTTTCACAATACTTATCGCTAACATAAAGACATATGTTTTTGTTTATTTCATTAATTTAGTCAGATTACGGGGTAAAAGTGGACACATATCAGTACTACGGTTCATGAGCTATAAGATACGTATTACTGTCAATTATTGCTTTCCATGTTCCTCATACATATGTTCTTTCAACAAGTCTTCAGATCGACATCTAGTTTTGCATTCGGAACAAACGAAAAACTTGTGATCATTAATCGTGTCGCCATCCTTGCTGGCGTGTGTTTTGGTCAAGGTCGTTCGTGATATGTGCACATCGGGCTTTATATAGGTATAAAATGCATTAAAAAGGTTATTTCAAGATGAAAATTGAAAAGAACGCTCAATGATAAATATTTGATAGTACTCACTCAAGATAAAATTTAATTCTGGGCTGAAAACTATACTGGGCAGCATTTACCTGGTGGTATTGGATGTCCATGAGGACATCGCATTGGATGATTCAGTAAGGTGCACAAAGCATCTGTAAAGACTTCCTTCATATGATGCTCAATACCACACACCATTTCTTCATCGATCGCGATTCTCAAACTATCTCTCATAAGTATTTCGAGAAGACGGGTATTTCGTATCATATGTCTTGCTATCTGCTCACCCTTCGCAGTAATCCTAATTGAAATATTTTCCTTACTGTATTCCACAAAGTTCTCATCATTAAGTTTATGTAACATGCTCACAACTGATGGCTGTCTAATGTTAAGTAATTTAGCAATAGAACTTACCTTCACCTCTTTGCCTTTCTCCCCTATATGCCAAATTGCCTTAAGATACATTTCCAGGCTCTCTGAACGAGCTGTCCCGATATATAGCTCTTCATCGACAGATTTCTTCGACTGACTACTATTATTATTCAATATGATGTATAATTGTAAGTACTACAATGTTTTAGTTATTTAGCATATAGTCGTTTCTCACAGACGAAAACATGAGTCTAGTAACAAGGGTTATCTATGCAGTCCATCAAGCAAAGACTCTTGTTTAATCGTTTCGATCCATTTATCCTTGATCGAAGTATGACTCAGATTTATTCTGTTAGTGCGGAAGATTTAGTAAAAATACTAAGACCTTTCTCTTCGGTTCTCAGATCTTAGAATCTAATATAAGTATATTATCCATCGTCAATCCCTCACTCTATGGATAACCTATTATCATGTTCAAAGCTATTCGTGCTATCTCAGATTCAATTTCATTTTTAAATTCATGCGTCAATGATGCTAGAGTATAATTTTGGACTGAAAGTCCAAAGTAGGTCATCGAAAGCAATATCAATACCAATACAGATGTTAAAATATTATAATTTATTCGAAATTTATTGAAACAATTTGACATGATTTTAGATCGAATTGGATGTTAAATTTAAATATACATATAGGTTTTCTAGCCACATAACATGACAAAATTATTCATTTCTTTTGTCTCTATTGAGAATCAAACGGGAGTATATATATATAATATTTTATAACATAATCGGCCATTGAGGGATCAACGAGCAACTGAGATATTCCAATCTCACCAGGAAAGTCGGTCATTTTACGCCGAAGAGAAATCTTCAACTTTCTTATCAATTGTTATACCTACCTATAATGAAAGCGAAAATATCATCAGACTTGTTAGAGAAATTGCTAGCAGGATCCCCAAAGATATTAGGACGGAGATTTTGATAGTTGATGATAAATCTCCCGACGGAACTGGCTCTCTAATTGATAAGTTTGTAGCAGAGAATAATTTCGATGGAATTCGTAACGAAAGTCAAATACTGACCATCAACGTACTTCATAGAGAGACACGTGACGGCCTGATGTGTGCAGTGCTTGATGGTATCAAAGCTTCCAATGGCAAGAACATACTAGTAATGGATGCTGATTTCTCTCATCCTCCTCAACTTATACCTCGGATAATAAAGGAACTCAAGCACGAATCTAATTGTGTCGTGATAGGGTCGAGATATGCAAAGGGGGGTTCTATTGTAGGTGTACCGTTGAAGAGACTCTTAATAAGTTTTGGTGCTACAGGAATTGCAAGATACGGCCTCAACGTAAAAGAAGTTCGAGACCCAATGTCTGGATTTTTTGCATTGCCACGTCATGTTATAAAAGATATCGAATTTAGTACTCAAGGATTCAAGATTTTGCTTGAAATACTAGTCAAGAAACAAAGACACATTACCGTAAAAGAGATTCCATACACCTTTACTGTCAGAAAATATGGACATAGTAAATTGGATCGAAAGGTCTTGGTAGACTATACGAAGGCGGTTTGGAGTCTGTACAAGTACGGGAGAAGATCACAAAAAAGGCTGGAAAGTTCAGAGCACAGAAGATCAGTATTGTTCTTATCGAAGGCCGCTAGGTTCTTCACCGTAGGAGCTAGTGGGTTAGCAATCAATTTCCTGGTATCTTTTTTACTCTCTAATGGAACCTTAGCTAATCTTTGGTATGTTCAAGCGACTGCAATGGGAATAGCTGTTTCAATAACCACTAACTTCCTCTTGAACAAGATTTGGACATTTGAGGACAAAAAGTTCTCTGTCCTTTATGCTTTGAAGCAATACGGTTTGTTTTTATTTTTCAGCTCATTAGGTATCTCGATACAGCTTTCATTAGTCTATTTGATGGTAGAATCTGGAATACCTTATAATCTATCACTTATTTGCGCAGTAGCCGCGGCTTCAATTAGTAATTTTGTCCTTAACAAGAAGTGGACTTTTAGAGAGAAAGTGTGGGGCTGAATCTGTCCCTAAAAGATTGTTTAGGATCTGATTGAAGCCTCTTGATTACTTTCCTATTTAGTCTATTTACTAAAATAAAAGAAAAAAAGGGTTCAAAAATATTGGAGTTATTTAGCGGATTTCCAGCTTCGCGAGTATGTCTTCGATAGTCTGTTCGTCTTCCAATTCTGCATCAAGCAGATCTAGTGCTAGATGGTAGGTACCGTGATCTTTGTCCTTAACGTTATTGGCAAGGTCATTATATAACTTGATTACGCTTCTTTCAAATTCCAGTGCTTTTTCCAAAGCACTGCGAAGTGTCAAGTACCTTGAAGGTTGCAGCTTACCCAAGCCGCTTTCTTGTTCCCATAAAGCAGGGTCATCTTTGGCATTAGTTCCAAGTTGCATCAGCCTAATAGAGACTTTTTTAGCATGCCCCAGTTCTTCATCTGCTCGCTCTTCGAAAAACTTTTGTTCTAGCACACCTAGTCCTTCTATATTCTGAGAAATGTACCAGAAATAATGGAATGCTGACAATTCTCCAGCATAAGCGGTTTTCAGCATCTCTATCGTACCTTCGACTCCAGAACCAGCAATTTCTTTTCCCATTTTGCCCATATTATATTCGATATCTATATGGATAACCTCCTATTTAATAATTTTCAACAATTTAGTACGAACTAATTAGAAAGAGTATGTAGAATTGTAGAAATTATAAGATAATTCCACACAATACAGTAATTATTGATTGCATCCTACGTTACAAGTGTCATTTAAATAAACTTATTTTTGTAAATACATATCATGTCTATGAAGAGTAATCTCAGAAATAAATAATCTCTAACAATGAATCACTTAAGATACAAAATTTAGCTCTGCTTCGGTGATATATCTTTTTCCTTCTTCCTATGTGGAAGTTCTAACCCAATGGTTCCCATTATTGAATCTCCTATTGGTTCAAAAATAGTCCGAAGTGATTCGGTGTCATAGTATTTTATCACCTCGTTCAACTTGCTCTCGATCTTTCTCTGTTCGATTTTCAAAAGCATATATCGGGATATTAACGCCTTCACTTCATCTGCCTTGTCTTCCTCAATTGGGTTCTTATCCGAAGAGCTTGGCGGGGACATTCTTTATCAAGGGGCGTCTTTTAAGACTACTACATTACCATATGTAAGTTGGACCTCATTCATGCCATAGGTAAGCTGGTCTAGAGGGTCCAAAATCCCATCGGTATTATCACATACGTAAGTCGTTAGATCTCTGTCTTCAATTTTTTCATTCTTATTGACACTTTCAAGAAAATTGTGGGCCTCTTCCATTGTTAGACTTTCCTAATTAGGATATCCTAATATTTAAACAGTATCATTTTTCTTCTATGACTTGACTGATGACTAATGAGAGAAATCTATTTATTTGTGATTCTTAGGTTAGCCTAATGGATGAGTCTCAGTGGACGCTTAGCGAAATCGTATTTTTTGGCGTTTTTGACTCTTGCGACTTGTAATTTGATTATTTCTCCGTTGATTATTGATGATGGAACCGCACAACAATTAGCCCAAAACCAACAATCTGCGGATCCACTTATAGTCTTCATCAATCTAGAAAGGATTGGAACTCAGCTTAACCTTACACAATACAGTTTGAATAGTGATGACCTTGAATCTGCGTTTCAGCATGCCTATATACCTCATTCGGTTACCTTTCCAGTAATTAAACCCATACTGAGCGAAGATGACCCAGCTTCTTCAAAAAGTCTCGAGGGTCTACTTACCGATCTTCCGATTAAGGTCCGTGCGTCAAACAGTCCAGAAGAGGCATATTCCAATATTGAATCTGATGTTGCAACAATTAAAAGCCTACTGAACAAAATCGCGAACTCAACGGCTGGACTAAGCTCCCTTGAAGATAAGGGATTTGTCCTGCAGGCATCGGCTGTGCTTCTGGAAGACGCGATTCAATCATATAAAATAACTAACGCTTCATCTACTCAGGATTCCTCGAGCACATTTAATCTTCAGAATTCGTTAGGGTTAGTAAACAGTTCACTTACAGATTTTGAAAGAGTAGCAGACTCCGTGGATGAGCGGAGACGAGAAGAAATTAGATCCTTCTATAATCAGATACAAGAAAGCATGAAAAATGATGCACCATTTGATACCGTTGCAAGTGTTGCTTCCGCAATTGAACGAGACTTTACAGAGGAACTAACTTTAAGTGGCGGCAGTGAAAGCGCATTAGAACAGGCAAAATACTTTTCTACTATTAGGGATCTACTTAACAGCACTATTACATCGGTGAATGATGGAGATTATAAAGGTGCAGATGCGACTGCAATCAAAGCATATCTAGATAACTTTGAATATCTTGAGGCACCTATCGAAAAACATGATTCTGATTTGATGTTAGACATCGAGACAGAGATGAGAGAAGAACTTCGTCAGATGATAAGGGAGGAACGTTCTCCACAAGAGATTAACGGTTTTATCACATCGATCTTAGGCAAATTGGATCAGGCTGAAGATTTGCTGAAAAACGATCCTGAATATCGTTCGAACTTGAATACAAATACAACAGCTAGCGAAGCTTCACTTGCTAATATCCAAGGATTGCGGCAAGGATTCGGTACCTATATTGGAGAAATTCGGCAGATGGGAGAGGCAGATGATCCAGCAAAGGAATCTGTAAGAAACAACATAGACCAGATAAGATTGAAACTAAGTGAGATGCTTAGACTCTATGAGAATAAGAATTATGAGGGTTCACTTTTAGCCGCGCGATCCGCTTATTTAGATAGTTATGAGATCGTTGAAATTCCGTTAAGACCAATTGACCCTGATTTCACCCTTGAGATGGAGATTAGATTTGCTGAATTAAGAAACCTGCTTCAGCAGCAAGTACCACTACAGGAAGTCGAAGCAAAGACCATAGAAATTAGAAGAGGATTAGACGAATCAGAGAGGCTTGTGTCTGGTGTGGGAGTTGTGGCACCTGCAATTGCGTTCTCGACTTCCTTTTCGATTATATTCAGAGAAGGTCTTGAATCAGCCTTAATAATAGGCGCCATTCTCACATATCTGCAAGCATCAAGAAATACTCGCTTCAAAAAGCATGTCTACTACGGGATTCTAATTGCAGTTGTTGCTACAGCTGCAACTTGGTTTGTGGCACAATATATAATTGAAATTTCTGGGGCGAACAGGGAACTGATAGAGGCTGTGGCTGGCCTATCGGCGGTAGCAGTTCTTTTCTGGGTGAGCTTCTGGGTACTTAACAAGATCGAAACTAAGAAATGGATCGAATTTGTTAAAGCAAAGGTCTGGAAGGCCACTACTACGGGTAGTGTAATTGTGTTTGTTGCTCTGGCATTTTTCACAGTCTATAGAGAAGGTTTTGAGACGGTCTTGTTCTACCAAGCTATGCTATCCTTCGCAAAGTACATGGAGCTGTACGTTATTGCGGGCATGTTCTTAGGACTAGCGGTGATTATTGGGGTAGCTATTTTAATCAATAGACTTGGCAGAAGATTACCTCTAAGGGTACTCTTTGCTTTAACCATGGGAATAGGAGCTTACATGTCGATAGCTTTCATGGGCAATGCGGTTAGAGAATTGCAAGAATTAGGAATAGTGTCTACTACTCCATTAGTCGGCGTAGTTCCAAGGTTGGATATTAACCTAGCAACCATGACAGGCATCCATCCCACACTAGAATCGATAATTGCTCAAGTTGTTCTCCTATCCATATACTTGATAGGCTCGCTTTATATACTAGTCCTGAAGCCCCGGAGACAGAAAGCTATCCAAAGTGCAAGAAAATCTATGGCAGATCTACAAGAAAAGAAAGAGGGATAAACTCGTAATAGCTCGAGACATCAAGGCTTCCCAACTACAGGAAGAGCGAGTCAATTCACTAAATACAACCTATGGAGATTGCGCCTCAATTTGAGTACGGCAGTAAGTTTAGTTGCTATATATGATAGGAATACCTCATGCAGGGATGCTTTAAATACCAAACCTGTAAAATCTTAACCGACCAAAATAAATCGTTTAATACAGTCATAATAGCAAGGTATATCTAGACCTACCACTTGCATCGATCAAAAATAATAAATTTACTTCTGATAATTGATTTCATACTCCCCTGCGAATGATGAGATCTAAAACTAAGGAGAAAGGAAAGCATGCCCACTCTACACACTATCGGAGATTGGTGTGGGAGAATATAGTGTGGCCTCTCATCATTCAAGTGAATCGTCCTTATTTTACAATTGAAGAATATCAGTATAAAAGGAATGAATTTTGTAAAATTAATAATATCCCTGTATCCAAGCTATCTGGCGGATTAGTGTCATTGATTATAAAGGATATCCTGAAAAAGGATTATGAGCACAGAACTTGGATTTACTCAATTCATTATAGGCTCATTCCCTATATGCGCAAAAGAACGAAGCTTGAATATGGTCTAGCAGTTAGGGAATCATCTGGGAAGCGATAAGCGGGAGATTCGGAAAGAATCGTTATTGTGTGGTTGCAATTTAATACTATGGACATTAATAAATGCAATGGATTTTCACTTTATTGTAAGTACTTAGCTACTACTTACGAAGTTCTAATTAAATAGGACTGTACTGTGGAATAACCGAGAGCATTATCGGTTGTTATTTCATGGCATAAATTAAGATTTATTCAAGAAATGCAATTTGTCGATGTGAAATCTTGAATTCCCAAGTCCATCCGCTTTCACATCACAGTTTCATTAGAAAGAAACAAATTCACTTAATGCGATCTCTTTCACCTTCGATCACATGTAGATGCCCAATAAAATTCGGAGCGGTTCTTGGTTTTGGTTTTGGGGTCCTATTGGTCCCTTATCTTATTCGGTTAACAACTTTGAACATATAGAGTTATGCAAGTACTTAGGTACTTCTATGAAAATATCGAGCACGTCTTTCAGTAGAATGAGTAGTTGGTGGCCATATCTTTAACTAGGATGCACTCGTATAAAACATGACCAAGAGGTGTACTCCACAGCCGGAACTCCTGAATCTCGACATGGACACAAGAAGATAGTTTGTAGTATTTGTGGGAAGGACTTTGAATCGGAAGAAACATTGAATATCCACAAAAAAATGGAACATAACGAATCGAGCCATGCACCAGCCGGTGTAGCATAGATCCTTCTCCATTTTTATTTTTCTTGATAGGATCTTCCTCCTTTCAAATCTGTACTTCGACACCCTACAGTGCTCATGTTGAGGGAGACAGCTCTAGGAAATTAGTAAAATTTGAAATATGGACTCATTCAAATGATCATAGTATACATATGAAGAGCATTATTCAAATCAAGTTCAATTTATCTAACACTGATGTTAATGCAGAAATATACAAGAGAATGTTGAATAGATGACTTGAGTAGGTTCTCTGATATTCCTTTAATTGGCATGCATATGCGTCATTTTTGAAAATTTTGCTAAATTAACAATTGGCTGCCTCGTCGCGAGCTGGAGCCCAAACATAGGGACGAGACTGGAATATAGGAGTCATTTGCAGGGTAACTTGACAATTTCGAATTGAGATCATACAGCCCCACTTACAGCGGGTACCATATATCGAATAGTCTTCCCAAGTAGTAGGAATTTATTCATCCAATGGGCTAGCTTTCATGCTTTATCACTAGATAATCCTAAGGTCTTCACCTAATCTATTCTAGTTCGTCATCAGCTGACACGTATAATTTGATTTGGAGATACCTTTCAAGCTTCTTTGCTAGCAACTCGTCTGGCTTCAAAGCCCCTGTCTCTACCTTCTTAAGGAGTGAGGCCTTTTCACTCATTCTTATGCCTAGCTGTTCGTGGGTAAACCCCTTTTTCATTCGTGCCTCTCGAATCATTCTCCCAAAATCTTGTGATAGAAACGTTTCGTCGGTTAGCTGGATTCTATTATTAGGATATGCTCGCTTTTTGACTACTGGCTGGTTTTTGGCAAGAGGTTGGCGAAATCTTGATTGTATCGAAGAATTTAACGATGGCTTACTGGTTTTAGTAATTCCTGGATCGTAGGGCTTGCCCCGTCTAGAACACTGAGAACACACTCTAAATATTGTTCCTTCAATCACTACGGTCTTAAGATTCTCGTTAATCTGTCGCCCGCATACTTCGCAAAATGATGATGACGACGATGTTGGCAACTTTAACAGCTCCTTAGATAATCCTGTTTAACCTTTCTTTAAAGTTTGCTGGACTGTCATATTGAGGACGATTTCTGCGATATCGCTTGAGTATTCTGCGACTCGTCGAAGGTTTTCTGTTATTATTTTTACTCGATAAATATCATTCATGTTCCTCAAATTGCTTAAACCATTCATGATTGACTTTTCTATATAGTCTATTTCTCGCGCCTTCTCGATTGCCTTGTCAGCTGAATTATAATCCTGTTTAAACATAGACAAACAGGCTTCATCCAGTACACCCAAAGCAAAATTGCTCATTGAGGTAATCCTTTTCACGATATCTAAATTAACCGGTCGTTTAGAATCTATTAGCTCTTTAGCTATTAGCACTGCATGATCTGCTATTCTTTCTGCAAATTTAGTTATTAATCTATAACCCAAGCAGCTTCTAGAATCTTGTAAACCAATTTCACTAAGTAGATATTCGTTCTTAATTGCAATATTTAGCTGCCTAACTATGTAAAAGCTAAATCGGTCAACTTCATCATCCGTTCTCATAACGTCGGCAGCCAACTCCTTGTCGCCGGTGCACATTGCAGTAATCGCATCTCTGTGCATAGACATTGCTATAAGAAACATTCTCTTTAACGCAATTTTCACTGATAATCCCGCT
>Ga0105104_10001049_pt1 | contig 21203 bp, 36 predicted proteins | sample PPLLaktember2015_3_FD_87034 | JGI IMG/M metagenome (GOLD analysis project Ga0105104, IMG submission 87034) | Freshwater sediment microbial communities from Prairie Pothole Lake near Jamestown, North Dakota, USA - PPLs Lake P7 Core (6) Depth... | ecosystem: Environmental > Aquatic > Freshwater >... | reverse complement strand
TTTAATAAATGTAATAAAAAATTATACCATTATCTAAATTTCTTTTATTTAAGACTTAATGGACTGAATAATTCCCTTTCACACTCTTCATATGACCATTGTGGATAGTCAAAATGAATTTTGTCTAATAAATTACAGTCTGAACCTACAGGACAACCACAAATATCATCTTTAAATTCTGTCATTCCTATATAGGGACATAATTCATATGGACACATGTGAACTTTTGAACTGGAAAGAAAAATAGCAACCACTCCCATGATTGCTATTATTATCATTACAACATATTTCATATAAATTCTGCTTTTAAAGTTTTAGGGTTAATATGAATTATTTGTTTACCTTGGTTTATTGCATATTTAATACAATTAGCAGTTCCACCTGATGTTCCATCCCATACAGCTAATAACAAATCACAATTATCAACCATCCATTGATTTCTTAATTGCATCTTTGCTGCTGTAAAATTACCTTCAGATATAACTACAACCTCTTTTGCTTGGTTAATTAAATTAAGATACGCTTTTCTTGATGCTGTAGGCCACATACTATCTTGACCTTTAAATGGAACAGCAGCTATAAATGGTATTTGATTTTCAACAGCTAAGATTGCGAATACTGTATCAATACCAAGTGCCATACCTGTTATCATTATATCAGGTTGATACATATCAATCTGCATCTGTATCAATTTCTTGATTTCTTTAATCAGATCACTTGTTAATTGATAGTCATTCCCCAATTTGTGAGGTCTGTGACCTGTGATTGCCATCTTCATAGATTGGATTTTTTTTTCGGATTAGTTCCCATTCTTCTTTTGTTATTCCTGTTCTAAGAAACTCTTTATCTTCTGGTGATAAGCATGGGAATATTATCTCCAGATGATGTTTATTACAATAAAACATTATCAATTGTCTAAAAGTAACAGGCAAGTCTCTTGTATTTAACTTGCCTGTTAATTCGCTTCTTCTAGTTATGAGCATGGTTTCTTCTTTCGTATTTTCTTTTAATAGGTAATACAATAACATCAGGACTTGTTTCAATTCCCATGAACTCTTTAGCATGTTCAGGGCTTATCAATTTACCATTGTGATTTACCCATTCAGGTAATCCATATTTATCCTGATAGATAGATACCATTCTACCTTTTGCATTGCTAAGATTGTTTGCATGAGTATCAAGTCCTCTTAGAATTGTTACTTTAGAGAATTTAAAACCCATTTTGGTTTGATTCGCCAAATCAACAATTCTAGTATCTTCACTCATTAACTTCCAAATTTCACCCCATGTAAGAAATCTATTTTGTTTCTTTATTATGGCATTAATTTCAGTTAACCACTTAACTCTTACAACAAATGTTTTTTCTTTAACAACACCACGTACTTCATATTCAGTTTCAAATTCAGAGCCTTTGAAACCTTTAAATGCATCAATCCACTTATACAGTTTCTCGATTTTGCTATCAAGTATTTTAACTTCTTCATCAATTTCAATGAAGTCCTCTCTGACCTGCTTTAAGAATGCCAGTTTCTCTTCATACTTTGGCATTACTGCATCTTTCATTTCTTGCAATTTTCTGATGTTATCATGATACATTGCAATAGTATCATGTTGCATCTCTTCACTAAGATTTGTAATCTTTTTTGTTTTCATGTGAATAGTTTTCTGGTGAATAATTATTGGACTCTGGTTATTAATCTGCTTTTACCTTGACACCCATAACCTGTAGATGCACAAGATTGTAAAGTTATGATAACTATTACAATAATTAAAAAGATTTTCATAGGCTTGTTATCCAAAGAGTTTCTGTTGTTTGTTTGTGTCTCCTTGCTCTTTCTTCTATTACTGTGTTAAAGTAATAAGATTGAACTACTCCGAAGTGTTCTGCAAGAATTTCATAACTGTGATATAATGTTAACTCACATATCTTTTGATATGAGTTATATGATAACTTACTTGTTACCATTATTTCATTTACAAACTCTTCTCCGTTAACTCCTAATAATGCTGCAAAAGCATTTGATAGCTTTTGATACTTTTGATCATATCTACTTGTCTTAATCTTCTTTGTTGCCATTTTTAATTGGATTTAGAAGTGACCTGCCTAACTCAACATTGAGGTTTGCAGGTCATTGTTAACTATTTCTGTTTATACCAATACCTGTATTATCAATATCATTAAATGATGGTTCTGGTTCTTTATAGTTTTTGATAACTTTTTCTGCTTTATCTAATATGTCTAATAATTCTTCATTTAATGTAGACATATCATCAAAATTACCATCACCATCATCTACCATATTTGCATGAGTAAATAACTGACCTTTCTTTCTTAATGTTAATAGTCTTTTTAATAAATCAATAGACGTATCATCAATGATTGCTATTGTGTGAAAAGGAACAGCATGTGAGAAGTCTTTAAATTGTACTCTTACCATTCTTGATGGATTAGTACCATTCTTTGCATCATTATAATCTTCTTCTGTACATGTACCACTTTCGTTATGGTAATTACAGTAAACTTTTAATGTTTTCATTGCTAACTATTTATTGGTGTTAATAATCTAAGTCTTTCAATAGATACTCCTAATTCAGTAACATGGCCATCCCTTACAGCTACACGTTTTTCATCGTGTATCATATCTACATATCCATAGCTATTATCTTTAGTATCAAAAACTAAATCTCCTACTTTTAATTCAGTAGGAATAGACTGTTTATATGCGATATTATTAATACGCATTATAACATTAATAGGCATGCTCATTGTGAATATATTATTGGTGAATTGATTTCATATTTGAAATAACAAAAGAGAGTAACACATTTCTGTGTTACTACTCTATCATCGAAAACCCAAAAACTCAAAACCTATATCTTTGGTTCTGTTTTAAGATACATCTTATAGCGTGTACCTTTCGCTGATGTTCTTACTACAAACAGGCTACCCGATTTAGAAATCAGGACAGGATACACATCACCCTTTGTTGTGGTGAATGTCTTTCCAGTTGGTGTACCAGTTGTATCAATTGGTGCTTTGATCTGCACATAATTACCTTTGCTGTCCAATTTGGCATTCTGACTGAAACATTTGCTGTTTGCAAACATAGCAACAATCAGCATACCAATGAAAAACAATTTCAACTTTAACTGTGAAGGTTTCATACTTCTTTTTTTGTTTTGATTTGTAAATAGAAATTACCGCATCCTATTATGTTTTGAATATAATAGGATGCGATAAGTGTTTGATTAATCTTCCATGGTGTACTGTGGCCCCATTATCTCTGCACCATTTGATTTACGCAAATCAATTGATGGTTCAATTTGTGAACATTCAGTATGACTTACCCATTCCTGTTTACGAACAATGGTTTCATCACGATTGTAATGGTCATATTCCAGCAACAATTTAGCATCCCGGTATTCATCTATCTCCAATACTACGCAATTATCCATTGTAGCATATTCAGAACTGCTCCTTTCTTTGGAACTTGGAGTTTTGTACATATATGCTTTCTTTGTAGTTCTTACTTTGTCACCAACTTTGAAGTTAATGTCATTAGTAAAGCCATTTAAGGCATTGTAAATGTAACTTAATTTCCCGGAATGCAATGCTGAACCAATAACTGCTTCTGTTACTAATTCTGCATGTTTGAAATCAACATTCATTGATTCCAATAACTTTTGTGCAATAGAATCTACTGACACTTCAACTGTAATAACCTGATTAAACTGTTTCAATTTGTGAATATTTAAAAGTGAATAAATGACATTTTAATTTACCCTCTGTAATCAGAGATACAATAAGTGAACATCATTACATCTTCCTCTTGGTGAAGGTATGCGTAATAACTATGAACTTATGCACGTAGGCTACAATGTATACCTTGTATGTATCTCTGATTACTTTGGGTGTTGTTCCTTAGCTGACAAGCTTCGGAATTATTTCAATCCATTGGTCATATTCTGGATTGGGATAATCTTTTGCAGATTTAATTTCAAGATAATTTGGTGACCACATTGATGCTCCCCATTCAACATTATCACCCAACAATTCTTTTAGCCATTCAATAGGAACAGCTACACTCATCTGGTCTACAGCAATTTCTCTAAGAGTTGTACCAAACACTCTATTAATGACTGGTGAATTACTTGACCATTCACCACCATGCCCCGGCCTCTGTTTTGCATCATCTGCAAAGAATCCAAACGTAAATATAGGTATTTCAGCATGTTTATATTCACGCAATCTATACTCACCTTCATGACCCGGTGTTTCATCCCTAATAATTTTCTCTGTTCTATTCCCTATCCAGAGACTATCATCTGAATAAAGATAAACATTCCAATGTTGGTTGAACCAACATAATTTAATTTTCATTGTGAATAGTTTTAAAAGGTAAAAAATTGGTCAATACTCTAGGTGTATTTCCTCCTCTGGATAGATTGTTATAGCCTTCCATCAGTACACGTACAAATGAGCATATTGACCAATATCTTAATAATCAGTATCTTCGCAAAGTAGGTGTTGCATTTCTTCTGGTTCAGGCCATACTGGTGCTATACCTTGTGTCATTATCTTAATAAAAGATTCTGTATCTTCTATTGTATAATGACGATTAGAACAATATACACATTGCTCTGATTCAGAAGGATGGCCTTTGTAATATGATACTTGATTATATTCTGTTTTATCAATGATTGCAGTATTTACTATACCATAAGGTAATAACCTTGTAGTTATTACAGTTGCTGATTTAGTTACTATACTCCACCACTCTTCACTTGTTAAGAATTTAAATTCATATATATTACCAAATTCCAGTATCGCTAACATTTGTGATTTTTCCACGTTATTTTATTTTAAGGATTTAAAAGAAAATGAATAGGCACTTCAAAGCGGCCTTATTGCTTGTCACTATATCGTCCCCAATATAGCCTTTTACTATTATCTAAGCATGTTAAATCGTGTATTATCTGGAATGCTTAACCAGTACACTAGATGCAAGTTTAATGAATTGTTTAATGTGGTCTTTTTGCATCAACACCACGTTTGTTATTTAAACTAGATGATGACTTAATTGTCATCATCTAGTATGTTTAGATCACCAGTATAATGTCCTTCTGTATCAAGGACAATTATTGAATCAATCATATAAGTAGAATGAACTCCACCTAATGTAACTATGTCACCAGCAACAAATGCTGGATGAACCCATTTCAATTCGGAAATAAATTCTTCATCAACACGAATAGGCCAAGAATGTACTTTTGCAAGTACTTTCTCATTGAGTATTTCATTACGTGCAATAATGATACTGTCAACACTACCTGCTGCTTTAATTGTAGGTTGAGATTCTGAACAACTGCTCATCATAATAACTAAGAAAGCAATGATACTTAAAAGGATTGCAAAGTTTTTCATTTTGGATTGTATTTTGGGCTATTATTATAAACCCTGATTATGAGAAAATTGGTGATAGTGAAAAGGTTGATGAAATTAGGAAGGTTACTTAGTAACAAGTAGCTATAAGTTTATGTTATAACAAGATATGTCTGACGCAATTATGCAAACTGTACTCTCTCTCATAGTATATATCCTGTACTAACACCCTACCTTATTAACTTTAATGAATATCTCTTGATTTCTGCTAGTTCTAACATTGTGTATGAAAAATAAAGGGGCTTACGCCCCCTTACCTACAACGTACCAATGACATTAGCCATGATACCAATACGATAGTTGTCAAACATCTTGCCTGAACCAGTGGATACTGGCTGGCTATGATGCATGTACAAATCAGAACGTGTTGGATTAGCGATTACACTGGTCAAATCAGTCTTGAGGATACTAACTTGCCTACGTGTAGTGTTATCCCAAATAGTACCATACAATGATGGAGTACCATCCTGATTAGCAAGACCTTCTTCGAAAGGTAATGTCTCTACGCCTAAAGCTTTCTTAATCTCGGAAATATTCATAAAGGTGATTTTAGTGGGGGGATACCTATCTCCCCGAAAATTAGTGAGGGTTAGTTGTAGGGAGGATTACGTTTCCATTTATCTTTAAAAATTTTTTACAAAAATTTTGTATGACTATTATGTTTATACATTATTCTTACCTATCTTGCAATGTTGACATTTTAACAGGCTCTTGACAATTTTACATGTTATTACTTTTCTGATTAATGTATAGGGTCTTATCTCTATTAGAGACTACTTTTACATCTTGCTGATTGCTAATTAGTTATATACCATTTTCTTGGCTAAATTAGCCAATTTCTCTAAAAAAAATGGCTAGATTAGCCAAATATAGTTTATCTTTATGAATGATTCAGAGAAAAATATCTCCGTCATATGTAGTCATTATGGATATGTTATTTAATACTCCAACTATAGAAGGTAATGTTATTATAAATGATATAAATGGTACATCATTTAAAAGAGGTGCTGTAGCAAACTTAAAGAATATAAGATTAGATAGAGACTTTATTATAATCAATAAAGAATTAGGGTCAATGTGTACACCTGCTCAATGGAATCTAGTTAATATAATACAAAGAGAACTGAAAATGTATAATGTATTATGGGAATGTAAACCTGAAATAAAGAACAATGGAAATTACTGTAAAGCAATCAAAGGATTTATAGAAATGAAGGTACTTATTAAAACTGAAACTACCAATATCTATATTGTAAATCCATATTATATTAGTTATGGTGAATACTTCGCAGTACTAAGTACAACAGCAGCTATGTTATTTAGAACTAATAGAATAAGACCTGATTTAATTACAGATAAACAACCTGTTAAAGAAATAAATTTGATAACAAATGAAAACTAAGAAATTAGTATTCTTTGATACAGAAGAAGCAAGTCCAAATGAAGATGATTTACTTCTAGTAGAATATAACGAAGGGTTCTATGAAGTAAGTTATTATGTTCATGCACTAGTTCCCGGTATGCCACCAATGATAAGGTCAAAAGATGCAATGGGTTATCAACCTTATGGTTGTATCAAATCATTTGCAGTATTAAGAAAATTAACTGAACAAGATATTAATGGATTTAATATAATGTAAACGCCATGCCATTCAAATCTAAACTCAAACTAATTCGTGGTTATATTAGGTATCAGATATTTCATGTATGTCCTAAATGCCAATCAAAAGATATAGATAAATGGTATTGCAATGTTTGTGATAATTATCAATATTATCCTAATCATGTATTACTTAATCAATGGTGGACTAAATATAAGGAGGTATTAAATGCCATTCAAAAGTAAAGCACAGCAAAAAGCCTGTTATGCAACTAAAGGATTTAAAGGTAAAGTGGATTGCAAACATTGGTCAGCAGTCACTAATCAAAAGACTCTACCTAAAAGGAAGAAAAAGAAGTAAAATGTTACAACCTCAAATAAATTATACTAGAATAGTACAAAGATTTCATAATGATGAAATTATTAAGTACCTTATCTCTCAAATTGAAAGAGTGTATAATAGGGCAAAGCCAAGTATAACTATTGATTTAAAATCAATGAGTATAGTATACCATCACAATGCTAATGAACAAGCTATTAACTATTGGAAGGAACAACTTGATAACTATGTGAAAGCAGAGTATCCAGAACTCACCGCATCCTTAGATAAAAAATAATAAATAGATATGCAGAATGAGAAATAAAAGGATAACAATTAATGTACGTTGTAAAAAAAATAAGGATAAGAATAAAGACTTTAAAGAATATGTTATTCCAGAAGGTAGACATTACTCTGAAAGACTAATTAGAGTTGAAACTAATGAGTATAAATTTAAAGTACGTTTTGATAGTTCTGCTATATATACTCTCCCATCACAAGATCAACATGATATTAATAAACTAACTGGCTTTTCAGATAACAATTCACATCACCAGCAATTTAGTGCAAGATTTGGTTGGAGATATTCAGATAATGAACTTAGGTTATTTGCATATGTATATAATGATGGTGAATGGTCAGAGAAAGAATTATCAATTATAGAAATAGATACAGTTTATACCTGTGGTATTGTAGTAAATAATGTTGACTATCTTTTCTATATTAAAGAATTAAGTATATTAATAGGAATGCCTAGAGCAGCAACTACTGATAAAGCAATAGGATATAAGTTATATCCTTACTTTGGTGGTAATAACGTTGCACCACATGATATAAGAATATGGTTAAAGTATCTTTAATAAATAAAACAAAACACAATGGAAACAGAAGTCTCAATGACAAAAGGAGAAGCTAGAGTAAGACGTAATTTTAATAATCTTGAAAGACAAGATGTAGCTTCTATTAAAAATGATGTAGCAATGTTAATTGATTTTTGTGAAGATGGTATTAAAACAGTTAAGGAGAATACCAGTTTAACTGATGTACAAAAAGGTGAAGCTATTCGCTTATGGTCATTAGCACAAACAGCTTATGAAGAAGGTGCAATGTGGGCTGTTAAAGCTGCAACTTCTAATCTTTAATAAGTAACAAATAAAATGATGCCAATAAGACCACCACCTAGATTTAGAGAAATCCAAATTATAATAACGTTAGTAACTATATTACTTATTCTTTATAAACTAATTACATGGAACCTTTTAAAGCTATAATCATTCCATTGCAACCACCTACTAAACCACCTATAGGTGGTGGTGGAAATATACCTAGACCAGATCATGACTTACCACTCTTTCCTTTTGTGCCTATAGTAGTACCTCCCGGTGGAGCATGGCCCGGAGAACCTCCTAGTGGAAGTGCAGAAAGACCTAATCAGGATTTACCTCTATTTCCTTTCTTCCCTATCGTTGTACCCCCAGGTGGTAGCTATCCTGATAATACATTACCTCCTACTGAACCACCACCAGTAGACCCCAATGCTCCACACCCTGACCAAACACTTCCCGGTGACTTACCACCAGATCAAACTACACCACCAGACCCTAATGCACCTAAACCTGAACATCCTATTAACTTACCTCCAAGTGAAGGTGGTTGGTGGGTATTTGTATATGTTCCCGGTATAGGATGGTCATGGATAGCATTTACTCCCGGTGGAGATTTACCAGAGAATCCAAATCCAGCACCTAAATGATGATTGCTAATAACTAGTGGTATGATAACCACTAGTTATTCTAAACAAAACACAACATGAAAAATTTATCAGAGATTAATACACAAACACATGAGGGTAGAAACTTAATTGCAGCATTAGTTATACTTACTGGTTCTAAAGAATTAACAATAGATAGTCAAACAGTTAATGGTGAACAAGTATCACCTGATGATATGTTACAGAAGGTTGTTAAGTTATCAGATAATATGTTTGAGAATGCTGCACCAATAGAAGATGGAATAATAGACCCACCTTCATTTGAACAAGAATTAGAGACTCTTATCAATAGACACTCAATGGAGAAAGATAGTAATACTCCTGATTTTATATTACGTGGTGTTTTAATTGAATGTTTAAAAATATTTAATGATGCTATTAATATGAGAGAAAGATGGTATGGAAGAAATAAACACGAAGTTCCATTTAGTGATGATATGAATGTTAAAGTTGTTGAAAGAAACAAAGAAATAGATTATAATGAAAATAATATAATTCCTGCTAATGTATATGAGATATGGATGGAAGGTTTTCAAGCTACAGGTCAATCTTCTGATGCACAAATGATAGGAAAAGGTGTAGGACAAACATTTGATGATGCAGTTAGAGAGTATGCTAGGAAAAATCCTGATAGTAAGATAGAACCTTATACAAGAAGTTCATTTTCATCAGATGAACACTTTAAGAACAGAAGAAGTAATTGGAAGATATGGGGCTGTGCATTATTTGATAATGAAACTGATGCTCGTAAATCATTTGGGTAATCTATTATACAAATTTTATCCAAGGGTGCGGTAGCTTATTATAATAAATTTTCACAAACTCACACAACTTGTTACTAAATGTTATATCTTCATTCACTCAAACAACACATTACCATGAAAGGTAAAAAGAAAGGCAAGAAGAGTTGCTGATCTCTTGATTTTGCCACAAAAAAGAACCCAATTTTCTGAACTCTTTCAAAAAAACGGGTTTTTTTTAAATATTTTCTAAAACTGCCTACCAAATTCCCTGCTTCTTTAGATTTTCTATAGTTTTTGCCCTGTTTATTAGAATCTATATACACCATATATATTATACAACATTATGTACCCTAAAATCCTCGGAAAATGGAGGTTATTGTTCGGCTTTTGTCCTGAATGTAACTCTAGCGCACCAAAGTTATATGATTGTCCAGTATGTTGCTATAATAAGTACAAGAATAGAGACATTCTTTGGAAAAGGTTTACTGATTATCATAAGTGGAAGGATGATACCATGTCTTATTATGAAGCTACTATAAGAACTTTAATAACAATTATACTAATTAGTGCATTAGTATTAGCTGTAACTTCAATTATCATATTCACATCAACTTTTAGCAATGATAAGTAGTCCAAGAAATAGGCCAGCATATAAGTTGCCTGAAAATATAGAAGCTGAATTAATCTTATATGATATAGTAGTTGATACATTCAATAAATACTTTTGGGGTAAGACTAAGTATAAGACAAGAGAAGAATATGCTACTCGTAATCAAGCCTTGTTTAATGGTGAAGATTTACGTAAGTCATATGAAATGTTTAAAGTTGAAATGAATCGTAATAGAGATAAGGGTTTTAGAGTTGATGATTCATCATATGGATTCTTTAGTTATTTACTTAGAATGTGTAAACTATAATTTATGCCAAAACCAATAATAGTAATTAAGTTAGAGTTAGAGGTGTTAAGAGGTGACTTAGATAATCTTTTAATAATGGAAGATATTTATTCTAAAAGATTTCATGACTATCATGTATTATGTGTACCTGTTAGAACTAATTCAGATGAACCAGTTCTATTACAGGTATTCTACGAAAAGAACTTTAGTCAAATTAGGTTTGAAGAACTAAAGAAGTATATTGTTAATCTGATTAATGATTTTAATACTGAACCTAAAGAAGAAGATAGACCAGCAATCATAGACCTCATTAAAAGTCTAAGACCTAACAATGAAATGACTTTCCAGATGTGTGCAGGTTATGGTAGTTTCAATAGATTTGCAATAGGTAACAAAGAACCTTGGGAATGGGATTGGAAGAAGATAGATGAAACTGATAGTAAAACTCTATTAGAACTTTATACAAGTGTAAATAAATTAATAAGTAGAAGATGAATGAATATATAGGTACTATAGATGTACGTAAAGCATATAAGCTTGTAGAAGCCTTAAACAAAAAGATAATGGATTCTACATTAGATGATACTGAATTACTCTTTGAAGTTGTAACTACTGGTAAGACTATCTATATCAATTGGATGGGATTAGAAATGTGGAGTTCAAGTGATGATAAAAGAAAGTATGTAGCATTAACACCTAATGCTGATAAAGTTAGAGAAGATTTATATCAATTCATTGTAAGAGAGATTGAATACATTAAACAGAATGTTGCATTAATTAACTTAAATAATAAAGACAATGACGGAGGCAAAACTAAAGGAACTGACAACTATTAGTCAAGAAATCAGGGAGATAGAAGGTAATATTGCACATCTTAACTCTGATGCTATTAAAGTAACAGTTGAAAGAACAAGAGCAATCGGCAATAGCACAAATGAAAATATTAAGATTGCGACACTAAGGAATGGTGATGAATTAACTAGGAAGATTAAAGGTTACTTACTCAACCAATACAATGAAAGGTTAACTGAATTAAAAAAACAGTTTAACGAAGCATAAAAAGTATTACATTTGTTATTCGTCGAAATTAGTTGATCTATAACTCTAAGCCTTTACATGTTTAAAGCTTAAAGATTTTAGTTTCAAAACTACCCCAGTCTCTACTGGGGTTTTCAGTTTTAAACTGAAATAATTTTCATTTTAAATAAAAGAAATTTAATTTTAATCTGAAAAACTTTAAATTTGAATATTAAGACGAAAGCATAATAATGAATATCAACTGATTGGGAATAATTTTACAAGACACAACGCCTCTAACTTTTCCTGTTCTTCGGAACAGGTTAAGTTATGGGTTAATACCAGATAATGAAACCGTATAAGAAAACATTAGAATTGCCTAGAAGGGAATACTATGAGGTTCATTTAAATTTGGTTAACTCAATTGCTAGATTAGGATTGACTAATAGGGAGATAGAAGTATTATCTGCATTTATGTCATTGGAAGGTGAACTTGCTGACAATATGTTCTGTACTCTTAGCAGGAAGAAAGTTAGATTAGCCTTAGAACTAAGTGATGCAGGATTGAGTAATTTCATAAGGAGTCTTGGTTCCAAAAAATGTATTATATCAGTTGATGATAATTTGCAGATTCATCCTACCTTGCATCCAAAGGATTCTGAACAGTTATACTACTTTAAACTGATATGTAAATGAACTGTAAAACTTTAGTTGAGAAATTCTACGAAACAATTAAAGATGATTATCCAGACCTTGATGTTAATGATGTAGGTAGGATATGTTACTCTGCTTTATTGTTTGTTAATAGGGCAATGACATTACCTCATATGCCTACTATTAGACTAAAGTATATTGGTACATTTGGAGTTAAGAAAGGAATGGCAATAGCTGCTAAGATGAAGTATGAGAATATGTACAAAGCAGGTAAGATAAACAAAAACATATACGAAGCTGAATTGCTAAAGCTAAATCATATAATTAATAAGTATGAGAGCAAAGAAGAACTGGAAGAACATTAAAGCATATTTTCAAGGTAACATAAGACATTGGTTATATTATCATGGATATGCAAGATTTTTAAAGGAACATATTAAAGAGCAATATGTTTTTCGTACTAGAGTAATGCGCAAATCTTGTTATGATAATGGAGTATGTGATGAATGTGGTTGTTTAACTACTAATTTACAATTTGCAGATAAACCATGTAGAGGAAGATGTTATCCTAGAATGATGACTAAAGGTGCATGGGATTGGTACAAGACTACTAAAACATATAAAGATGCCTTGGGACAAGTTGTTGAATGATTTAGGTACTATAAGACCTAAACAAAAAGTAACTGGTATATTTAACTTCATTGGTAAAATTAAGGTATTATCAATTGAAACATCTTGTGGTTGTGCTGGTGCAAAATGGGATGAAAAGGAACAAAGATTAACTATCAGTTATACTGGTGCTGATATACCACAACAAATAATTGCTCAAGGTAGAGACTATATGAATGTTACTCAAAATGCTAAACTTAAAACAGTAGTTAATGAGACTATTAAAGAGTATATATTGATGATTAAAATCAAAGTAGAAGATGTACGAATTTTTCGAGGTTAAGGACTTTATAGTTTGGCCCTCAAAAGAAATACTATTGATACCTGAATATGCTGAAATCTGGAATAGGGATGAATCACCTAAGAAAGAGTTAGCATTGAAGGAGTTTGCATTTGTTTACTTTAGAGTAAGTATGAGAATGAACAATCCTTTTAGAGCATATAATGAGAAGCTTAAACCCAGGAAGATAGCTGAAAGGATATTTAGAGATAATCCAGAATGGAGACCTGATGATAAAGTTAAACAACTAGTTGAAATATATCGTGAGGATATGAGGAACTCCTCATTAACTTATTCTTATTTAATTTCAGCTAAGATTGCGGCAGAACAATTAAAGGAATTCTTTAGTGAAGAAGGTACATTGAAGTTACGAAATAGTAGAACTGGCGCACCTTTATATAAACCAAGAGAGTTAACATCTGCATTAGCAGATACAAATGCAATAATAAGTAACCTTGAATCAATACAAAAGAAGATTGAACAAGAAGAACTTGTAGATAGTAAAGCGAAAAATACTAGAGAGGTAAATTTCTTTGAGATATGAATAGTATATCAGGACTTACCTCAAATCACTCTAAATTGAATGCTATCAGGAATCCTGATGGCATCTTTATTAATACCCAATGCTTCAGAGAAGAAGCTAATCATTTTGCAAAACATGGGTATTATACACCTGACCCTTGGGGAACACCAGCTTGGCAAGAGTATTGGCAAGAGCAACTTGATAGATGTAAGAATGGTTATTCATCTGGTGGAGTGAAGATAAGTGGTAATCATTATGGTTACATGAACTTCAGTCAGATTAAGAAAGTAGCACCGGGAGAGAATCCTGAAAGTAAGATGGCTAAGAAGATAGTAGCTATGCCTGACTTTTGGGATGGTGATTATAACTACTATCATTCTATTAATATAGCAAGGGATGGTATAACAAAACAAGCATTAGATGATTTAAAATTATCAGTTACCATTCGTGAGCAATATTTAGATGGTGCAAGACATGTAATCATTGGTAAGTCAAGACGTAAAGGTTATAGTTATAAGAATGGTTTCATTTGTGTTAATAACTATAACACTACTAGAAATGCATTATCTATTATAGGTGCATTTGATAAGAAGTATCTATATCCTAAAGGTACAATGGGTATGGCTACTGAACAACTTAACTTCCTTAATGAACATACTGGTTGGAGAAAAGCAAGAGATTACGTTGATAAACAAGATCATCGTAGAGCATCTTATAAAAAGACAGTAGAAGGTATAGGTATCGAATCAGGTTATATGTCAGAGATAATGGCAATAACCTTTAAAGATAATCCTGATGCAGCTAGGGGTAAAGATGCTGTAATAGTACTACTTGAAGAAGCTGGTGCATTTCCTAATCTTATTGATTCATTTATAGCTACAGCACCGGGATTATCAGCAGGTAAATATATAACAGGACAGATATTAATATTTGGTACTGGTGGTGATATGGAAAGTGGAACATTAGACTTTGCTGAAATGTTCTATAATCCTGATTTATATGGTATTATGCCATTTATGAACATATGGGATGAAAATGCTGAAATAGGTAATTGTGGATTCTTTCATCCTATTCAGTGGAATATGGAAGGTTATTATGATGAAGATGGTAATTCAGATGTAATAGGTGCATTAGCATATGAGAAATCAGTTAGAGATAAAATGACTTCTCAATCTTCAGGTTCTACTGTAGTACAATTACATATGCAGGAATATTGTACTTGTCCTGCTGAAGCTTTCTTGAGTGTTTCTCTTAATGACTTCCCTATAGTTGAATTAAGAGCAAGATTAAATAAGGTAGTAAATGAGAAGCTTTATTTAAAGCGTGGTGTACCATGTGAATTGTCATTAGAAGAAGGAAGGGTTAAGGTAACACCAGATATAAGAAATCTATTAGAACCTATATGGTTTAACAGACCAGCATCTAATAATAGGAATGGTGCAGTTATTATATATGAATATCCATTACCTAATGCACCTAGAGGTCTTTACAAGATAGGATATGACCCATATAGACAAGTTAATGGTAATTCATTAGCATCTATCATTGTGTATAAAGGTATTCAACGTGGTAGCTTTTCAAGAGATTGTATAGTAGCAGAGTATACAGGTAGACCACAAGACCCTGATGATGTTAATAAGATATTTGAGTTACTCATTATGTTATTCAATACAGAAGGAATGTATGAGAATGAAGTAACACATGTAAAATCTTATTTTGTTAGACGCAAGAAACTTAATCTATTAGCAGCACAACCAGATGCAGTAATATCAAAGGCAATTAATAACTCCGAAACTGAAAGGATTTATGGTTGTCATATGAATGAACAATTAAAGGATGCGGGTGAAAAATATATCAAGACTTGGTTATTAACACCAGTGAATGTAACAGAAGATGGAAGAGTATTAACAGTTATTGACTATATTGATTCACCGGGATTACTTGAACAGCTTATCATGTATAACAGAAAGGGCAATTATGACAGGGTTAGTGCTTTGATAATGGTAATGTTCCAGATAAATGAAGAGGAACTTGGGAAGGAATATAACGAAGAAGTAAAAAAAGATGAAAAATTATTATCTCTGATTGAGAACTTATATAAAAAAAATAGGTAGTTTTGAAAAAACCTAGTCAATGGATTTTTCTGTACCTAAGCATGACATGCTTACTCAAAAGCAGAAGGAACAAAATGATAACGAATGGTATAAGGAAAGGGCAAGGGGAATTGATAGTCTATGTAATAATGCCGTAGGATTTGGTGGTGTTGGTGAAATAGATCGTATGAAAGTAAATTACGATTTGTTTAACAATACCATAAATATGAAGGATTTTGATTATGTAGTTAAACCATTCGGAGAAAGTCTTGGTGAGTTACCTGCTACTTTAACTAATAGAGATATATGTAGTGCAAAAATAAAAGTTTTACATGGATTAGAATTAAAAAGACCTTTCGGATGGAAGGTCTTGGCAGTTAATGAAGAAGCTACTACTAGGAAGGAACAAGCTGAATTCGATATGATTTCACAGTTTGTTATCAATTCAATCATGCTACCTATAAAGCAAGAGATTGAAATGCAGTTCCAGCAACAGCAACAAGGAGGACAACAGTTAACAGCAGATCAACAAGAACAAATAAGGAAGCAAATAGCACAAGAACTAGAGACAAGGACACCAGAAGAAGTACGTAAGTACATGAAGCGTGACCATCAAGACCCTGCTGAAGCAATGATGCATCAGATATTGGAGTATCTTACACAATCAGAACAAGTAGAACATAAGTTTAATAGAGGTTGGAAACATGCTACATTATCAGCTAAAGAAATATATTGTATAGGTGTAAGAGCAGGTGAACCTTATATAAGTAATGTAAATCCAATTAGGTTTAATCATGATACTACAAAAGAAGAAGATGATTTTATAGAAGATGGTTCATGGGCAAGAGCAGAGTATCGCATGACACCAGAGCAGATAGTTAATTACTTTGGTGATAAATTAACTCCTAAACAAATTGAAGATGAAGTATATGGTGATTATAACTTAGCACATGGTTACTATGGTGATGATTTACTATTTGATTTTTCAACAGTTAATTATAGCGTAGATGCAAGAACAAAACAAGTATTTCACTATAACTTAGTATCGTTAAGGAAAGTAGGCTTTGTTAAATATCTGGATGAAGAAGGTCAAGAGCAGGAGGATATGGTAGATGAAAACTATCAGATGAATCCTGCTCTTGGCGATTTAAGTATTGAATGGGAATGGATACCACAGGTACATCAGATGTGGAGATTAGGTAGAGACTTGTTTGTTGATTGTGGGCCAGTACCGGGACAACATAAAGACTTAGATAATCTTCACTCACCAAAACTACAGTATTACGGAGTATCATATGATAATATGAACTCTGAAGCTACCTCTCCAATGGATAGGATTAAGGGTTATCAGTATCTATATAATATAGTAATGTATCGTATAGAATTATTGATGGCTTCAGATCAAGGTAAGATACTGTTAATGAATATCAAAGCTATTCCAAGATCAATGGGAATTGATATTGATAAATGGACTTACTTTTTAAATGCTATTAAAGTAGGTTGGGTTAATCCATCAGAAGAAGGAGCAAAAGGTGCAGATGTAACGAATATGGCTAAAGAGATAGATATGTCTCTTGTATCTGATATTCAGAAGTATATGAATATAGCTGAATACCTAGAGAACAAAGCAGGTTCTGCTATTGGAGTAACTAAACAAATGGAAGGTGAGATAGCAACATCTGATGCTGTTACTAATACAAAGCAATCAATTATACAAGGCACAACTATCCTAGAACCTTTATTCGATTTACATAATCAGGTTAAACAAAGATGTTTAACTGGATTAGTAGAACAAGCTAAGATAGCATGGTCAAGTGGTAAGCCACGTAAACTATCTTATATCTTAGATGATATGTCAGTCCATATGTTAACAGTAGACCAGAAATTACTGGATGCTAGTACATATGGACTTTTTGTTTTAAATTCATCTAAGTCTGCTGAAGCTAAGAAGATGGTTGAACAACTTGCACATGCAGCTATGCAGAACCAGATGATTGAAATGTCTGATGTAATTAAGATAATAAGAAGTGAAGGAATACAAGAATCTGAAGAATTACTTGAAGTATCTGAAGATCAGAAACATGCTAGGGAACTACAGAAACAAACTGCTGCAACAGAAGCACAAGCACAAGAAGCAGAGAAAGCAAGAGAGTTCCAGAGAGAAACATGGAAACATGATGATGAACAAGCTATAAGGGAAATACAAGAGAAAGGTAAAATTGAACTACAGAAAGCTACTATATCAGCATTAGGATTTGCAGAAGATAAAGATATGGATAGAGATAGAGAACCAGATGTATTGGAAGTATATAAACATGGACTTGATGCTATGGTAGTACAAGGTAAACTTGATCAGATAGAATCAGAAATTCTTCTTAAAGAGAAACAATTTGAACATCAAAAAGAGGTAGATAAAGAGAAACTTAGAATTGATGATAAAAAAGCATCGCAAAAACCTAGATCAAAATAGCTATTATAGAAGTTATTTCAGGACTTCATTTTCAAACTGAAAAAAATTACATTTTCAAACTTAAATTTGTATCCGATGCCAAGCAAAACACAACAAACTGAAGAAAATTCTTTAGAAGATTACTTCGACAATGATGATGAATTATTTGACTTTAATAAAACAGGGCCAGTTAAAGTAGATGAAAAAGATGATAAGCCTAAAGATGAAAAGCCCAAAGATGATAAAAGCAAGAAAGGTGATGATGATAAGACTGATGATGATGAGGATGATAAAAACGTAGACGATGATGACTTCTCCGAATTTGATAACATTGATAGGAAGAAGAAAGCTAATAAGGAAGGAAAAAAGGATGAAGGAGATAAAAGTAAAGACAAGAAGGACACTAAGGATGATGATACTGATGGAGATGAGGAAGAAGATGATGTTAGGTTCTATACCAGTCTTGCGCATTCATTAAAAGAAAAGGGAATTATTTCTATTGATTTTGAAAAGGATGCGGAATTCGATGAAGATACATTCTTTGAATTACAGGACAAGGAGTTAGAAGAAAGAACAAATGAAGCAATAGATGAATTCTTTAAAGGTCTTGATAACGATGCAAAACAATTTATCAAGTATAAGAAAGATGGTGGAGCAACTAATAAGTTCTTACAAGTATATAGTCAACCAACTTTCAAACCAGACCTTGATCTTACAGTTGATGGTAATAAACATAAGGTAATTAAAACATACCTAAGAGAAATAGAAGGTCTGGATGATGAGGAAGTAGATGAACGTTTTGAGTTTTTGAAAGATGCTGCAAGAGTTGATAAGTATGCTAAGAAATATCATACTTACTTTGTTGAGAAAGAAGCACATGATAAACAACAACTCTTAGCAAGACAAGCCGCAGCCAAAGAGAAAGCAATTAGTGATGCTAATGAGTTTAAGAAAGCAATGATTGAAGTATTCAAAAAGGATGAAGTTGCTGGAATACCAATCGCATCCAAAGAAAGAAACAAATTAATTGACTTTACTTTAAATGCTACAATTAAAACTAAGATAGGTTACAGAACTCCATTCCAACAAAGGTTAGATAAGGCTTTAGATAATGATGAAGAAACGGCAGCTTTAGCTAAGATATTAATGAATGACTTTAAGTTGCCGGAGATTGAGAAGAAAGGTGAGACTAAGAAAGTGCAATCAATCAGAGAGAAGTTAGCTGTAGCCAAAGAAAAGAAAACTCCTTCATCAGCTAAAGTAGAACATGCAAGAACAATAGCTGATTTACTCGGATAACTTTAATACGAATATAAAAAATTAAACAATGGCAAAGATAGAAAGTCGTCTTATAACTAAGAAGATGCCTTGGCACGCTAACATGACAGAAATGAACCATTTGGGTGCTGCGCTTATAGCAAAGCCCCATGTTATGGAAGGTGTAATGACCAAGCTATTCACTTCGCAGCAGTACAGCGATAATGCATTGACCTCAATGCTTGTCAAGGAAGGGCGAACTAAAACTATTGATAGATCATCTTGGGAGTGGCAACTTCGTGGTGCATCTACTAGGCCATTGGTTGTAGTTGAAAACATGCAGCCTGATAGTAATACTACTATTGGTAAATACAAAGTTGATTTTGATCAAAAATTCGATGAAAACTGGTGGAAACCCGGTGATGTTATTCATCCCGGTACATCTGATAAGCGTAATCAGTGTCGTGTAGTTACACCACCACAACGTCATGGTAAAGGATGGGTATATAAACTCCGTATCATGACAGATGATAATTCCTTCTTCATTAACTCCAAATATTTCACAACTGGTACACTTTGGAGCAAACTGTACTCTGTTTACGAAGAAGGTGCAGAACAGGCTGGTTCTACTCAATACAGCAGCAATCTTTCTCTTGAAAATGAATTGGGACGTTTCCGTAAAAGTTACATGGTAACTGGTGACGTTGCTAATGAAGCATTGGCTGTAATGATACCAACATCTGATGGACAGATGGTTAAAAGCTGGATTAAATATGCTGAAGTTGAATATTGGCAACAATGGTACAAGGAATTAGATGTTGCTAACATTTACTCTCGTAAAGTAAATACAGTAACAGGTGGTAATGGAAGGCCAGTAAATACATTCCCCGGTATTCAGGAACAACTTGAAGATAGCCATGTGCATCATTTCTCTGTGTTATCTGCAAGGTTGATTGAAGAATACCTGATGGATATATTCTATGGCAGGGTAAAACCGGGAGCGCAGCGTCATGTGAAGGGACTAACTGGCGAATATGGTATGTTGAATTTCCATCGTGCAATTGAAAGAATTGATGCTAAACGTGGATTCCTTCAGGTTGTTGATGATAAATTCATTCAGAAGGTATCTTCTCCATACCATACAAATGCACTCTCTTATGGTTATCAATATACCATGTATAAGATGGCAAATGGTTCTTCACTTGAACTAGTACACTTGCCTCTTTATGATGATCGTGAAATCAACATGGAGATTGACCCAGTAACAGGGTATCCAACAGAATCACAAAGAATCACATTCCTTGACTTCGGTGATAAGAACAATAGTAACATATCATTGATTAACAAGAAAGATGAATTTAAAGTCGGATATGTAGCTGGTACACAAAATCCTTATGGCCCTGCAAAGAACAACTTAATGGCACATACAGGTGACTATTATGAATTGCTGGTTCAGGACAGGAAAGGTGTACACATTGAAGATGTAACT
>Ga0105104_10001048_pt1 | contig 21209 bp, 16 predicted proteins | sample PPLLaktember2015_3_FD_87034 | JGI IMG/M metagenome (GOLD analysis project Ga0105104, IMG submission 87034) | Freshwater sediment microbial communities from Prairie Pothole Lake near Jamestown, North Dakota, USA - PPLs Lake P7 Core (6) Depth... | ecosystem: Environmental > Aquatic > Freshwater >... | reverse complement strand
TTTAATCCCCAAAGCCCCACGTATATCAAAATTGGCGCGATCTCTTCACCCTCCCCAATCGTGAACGTACAGGAACAATTTGCGGGGAATATTCAAGCCGCGATCAATGCTCTGCCATCCACCGGCGGCAGCTTATTTTTTGAGCCTGGCACCTACCAGAACAATTTTCAGCTGATCGGCAAAAGTAATGTGCATTTTATTTCTGATGGTGGGGCGGTCTTTACGGGTGGGCCAGGAAAGGTTGTTGGCTGTCAGCAAGCTCTCGATTATACGGCGATCGCCCAAGGGGTCCACAGTCATAATTCAACCAGCATTGCCTGTATTACGACCGATCGAATCCAGAATATTTATTTCAAGAACATCGTATTCGATGGGGCTGGAACGGCAATCAATGCGGTCCTGCTCAGTGCGGCGAAGGATGTCGTTTTTGATAGCGTTACGTTCCAAAACTTTCACGACCCGGAGACTTTTCACCACGGCGTGGTCAATGGGAACGTGAATCTGGAGAACATCTGGTTCCGAGGGGTTCATTTTGCCGGCCGAGAGCGATGGGTGATCTACCTGGATGGCGCTCACTTCAGTGGGGTGGTCCAATCTCAAATTGACTTCAACTTCGGTGACATGGAATCGTCATCAGGTGGTCTGCTGTTTATGGCCAATAATGACTTGAACGGCGACTACAATCAAAATGGGATTTATGAGCCTGACGAAAAGCGGAATGCGAACTACATCGTGATCGCGAATAACCTGTTTGGCGCTGCTGGAGGCTCTTCCATGCATACCGGGATGGCCATTTCGGGGGCCAATGTTCTTATCCAGAATAACACCGTACTCCGGTATATCTATCGTTTTGCGCTACTCAATGGAAAATGTGATGCGATTAATTCAGGCGTGGATCTGCGCTTTATCAACCTCAAGTTAATCGGCAACCGGATCAAGAGCGCCGATATTTTCGCTCACATCGATGCCGGTAAATATGCCTGTGAGATTAAAAATAATACCATGGGCCTCGGTCGATATGTGGTCCGGGATAACCGGGTCGATGCGGAAAGCATCCCGGCCCTGGTGTGGGAGACGAATCCGCCGCTTGAAACCCCCAATTTAGAGGTGAATAATTGTGTGGGTGGAAAGCTTTACCACAGTAATATACCCTGTACCTATTATGAGACCTTCCTTCCTGGCATATTCTACCGGTAATCAGGGTTCCAACCCCCAGGCCGGAGCGGAGGATCCCGCCTGGCGGTGTAGTATGAAGATGCTGCCTTGTTCCGGAGGAATCCGCCGGACAAAAGGTACGTGGAGCAGGGTTTCATAATATTCTATCGGGCCAAAAGAAATCACATATTCATCGTTCTCCACCCACCACCAGCTCTTCTGCTCACTGGGCCGGTAGCTGGGGTTATATCCAACCCACCCATTAAATTCATATCCGCCGTCAATATCTTGCGGGGAGACCTGCAGGTCTTCGACTAGATAACGCAGGGCCTCCCAGCGTGCCTGGTTCCAGGAAAAATAATCGTGGGTCGCTCCAAGAGTAAAAACAGCATTCCCAAGAATCAGCGGAATCAGATACAGGGCTTGTTTCCATTGGATTGAGGGTTGGACGGGTGACAGAGCTTCTGCAGAGACGCCCAATACGAATGGCAAAAGGAATATTAGATATCGATCATATAAGCCGGTAATACTGAGGGGGATCAGGTAGAGGAAAAAAGTGATCCCTGCAAACAGCAAAAACCAGTTCTCGCGGAGAATGGATAAGCCGCCAGGATTCGCCTGGTGAAACAGCCGGGTACCATGAAAGCGCAGGGGGTAGGCCCTTATGAATGCAAAATAGAATATCTGGAGAAGCCAACCGGCGCCAATGATGCTGAATATGTTGATCATCCACCAGATTGCACTCGAGAGCGGAGGTAAATGGGGAAGCTGGAGGATCATTACATCCCGCAAGGTCGCCGGGCCAAGCCCAGCCGGGGTCAAAATGTTACCGGCTTCTTTCAGAAGAGGCATAGATCGCTGGGTGGTGATCAGCAGAATCAGCGCGAACCCACAGAATCCCAACCAAAAAATGCTGGAAGCGAACCTTTTTTTCGAGGATAATGACCTCCAGAATGCCGGTATATAGACGGAAAGAAGCGGAATGACAAACAGGCCCAGATAGAGCATCGCCGCGAACCCGAATTTTAGAAAAGAAAGCAAAATAACCTCGGGGGGATTCACCAGGGCATTCGAGAAATTGAGATGCCCATAGTTGGTTTGACTGCGGAAGGCGAGCTGGTACATCAGGAGAGCGAAAACAGCTAATCCGGTTGGAAATAGAGCAGCCAGGAGAGATCCTGGGCGAAACCCTTTCCGGGCGATATAGGCAATCCCGAATGCAACTGGGATTACGATCCCGAACTGACGGATCAGGATCGCGAGGCACGCGAATATGGCGCCAATGAGGAGATCAGGTTTATTATTCCGGCGGATCGCACGCACGAGGAATAGAAACGTCAAAACAGTACACGCAAAAAACGGAACATCCGTCATAAACGTGTTGGCGAGCAAAAAATACACCGGGTTGATGGCAACGACCAGCGCTCCCAAAAAGGCAATCTCTGTTTTGACATTGATTTCTCTCAGCAGGGAATAGGTGGCGAGAATACCGACGAGCCCAAGCACAAGGGATGATACTCTTAGGGCGACAAATGAAAATCCGAAAGGCAAGCAAAATAACGCACCCCAAAGGATCTGGACGAGGGATGTTGTCGCGATCCAGGGGATGATTTGGATATGTCCTTGGGTCACTAAAGAATATACGCTCTGACCATAAGACCAGTCGTCGTTTAGAGGGTAATTTCCCCCGGGACGGGTCAAAAAGATCATGAGCGCCCAAACGCAGGTTAAAACTAAAAGGAATTTGGGAGTTAAGGAAAGAAGCCTGGGGAAAACTGGCATTCGTTTACAGCTGGTACAAACGCGGGTACCATTGACCTTTCTTCCAATCATAGAGGACAGCTCCATGGCGTTGATCGAGAAGCTGCATGCTGCCGGCATCCTCCCGGTAAAGACAGTCTCGACCTTTCCAGGCACATTCGACAGCAGTCTCTTCCGCCAGGATTGGATCCAGCATAGGCTCGAGTTCATCCGGCAGCATGCTTAGCGCGCGAAATGCTTTATCAACCCAACCTACAACCGGGATTACATCGCGAAAATCAGGCCTGCCTTCTGGTTTGCGGGTTCTGCCTTTCAACCCCAGGCCATAAGCCGTGGGAATCCCTCCTGTGGGTAGCTGGCGGGTGACCAGCAGGTCCGCCAGATGGTCTACAGCCCAATCCGGCACCTGGGTATACGCCCGGAGCGCGATCATGGACCGCAGCAAATCGCCCGAGGCGCTGATCCAGGTTGGGCAAGCGATCGGCCTTCCATCCGGATAAATTCCGAAACGTGTGCCGTCTTCGCCGACCAATCGCAACAGAAAAGGAAGCATCTCGCAGGCGCTGTCTAAATATTCTGCTTTTGGATAGCACTGGTAGAGACGCAGCAAGGCGGCCAGACAGCGCGCCGTATAAATCCCAATGGCCAGCCGATGCGGACCGGTACCCGAGTGAATGGTGGCTCCCTGCTGACCTCCTGGCTCTTTCACCTGGGACGAAAGGATCAGCCTGGCCGCGCCCAGGATATAAGTCTCCCATGAAGATCCGCTCAGCTCCTCGTAGAGCAGGAGAGCTTCCATCGTCGTAGCGTTCTTGTTGGGCACCAGCGTCTCATTCCAGATTTCGTCTTTAAACGCCGATCCATTCCACAAACCCCCCAGGTGATAACTCAGCAGGTTTTTTTCCGCGGTGCGATAGAACTTCTCCCAGCGCTCATCTCGAATCGAGCGTAAAACCCGTGCCAGCTCCAACAGAGCCACATCAACAGCCGCTTCATGAGGCGTGCCCCCCAGAGTAGGCCCGACTTCAAAACCGGAGTTAAGGAATTGGCCATTGGGAAGCTGCGCCCGTAACAGGTCATTTCCAGCGTTCACCGCTCGTTCGAGCCAGCGGGTCTGTGAGGTGATCCGGTAAAGGTTCAAATAGCCGCAGATCAGACCTTCGTAACGCCAATCGGCCATTGGCCCGCAGAAAAGCAAACAAGACTGCCACCAGTGGGTTACCGGCCCACCATAGCCTTGCCCATCCCGCATGGTTTGGAACCAGGCATCCACCCGGTAGATCGCCCGCGATAATTTAATGTTATTCAAGTATCGACCAGCCAAAAGTGTTCAGTTTAGAGTCAACAGTTTACAGTACAGAGTAAAGACAATTTCCTCTGCCTTCATCCTTCAACCTTCCGGAGAGTATCGTGACATAACCCAGCCACCACAAAGGGCTGGCTGTGAAAATGCGCTCCATAGCGCGCTGTCCCGAAAGGAAATGGACGGGAGAAGAGCGCGACCCGGCTGCAGTGGATAACGCCCAGGGAGCGATAAAACCGGGCCCAAACAGGCCAATGTGCTGCTCCAATGCGTATTCTCGCCGTAACCAGCCAATCTGGGCGATCACGTGATCTCGGACCTGGCCGGGATAAATCAGGCTTTTATAGGAGAGCGCATTGTGGTCTACCAGGACCAGGCGCCTGGCAATTGGCGGTCTGGGATATTGCTTGCGCGAAAATAACACCAGGGCAACATCCAGATCCTGAGATTTATTTATCTGAAACACCTGTCTGCCCAGTGTTTTTTTAATATAATCCTGGATCTTTTCATGCTCTACAAATAACCCATCACCCACCCAGGCCAGGCGTTGGACTGCCGCCAGGGCGATCTCGAGATCATCGGTACAGACGAGCACAGAAGCAGGCTGGAACTGGTGCACCAAATAACCGGCCATCTGCAGGCTGTATTGAGCTTCTATCGTACTGGGATTGAATTCCATGGTTTCCACACCAGACGGGCAGCTTCGATCCAGTCATTCCAGCCGTTGAGCAACAAATGGAAGGCTCGATCGTGACAGGAACGGGTAATGGCATCCCGGTTCAATTCAAACAAGCCGGTCTCAAGGCCGTTCCCCCATAGACCACCAAAACCCACTCCACAGTCGTAGCCTGCTTTCTGGACAGAGCGGCTCTCTCGCGGGCCGAATTCTCCGAACGGATAGGCAAAGGCCGGCCGGCTGATCCCCAACTGTTCTTGCAGCCAGCGGTGCGAGCCGGCAACTTCTTCCTGCAAGGCTAGATCGGAAAGCGCAGGCAGCCGGGGATGGGTCAGGGTGTGGCTGCCGATATCGAACCCCTGGCGAAGCGCTTGCTCGACCTGGCGGGCTGTCATCAATGGGGCATCTGGCACGAAGCGGCTCCAACGGCTCGTTTTTCCCAACAGGGTTACCGGGATAAACACGGTTGCCGGCATCCCATAATCGCGCAGGATCGGTGCCGCATATTCCAGGAAATCTACATAGCCGTCGTCAAATGTGATCGCTGCCAGCCTCTCCAGGCCAAGCCTTTGATGTTTCCGGCGCACCAATTCGGCCAGGCTGACGACATTCAGATGCGAGTCTCTCAACAGCCGGATATGCCGCTCGAACTGGCCGGGACTGATCGACCACACGTCGGTCCTTTCAGTGGACACGCTGTGATAGGTGAGAATCCGAGCCCGCCTGCCCATGAGAACCTGGAACCCTCGCCGCAGGACATAGATCCAATGCTGTATCGAGCGTTGATCTGCCATGAATTCACCTGGACGAAGCCCGTGGGCGGTACCCCTGGAAGTGAGGGGAGATCCGTCTGAGCGAGATGAGTGCGGCGACGCAGCAAAACAGGCTGACGAGCAAGGTAGCCGGGGGAACCCAGAACCATTTGAGCCAGCGCCAATCCCGGGTATAAGCGCTGACTTCGATGACCTGGCTTAGCCGCCTTCCAGATGCCCAGACGAGATACAGAGCCAGGCCCCAGGCCAGGGTAGCGCTGAGCTCTGGTCGCACGGGGAATAGCAAAAGAATGATCAGGGGGAGTATGACCAGCAGCGCTCCAATCAGATAGGGGACGAGGACCATTACGCTGGAAATCGATTCCTTGATATCCGGTCTCCACGTGCGCAGCGTGGCGAAAAAAAGCGCCCGCCGCCAGCGGATCTCATTGCGAATGAACTGCGGCCAGGTGTAAGGGTAAGGGGTCCGGTGGCGAGCCCCCGGAACAAACACCTTCTGCACCTTCAGCCGCTCCAGGCGGGCGTTGAGATCCCAATCCGTGCCCACCCAAACCGTCTCGGGGAAATTTCCTCCCAGCTGGTCAATGACGCTGCGGCGGAGAGCGATCGCTCCACCATGCAGCGTGGTCGACCCGCGTAGGAAATAGGATGAGATTTTATTCATCACAAACTGGATAGAGATGGAAGTGATGGGGTTAGGGTGGTAATTTCCACAAGCTGCGCTGGCAGAGTAGGTCAGGGGTGCGATGAGCGCGCCCAGCCAGCCGGGCTCCACCTCACAATCTGCATCCAGGAGGACGAGGATATTTCCGGTGGATATCCGGTAGCCATCATTCAGCGCCTTATTTTTCCCCCCCGGTCTTTGGGGAATCACCCTGAACCTTGGATCATTCGCGGTTAGCTCCTGTGCGAATTGAAATGTATTGTCCGCGCCGCCGGCGATAATAATGCACTCGAAATGAGTGTAAGTAAGGCCCTTCACACTGCCGATACAGCGGCCTAAAATTGTTCGCTCATTCCAGGCAGGGATGAGGATCGAGACCCCTGGCAGTTCCACCAGAGGATACATCGGAAAACGGCGCCGATTGGCCTGCCAACCCCGTACAGCTGCCAGAATCCAGGGGATGAGGATGCTTAGAATGACAACCGCCACAGCGGCTGTCTTAAAGATTTCCAGAGAAGTCATGGGTGTAACTCTCCCATCAGCACAGCTTCGTACTGTTTCGCCAGCCGTTTGATATCGAAGCGTTCAATCTGTGAAGGGCGGGCTCTTGGAAGGCAGAGTGCGCTGCGAATTCCATCGGCCAATGCCTGCGGCGTGTCGTCCACAAGAATAACCGTTGGAAACTGCAACCTGCGCACTTCGAGCAGGTCGGTGCACACAGTCGGCAGGCCGGCTGCCGCATAAGCAAACAAGCGCAGTGGGCTGCGCGCATCGTCCATGGGCGTCTTGGGGTAGGGGCACAGGCCAATGTCGATCGCCGCAAGCATATCGGGGATCTGCGCGGGATGGATGTAGCCATGGAAGCGAACATTCCTCAACCCTTCATGTTGGACCCGCCTCCTGGCTGCCTCGACTGCCAACCCACGCCCGGCAATGAGAAAACAATACTCCGGCGCGTCGAGCAGTTTGGCTACTTCAAGCACTTTGTTTACCTCGGTTGGGTCGTCATGGTTGCCCACCATTCCAATCACCTTGCCATGTAAATCCAGCATTTGGCGGAACCGCTCCCGATTGGCGGTGTCAAAACTATGCAGATCTACTCCATTCGGGATGAAATACACCGGCCCATGGGTGCCCAACCGGCGAGCCTTATCGGCCAACACCGTGCTTGCCGCAACCACCGCATCTGCTTTTTGCATATAGTCGCGTTCAATGCGATCGATTTCTTCCGCGTACGCGGGAGAATAGGCTCCATTGCGCCAGTTGATGACGTTCTCATCAAATAAGTCAAATACGAGCCGGGGGGCCTGAGGAGGCGGAACGAGGAATGTGCCAATGACGACGTCAATGTGCTGGTGTTTGACGATTAGATCGACGTAGTGTTTGAACAGAAGCGTATTCAAGCGGCGAAGCAGCAAAGAATAAATCGCCGGTGAGATCCGCGGGATTCCGTGAACCTGGATGAGTCCATCCTGGTACTGCCGGTAGCTAAAATTTTGCAGGTAGCGTTTGGATAAGTAATCGCGAGGTGTGGCAAAGTCGGCTACCCAATCCGTTACGTGGATCTCGTGGTGTTCGGCAAAAATATTACAAAAAATATGGGCCCTTTGAGGGATATGCCAGCCTGTATGAGGAATCCAGAGGATACGCATTAGGATAGTTGTACTCTTGAAAAGAATTTGGGATTTAAAAGACGGGGGTTTAGCGGGGGCTGCTGATCGTTTTTTCGTACAGCTCTCGCATTGCACAGACGGTGTGCTGCACTGAGAATCGAGCCGCCCTCTGCTGGCCGGCCTGCTTTCGCCTGGATTTTTCATCCGGGCTTTCCAGAAGAGCAAGGATGGCCTGTGCCAGTTCGTTTACATCCAGAGGATTTACCAGAACTCCTGCCTGCCCGGTTACTTCAGGGAGCGAACCTGCCCGAGCGCAAACCACCGGGGTGCCACACGCCATAGCCTCTACTGCAGGTAAACCGAAACCTTCATAGAACGAAGGCATAATAACTGCTTCCGCCGCATTATAGAAATAAGGCAGGTCTTCATCGGGTACATAGTTCATGAATACCACATCCCGAGCCAGGTTCAGCGAAGAGATCAGGGCAATCAGTTTATGCCGTTCCTGGTGATAGAAAGCAGAACCTATCTTGAGCAGCTTTATATCAGGTCTATGTTGTTTTACCAGAGCAAAGCCTCGGATCAGGGTGGATAAGTTTTTCCGTGGATCCTCAGAGCCAACGTACAGAATGTACGGGTCGCTTTTTTGGATGCCGTATTTCAAATAAAATGCCTCGGGCACCACCATAGGGCGAAACTTTTTGAGATCTACAGCGGGATAGACCACGTGGATCCGTTCTGCCGGCAGTTTTAATGCATCGATCAGGGTATGGCGGGTATATTCTGAGATCGCTACCAGGTCAGTGGCGCGCCGGAGACCCATCAGCGCAAGGCGGTAAAAGAAAGAGTCGGCCGGGTGGCGGAAGGTGTTCAATTCCGGCAGGTGTTGAACCAGGTACGGGATGATATCCTGCACGGTCACGACCACGGGCTTTGGGAAACGCTGAAAAATTAATAGAGTAGCGAGCATTTGTCCGGTCAGGTGGTACACATCCGCACCGTTCAAGTGAGTCCGTAGAGGGTAGCTTGCAAAAAAAGAATCCACATCCAGCCGGGCATTCTTAAGACCATTCAGAAGCAGCCCTGGGAAGATCGCCCGGTATGGGAAAGTCAGCTGGACTTCCAGACCGGCAGATTGAAACCCCTGGTATAGGTTATTTGTATACCGGGAGATCCCTGTCACATCTTTTTCTTGCTTTGCAATTAATTGAATGCGCATAACAGGTTATTTTATGGTTTGCTTCCCCGCTGCCGGGTATCTTCAATCGCCTGTTGGTAGACTGCTTCCAATTGGTCGCCAATGCGCTTCCAGCTATAACACGCTTCAACCCTGGCGCGACCTCTCTGGCCCATCAACTGGCTCAGGGTTTTGTCCTCCAGCAGCGTACGAATAGCGCCGGATAGGGCCACAGAATCGTTGGGGGGTACCAAATACCCATCCTTGCCATGGTCTACCACGGTACGCACCCCGGGAATCCGGGTAGCCACCACCGGGGTAGCGCAGGCAAGAGATTCGATCAGCACCAGCCCAAATGATTCGGGAGGTGAAGAAGGCAGAACAGTCACATCCGCATTCCGAAATAGTGGTGGTGTGTCTTCGTGCCTGATGGCGCCGGCGAATATGATCCGGCTGGCCAGACCGGATTGGTGAGCCATCTGCTCGTAGTACGTACGCAGATCGCCGTCTCCGACGACGAGCAGCCAGGTATCTTGCGGTAAGGTCTGGAAGGCCAGGAGCAAATTGTCGAGACCTTTGAAATGATGCGCCCGGTCAAGGGCTGCCACAAAGAGCACCAACTTACTATCGGACGGGATACCATATTGCTTGCGGACGTGATCTGCCTCAACTGACGGATGGAAATGATCCAGGTCAACTCCATTTGGAATCTCTACGGTTTTTACCCCGTGACCGGAAATCGAGCGACGCAGACGGCTGGAGTCGAAATGGTCCTGGGATACGACACACAACCGGGCAACCGATTGGATCGTCAGGCGGGCGGAAAGCTGCTGGTAGATCTCGAAAATACGTCGTCTGGTCCCGCTGCCGATCAAATCGTTGTGGAACGAGGCCACCAGGGGTGTCTTTTTTATCGCGGCTGCCAGCCGCACCATCTCTGCCCCGAGAATGAAAGGGTAGTGCAGGTGGATGATATCAAAGCCGTCCAAAACGGTGATCAGCCCTGGCAGGACGGGCATATTTCCAATCCTCAGGATGGGACGCAGGCGGTGGACGGTTACGTGTTCGCTGATCTCAACAGCCGGGTTTCCCTGCATGGCGGCCGTGAAAACATGTACTTCATGACCGCGCTGCGCCAGCTCGCGAGCGTTATTGAAACAAACGTTGCCAGTCCCACCGTAATACGGCGGATACGTGGCTGTCACATGGGCAATCCGTAAATTCATCATTCCCTAAATTAGCAGCTCCCGGGCTGCCTTAAAAACCGGATGAAAGATAAGCGCAGCCAGGCGCGCCAGACCGGGGCTGGCCAGCTGCTCGAAATCCAACTGGGGAGTCATCCTTCCAACGAAATCCAGGTCAGCCATTCGTCCATGCGTCTGGGCGTCCTGGCGAGATTGGCGGATCATCTCCCGCTCCTTCCAGAGCCAGGAATACACGCGAAGTTTGACACCCCAATATCGCGGCCCTTTCAACAGCAGGAAACCCCACGTCACCAGTTCGCTGGCCAACAAACCGGGCAGCATGCGAGTATAGGCTAGAGTGGATAAGTTTTTCAGCAACATAAAGTGGCGGTTGCGATCCAGGTAATAGGCTTTTGCCGGCGAATAGGAAAAGGAATAATCGTGCTGAATGACTGCTTCCGCAACATAAAGACAGCGATAGCCTGCCAACCTTGCCCGCCAGGAAAGATCCGTGTCCTCGACATACATAAAGAAACGCCGGTCAAAGCCGCCCAATTCTTCAAACACGCTGCGGCGAATGGCGAAGGCTGCGCCGGAGACGGCGTCAACCTCAGCGGTTGGGTAATTCATCCTGGACCGGCCTGCGCCCCGGCAGTAGGTCAGGCCGGTGTAATGGATGGTATTCCCACACGTATTAATGACCTCCGGCCGGCGCATGAAGACCACGCAGGGGGTCGTGAGAGCGATATCGCTCCGCCGTTCCAACGGAGAAAGCAAAAACGAGAGGGATCCTGGCTGCAGGTAGATGTCCGGGTTAAGAAAGACGAGGTACTCCCCTTGAGCCGCTGCTGCGCCGAGATTGTTCCCGCCCGCATACCCGATATTCTGGCTCCTTATCAATTGTGCCTGGGGATAATGGGTGAGCACGAAATCGGAGCTGCCGTCGACCGAACCGTTGTCAACCACGATTAACTCATCCTGCTCACCCATATCAGCGACAATCGATTGAAGACAGGTCCCCAGATAAGACAGGCTGTTATAACTGAGGACGATTATACTGGCACGCATTTACTCTCCTCTGGTTACCAAACGGTATACGTCCGTAACTCCCCGGGCGGTCTGATCCCAGGAAAATGCGGCTGCATGCTGTAAGCTGCGCGCCGACATCTGCTCTCGCCGCCCACGATCCTCCAAAACCGCCAGGATTGCCTGTGCGAATGGCTCGGCCCTGTCTGGGGATACGAGAAGGGCGGCATCACCGGCTACCTCCGGGAGAGAGCCGGCATTTGAGCTGATAACCGGCGTTCCACAGGCCATGGCTTCCAGGATGGGATGGCAAAATCCTTCAAGAAAAGAGCTGCAAACATAGAGATCAACGGCGTTGTACAGAAGGACCAGATCCTCATCTGAGACTTGATCCACAAAAATCACGCGATCTTCGACCCCGTATTTCGCCAGCAGCCGCCGGGTAGCGATCCGGAAACGCTCACCTCCCGCTTCCCCAACTTTCAACAAACGGATATGGGTAGGGAGTAAGCTCAAAGCCTCTAGCAGTACGGCCAGGTTTTTGCGGGGGAACTCATTTCCGACATAGAGCAGATATTGATATTCCCCCGGGTGAAAAAATCCGAACTTTCGTGAGAGCCTGGCCCTTGCACCGGTCAGCGGTTTGAACAGGTCCGCGCGATTACCGGAATAAACGGTAAAAACCCGCTCGCTCGGAATACCTAACTTCTGGACGATGGTCTGGCGGGTGAAATTCGAAACCGCAATCACGGCGTCCATATATTTCAAACCCAGGTAAGAAAGGCGCAGGATCTGCCGCTCCAACTTTCGGAACATCCTGGCTTCCGGGGGCCATACCATCCAGCTCAGGTCGTGCACGGTAACCACCGCCGGTCGGACCGGGCGCCAGACCATCATCGAGCTGCCTAAGGGTTGGCTGAAGTGAACGATGTTCCCATGGCGATGCCCATGAATACCCAGGGGAAAGTGGTGCAGGGAGCTCAGGCGGCCGGTGAACGGCGGATCGATCATGGATACCCAACGTACCGATACCATCGCTGAAAGATGACCGTACAGCTCGCGCATATAGCGACCGGTGCCTGTCCTTACCGAGCGAGAGCAGTGCTCGATCAACTCGATTTCGAGTGGATTGGCGGAGAAAGAGTTCATTGCAGCGCCTGCTGATAGACAGCTGCGGTTGCCTCGGCGGCGGCCTCCCAGGTGAAATGGCCGGCCCGGTGTATCCCGGCTTCGGTGAACTGCCTTCGCAAAGGTTCATTCTCGAGCAGTTCTCCAATCGCTTCGACCCAGGCATTTTCATCATAAGGGTCCACCATTCTTCCGGCGTCCCCGACCACCTCGGGGAGTGAAGTCGTATTGGAAGCGAGTACCGGGCAGCCACACGCCATCGCTTCGATTACCGGCAGACCAAAGCCCTCATACAACGACGGCATAACCAACCCGCGGCTGAGATTATACAGAGCTGTGAGCTCAGATTCGGAGACAGCTCCCAGAAAATAGACCAGCTTTTCGATGCCCATCTGTTGGAGAAGCGCCTGGTGGCTTTCGGAAAAAGAGGATCTGGTAGAGCCGGCAACCAGCAGCCGAACCTTTGGGATCTTGTGCTGAACTTCGCAAAGAGCCCGGTACAGGACAGGCAGGTTCTTTCTGGATTCCAGCGAGCCGACATATAGGAGATATTGTTCGGATGGATTCAAGCCAAAACGGCTGTAGATTTCCACAGGAACAGGGCTTATATGAAATGTGCGCCGGTCCACCCCAAGCGGAATCACCTCGATCGAAGTTTCAGGGATGTGTAAGTAGCGGTTTATATCTCGCTTCGTATGTCCTGAGACGGCAATAATCCGCTGGGCTTTACGCAGCTGCCGGATGGCGATCCGGTACAGACGCCGCTCCCAAAAACCTGTCAGCTCACCACGGCCAAACTTCTCAGTGGCCATTTGCAGGTAGGGGATCAGATCGTGAACCGTCACAACTACATGCTCGGGTCGTTGGAGCAGCAGGCTGAGCGCCAGGATTGGATGGGAGAGGTGAACCAGCCGGATGTGGCTGCTGTTTGGAATATGGCATGGAAAGTTCTGCAACGTGGTTCTCAGGTCCCGTCCGGTCCGGTCTGCCGCTCTCAAGGCGATTTCAGGCAGCGGCCACGGCTCCATCCTGGCGGATCGCGCTCCAACCTGCTTCTCCAGGTGGGGGTAGAGACTCTGCTCATAACGTCCCAACCCACCGGAAGCAAGGCTATTAAATTGGGTAATAAAGAGGATGGCCCGTTCCGGGCGATTGGAAGCAGATTGGGTAGCCAAAGGTGATTACCCGGTCTTTCTCACGAACAGGTCCCGTCCGTCGCTAAGGTAACCGAGAAGGGCTTCCTTGACGACATAACTGGTTTGCAGCGGCCGTCTTAGCGCAAATGGAGGATACAGGCTGATGCTCCGAATGAGCGGTTTTAATGCCCGCGCGGCTCGCCCGCGTCCTTGCGCCACACAACCCAAAGCGAGCATGTAGTAATATCGCCCTAATGTGGCCGGTCGGAGAGCTTGCATGTCGGATCGAGATGGGTGCTCGTTGAAGAACGCATTCCCAAAACGGATCAGCTCTTGGGCAGTCGTTTCAAACCGGGTTCGGGTTTTGCTGCCGGGATGATCGCGAAATCTGGCCAGTTTCCCAGGCAGACAGATCGAAGAGAAACCCATCCCCAGGCGAATGTACAACTCATAATCCATAATCATTTGATACTTTTCGTCAAGATAGCCGAGCTGGTTTAATACATCTCTTGAGAAAAAAGCAGCCGGCTGCGGGACAACATTTTCTTCTGTCAACATGACTTTCAAATCAAAGGGCATAGCGTCCCAGTTTTTCAGCTCTTTCCCCTCCGCATCTACAATGACCGCGGCTGCGTAAACCATCCCTGCAGATGGATTGTTTTGAAAGCCCCAAACTGCCTGGGCGACACCCCCGGCCAGGTAGCAGTCATCCGAGTTTATATAGGCGAGGATTTCCCCGGTCGCTTGCGACCAACCCTGGTTTATCGCCTGGGTTTGCCCTCGGTCGGGCTTGCTCACCCAACCGGCGAGCCAGGTCTGGTATTTCCGGATAATTTCCAGGCTTCCATCCGTAGAACCCCCATCCATGATGATATATTCCAGGTTGGGGTAACCTTGCAGGAGCACCGAACGGATGGTCTCTTCGATGAACTGCCCCTGGTTGAAAGAAGGGGTCACGATCGTAACCCGCGGCCAGGGCCGGCCATCGGGCAGCCTGTCGGGTATGGGTGTGCTTTCTTCCGTCCATGGCCAGCCGGTTTTGCCAGGGGGAGGGGAGGGCAGTTCGCCGAGCTTCGGACAGTGCATCTGATTCATCCCTGAACCCGTCATCCTGCAGGAAGATGGGCAAGCTGGTGATACCAGGCCAGATAAGCATCTACCTGCTGGCAAAGGTCGAAGCGGCGGCGTACGACTTCCACTGCGGCAGCGCTCAAGGAATGCCGCAGGTCAGCCTGGGCCAGGGTCTGTTCGAGCTTGATTGCCAAAGCCTGTACATCTCCTTTCGGAACCAATAAACCAGTTCGCCCATCTTCAATCTGTTCTGGGATGCCCCCAACCGCGGTGGCAACCACACATGTGCCGCAGGCCATGGCTTCCAGAACCGTGTTGGGAAATGTATCGACCCGAGTCGGGTGCACGTAAATATCGGCTGCCTGATAGTAGCGCGCCACGATCTCAGGATCTTTCTGATAGGGTACGAAACGCAGCTCTATCTGGCCAATGTGTTCCGTGGGCGCATCTTCGCCCAGGCCGACCAAGATCAGATCCCTTCCATGTCCAAACTCAGATATGAGAGCAATTGAGGACCGCAGAGTTGAATAATCTTTCCATCGGTTCTGTCGAAGACTGGTCGCCGCAAAAAGGAGCACATGGGCCTGTTGGGGGATGCCCAACATTTCCCGAGCGGCGCGCTGGTCGGCTGGATGAAAGACCGACAGGTCCACACCATTGGGGATCACCCTGGCCTCCGCAATCCCATGGGCCAGCATCGACCGTTCCACCCGGTCCATCAGCCAGTGGGAAGGGGTTGCTACATACAGGCGGCTTTTCGCATAGATATCTCGTTTGCGGCGCCAGTTATAAGCGGTCGCGTCGCGGCGAACCGCCGGGTCGATGCTCAGATCTGGACACTTGCCGCAGCCTGTCTCCCAGCGCCCGCATTCGAACGAGTGAGAGCAGTGCCCGCTCAGCAGCCAGGCGTCGTGGAGGGACAGCACCAGGCGGGCCTGCCGGCTCAAGTCAGGGAGCATACGTAGATCGAAATACTCACCATGTAAATTGTGGCAGTGAAGGATATCGGGAGGTCGTCCGGCCAGGCTCAGCAAGCGCCGCGTACCGGGGAATTGAAAGTTTTCGAGACCCAGATAAGCGCCGGTCAGCCGGTCTACTTCAGCCAGCCGGTGCGCCCAGGCGCCGAGCCAGGCTGCGCCACCACCCCGTCTTTCTATACTTTGAAGGCGATCATGCAGCCTCGACCAGAACCGGAACCAGGCTCCCCGTGAATCGCGGTTCGGGATCAGCAGGACATCCCGATCGTCACTAAACTTCTGGCCAACCGCTAACCAGGTGGAGTACCCGCGTGCCCGGTACGAGCGGAACAGGTTCCAGGCGATCTTCTCGGCGCCGCCGCCGATATCCATCGCGTTTACCTGCAAAATGCTTATTCCAGGGCTATTCGGCAAAATCCGGATAGAGTTGTTCAAACTCATCGTGGGGTAGGAGAAAGAGGATCCCTTCTCGGGAGGGATATCTACAGCCGCACCTTGAGCATATAAAGCAATCGGCGAGCTGAATGAGAGGGGGGCGATCAAAACCCCCGCCGCTGGAAGGGATCTCACATGCGGGGCACCCTAACAGGGAAAAAACATCGGTGGAGGAGTTCTCGGCCGGCCGGCCGCTCTTCCGGCACAGCCCGCTGATCCTGCCCCCCAGAAGGAGATTGGCAACATGTTGCAAACCGATCTGGCGGTCGATCTGGGACGAAATGTTATTGACCGATACGAGCTCCACCGTGCGTTCTTGAAAGATGGAAAGCGCCTCTACCCATTCTGACAGAGAGATATCGTTGTTTTCGATAATGCCGTATGCCGTCTCATCGCACAGGGGTTCTGAGATAAAACTCTCGATAAACACGGCGAGATTACTTTTCCTGCGGGCTTTCTCTGAGTATATTTTATGTTTCTGCCTGTATAGAGCTACTTTCAGCAGTCTTTTATAGGGTTCCTCATCGAAGAAAAAATGCCCGCCGGAGAGCACCCGGTGGATTTCCTGCAGGATGGGATTTAACGCAGGAAAGTGGTGCAGGAATTCATAACAAAAGATAAAGGGGAATGAATGGCTTCTAAACGGCAGATGGTTGGCATCACAGCAGATCCGGAGAGGTAATTTTTCCTTTTGAAATAACCTGGAAAAATAATCCATGGTTCGCAATTGGTGATAGGAAATATCCACCGCCACCCCGACTGCCTGAAAGTCATTGGCGAGCACCAGCGACCTTTGTCCGCGTTCCGCACCCAGCTCAAGAAATGGCGACAACCTCACCCCGTCCTGGAGCAGCTGTCTCATCCTCTGCTCCGTATCCGCCATGCGCTGGAGGAGGATCCGGTCATGCTGCTCTTTGGGGTAGTAGTCGAGCAGCAGGTTTTCCCCCGAAACATGCTGGCGCGAGAGGATTTCGCGGAACTCGATCTCTCCCTTTAGATTTTGAATGGCCTGCCGGTCATGCCCTGAAGGGCGCAAACCTGTTTTCATCTAAGCTCCCATCCATCCGCGAATCCAGCGTGAGAACTCCTCCCCATCCCAATTGCGAGGCACAACCCTGGGAAGCCTGAAATAATCCGCGCCGGTCCAGACCGCATCGGCGTCGCTGGAGCAGGCGCAGCTGAACCCCAATTCCCGGACGATGGCGAGGGTTTCTTCGGAATACGAACCGTGGGGATAGGCAAAACTGGTTACCGGCTGGCCCAAAATTTCTCCCAAACGAGTTTTGCTGCCCTGGATCTCGGCGCACTGGACAGCAGAGGGTAACCCGGCAAGAGCCGGATGGCTGATGGTATGGGCACCGATTGCGATTAATCCCCCATCCGCCAGATCGACGATTTCTTCTGCGGATAGGGTGCGATGGGATGGACGACCGCCGGAGGTCACGCCTGCCCAGGACCGCAGCTCAGCCAGGGAAGCCTGCCTTTCTTTTTCGGGCATGGCGTGCAGGTGGTGGTAGAGGCTCCGATACAGCGCATGTCGCCGGGTCGGATCTACGGGTTGTTCGATATGCCAGTCGAGGTATCGCCGGTATTCCTGTTCCGGATAAACCTGTGTCTCGCCAATCTGAACCTGATCGGTAGATCCATAATGGGTCAACGAAAGAACTTCCGGGATTGTCCCCGGTTGTAAAAGCAGCCGATCCAGCTCATCCCACCAGTACTCTTCCTGTCTGCCGATCTGTCCGGTCGCCACAAAAACAGTGGCCGGAATATCGAACCGCTCGAGCAGCGGCCTGGCGTTGTAGAGGTTATCGGCGTACCCGTCATCAAAGGTCAGTACGACCGCCCGGCGGGGAAGTCGCCCTTCAATCAACTTCTTGATTAGAGTCTCCAGATCCATGGGTTGAGTGTATTTCCGAAGGATTTGGAGATGCTCCTCAAAGTATTGCGGCGATGTGCATAACAGCTGGGGATCCGCCGGCAGGTCGGCCACCCGGTGGTAGAGCAAGATTAGGGCGCGCGGCGCGAAGCGATGGCGGAGGTAGTGGGAGACGCGCACGTTGAAGTCGTTAAATGTCATCTGATTTTTAGCGGCTTACGATTTGGGTAACCTGCTGGCGGCGAAATATCTGGTAAGGTTCGATCTCGCGCAGAAGGTGAAAATTTCTTTCCAGGGGGACGTCAAAATACTCACGCGGAGACCATACCTCATCCTTGGGCCTTGTTTGCACAACCCGGTATTCATCCAGAGGTGAGAGACCTTCAGCGCATGTTTCAGTATTCGAGATCCCATGCCGGTATTTCAACACAAGATCGATTTCACCGCCCACCTTGTATTGGGGATTGGTGATGTGATATGCCGCCATGAACTGGTAGATAAAAAGGTGATAGCCAATTGCAGCCTGATCTTTCCCGGCTGTCTTCAGCTGGTTCGCCAAAAAATCGACCACCTGTACTTCTGGCGCATCTGGCCCGGCCCAACCCATCTGGCGCCACGCCCTGATCCGGGAAAACAGGAATGAGTTGCTCAGGATTACGAGGATGAGTGCCAAAGAACTGACCCAGACAACCGTCCGGGGCGCGCGAAATTGCGGTAGGACTGTGGTAACAAAGGCTGCCAGAAACACCACCTGAAGCGGCCACAGCCACCAAAATCGCTCGGGCTTATCCGGTTCTGCGACCAGTAACAGGATGAACCAGGGGATCAGCAGACTGTACACGAGCACACGGACCCGGTCTGCCTGCTCTTTTGTGAGAATCTGGACCCTAAGCCGGGACAATCCCTGTTCCGCCGCTGCCCCTGCCCATCTCCCGACAAGCAGGGCGATCCCCCCCAGAACAAGGACTTTCTCCAACTTGCGCAGGCTTGAAATGGTAGAGATCCCCAGGCCACTTTCTATCCTCAGTACATACGCAATCACATACTCATTCGCCAGGATCCCTGAAAAGATCATTCCCAGGGCGACCCAGGTGAGAGGATGCTTATACCATCGTGGGTGTTTGGGTCCACGAGCGGGTTCGCCTGGCAATCCTGATATGCTGAGCAACAGAATACCGGCGAAAGCCATCCCCAGTAATAATGTGCTTGCTCCCGGAACAGGCGCAATGGCCTGGAAGTTGTAATGGATTTTTGTCCAAAGCTCGCCTGCGAACACCTGCAGCGAGCGGATCCAGTTCGGTCCCTCACCCAGGGTTGGCGGGGGTTGAGCTGAACCCTGGGGCGGAATCGCAACGCTATCCCATTCTTTTATGACAAGGCTCGGGTCGCACCACGAATCCCGGTAGTCCTGGGTGAAAATATTCTGAAGCAGCAGTTGGGATTTTAGATCCGCAAAACCTCGCCCGGTTTCAAAGCGCAGATAGGGAAACCAGACTACCAGGACAAGCACACCAGCCGCGAACAAAGGCTTGAGGCGAACCGGGGGTCGAAAAACCAGCCACAACCCGGGCAGGATGAAAATCGCTGGTGCGATCCCCATATCGACGTACATTCCGATGGCCCAAACCGCGATTGCGCAGGCCAGATACTTCGAGTCCTTGTTGCTTACCCATAAGCTGGCGAAAAAAACCATCCAGATAAAAAATTCGGGACGGCCATTTGGCCATAGAGAACCGGCCAGGAAAAGACCGATATCGGACAATCCATAGAGCACAACGGCCAGGCAGGCACACCCCATCCCAAAATAGCGGCGGGCGAGCAGAAAAATACCGGCCAGGGTGAGAAAGTGGAGCAGCGCAGTGCCGGTGTAATCGGATATCCGCGGATCTTTAGAAAGAATGATCCCGGGAAGCATGAGCCAGGCCGTACCGGGGGGTTTATAGGACCCATAACTACCCGTATCCCCCCGTTGGGGCAGGGCTCCCGTATCCAGGAGATTACGGGCGTTGTAGATATGCGGCGTCAAATCAAACGCGGGGATCCGCGTGCGCCAACCTTGGGCAGATATCAACACCGCACAGGCCGTGACCAAAAATACGAGGGCAAACCCGATGATCCTCTCATGCTCTCGGACAGTAGTGCCGATCCCCTGGAAGGATAATCGTTGGCCTGGGATCCGACGTTGTGCCATGAAACCAGAAAGGGGAAACTTGACCTTCAATGGAGTGATTTGTCCTTTTCTGATTTACTACTGGTCCGCGCCCAGGCCGGCTAAACTGTTTTGCTCGGGGACGCTTGTACGGATAAAAAGGACCGTGGTAGTTATGACCGCCAGCAGATAGATCGCCGTTGTCAGCCAGGTTGTTGGTTCCAGACTGCGCAAGCTGGGGAAGAGAGGGGTTAAATCCAGCCGGAAGATCCTCTCGACAAAACTGATAAAGAAATTATGCTGATTGACCGGATCGCCATAGCGTGTAAAACTGGGCAACGCTGTCAGCAGATAGGCGTGTAAGAAGCTAAGAATAGCCAGGGTCGTGAATAACCTCCGGCGTTGATCCTTTCCAGGTTCCAATGCGGTTGCAATACCAAGCGCCAGGATGGGCAGGATTGGCGTTAACAGGCGGGCAGGACTGCTAAACCCACCATACCAGACGCCAAATGCACCGGCGGGCAGGTAGACGCTGGCAAAAATCAACCCACATGCGATGGCCCATCTCCGCTCACGACGCCAGAGCAGGATGACCCCGGGTATGGCAATGACATAGACCGGGCTGGCGAAGAAAAGCCCGCTGTGTTGATCGAAAAGCGCTCCGGCCAGGCCAACCCAGGGCTTCGTGAGGAAGTGGGCCGCGATTGGCTCGAACCAGTTTTGAGAGAAAGGTGTGTGAGCCATCATGATCCCCGCACCCGGTAACGGCACCCCATACCACTGGTTGGATAGGAGAACCAATGCGATTATGGAAACAACAGATCCGGCCACAGCCACTGCCAATGCCCGGATCCTTCCCGGTTGACGCCATAGGGTCGCTGCCGAGAGCAGCAAGGCAGCCGAAATGGCCATGTATTTAGGGTGTAACCAGGGCAAAATCACAAGACTCAGGACAAATCCACCAAGCTCCCAATCGGCCATGGGTCGAAGACGCAGCATCCCAATCCTGTCGTCCACGTGTAGCGTGGGCGCGAGTACCGCCCTGAATGCGAGAGCGACCAGCAGGAAAGCGGGCACTTCGGGAAAAATTTGTCCTGACAGG
>Ga0105104_10001047_pt1 | contig 21228 bp, 13 predicted proteins | sample PPLLaktember2015_3_FD_87034 | JGI IMG/M metagenome (GOLD analysis project Ga0105104, IMG submission 87034) | Freshwater sediment microbial communities from Prairie Pothole Lake near Jamestown, North Dakota, USA - PPLs Lake P7 Core (6) Depth... | ecosystem: Environmental > Aquatic > Freshwater >... | reverse complement strand
TTGGCTTCGTGATCCGGCGAACGCGTCTACGCTCCTTGAGCACGCGGCGACGGCGCCGCGCAAGCGACGAGTGAAGTGAACGGACCGTAGCGCTGGAGTCTCGCCCCGCTCTGCGGCCAGACCTGCCCGGTTTCTTCGGCCCACTGATTGGCAGATCGCCTGCGAGAAGCAAAAAAAGTCGGGCGCGCGGCCCGACTTCTACAACGCAGTGCTGAAACGAGTCAGCACACGAAGCGTGCTTACTTCTTGGCGGCCGCTTTCGCCGCGTCGTCCATCAACTTCTTGCAATCGGCCTTCATCTTGTCGTCGGCCGTCTTCGGATCCATCTTCTTGCAGGCTTCCATCTTCTTGGCCTTGTCCGCATCGCTCATCGCGCCGCCGTGAGACATGGCGAAAGCGCCGACGGAGGCGGCGGTAAAGGTCGTGGCAATCAACATCGTCATCAGCTTCTTCATGTATAGACTCCTGACTATGGGTTGGAAAGAAACGTGCGCGTTCCAGCCGCATCTTTCATGGCGCCGACGGAATTGGAGTCTGCGCGAGTGCGGTACCCGGAACGGCCGCTTTCGGACTTCTTGTGCAGCCGCGTCAGTCTAGAGCAAGAAAGACGTAAGGATTCGGTGAACCTGTCGCAGCAGCAGAAGCGCGAACTGCAGAGCCGTAAACGGTTTCACCGAGTCTTTACAGAATGACCGCAAGACACCGCATCAAGCCGCCGCTTTCAGAGAACAAGGGGACATTTCAGTCGGCTCTGGCGGCTTTCGCCTTGACGGCAGCCGGTTTGGCGCCGCTTCAACTGCTGGCCGCCCCGCGTCTGCCGACCGATCCGGCCGAAGTGCTCGAGCGCCTGCCGATGCGACCCGGTGATGCCACCGCACGCGAACTGGCCGGCCTGCGGGCGGCCGTGACTCGAGCGGCCAAGGAGGCTCCGGCCGATCCGCTGCCCGCCGCCCGATTGGCCGGGCGCTATTACGAACTGGCCGTTGCCCGGGGCGACCCGCGCTACATCGGCTATGCCGATGCCGTCATGGCGCCGTTTGCCGGGAGCCGGTCCCCCGAGGTGCTGGCGATACGCGGGCAGCTGCGGCAGTCCCGGCATGACTTCGACGGGGCGCTGGCAGACTTTGCCGGGGCGCTCGAGGCCGACCCGCAGTTTGCCTCGGCCCATGCCTGGCGCGGCGCCATCTACCTGGTCCAGGCCAACTACGCGGCGGCCAGGAAGGAATGCGATGCACTCCTGGCTCTGGACCGCACCACGCTGTACGGCGGCTGCATCGGACTGACGCTTGCATACAGCGGCCAGATGGAGGCCGGGGCCGCCGCCTTGCGGCGCGCCCTGGATGAGACGCTCGACCCAGGCAACCGGCTGTGGCTGCTCACCCGCCTGGGCGAGGTGGCGGCCTGGCGCGGGCAGCCGGACGAGGCCGAGAGGCACTATCGCGCCGCGCTCGCGCTGGGAATCGATGACGGCTACCTGCTGGCCGCCTGGAGCGATTTCCTGCTCGATCAGCAGCGCCCCGCCGAAGTGGTGAAGTGGCTCGCCGGATGGGAAGCCTCCGATGGGCTGCTGCTGCGGCTCGCGCTGGCCGGGACCGCGCTGAAGCAGCCCGCCGCCAAGGCGCACGTGCAGGCGTTGGCGGACCGCTTCGCCGCTGCGAAGGCGCGCGGCGACACCACCCATCGGGCCGAAGAGGCGCGCTACCTCATGCACCTGGCCGGCGATCCGGCCGCCGCGCTCGCCGTGGCCGCTGCCAACTACCGGGTGCAGCGCGAGCCGCGCGACGCCCGGGTGTTGCTGGAAGCGTCCATCGCGACGAAGGATGCCGGCGCCGCGCAACCGGTGCGCGACTGGCTGCGGTCCAGCGGATTCGAGGACGCGTACTTGAGGCGGCTGGGATCGGCGTCGGCGCAATGATGCGGCCGCGGACGTTCCTGCATCTGCTGCTCCTGCTCTGCGCATGGGCCGGCATGCCCGCCATGGCGCACAAGGCGAGCGACAGCTACCTGGTGCTGCAGGTGAATGGCCGGGAAGTGGCGGGCCAGTGGGATGTCGCCCTGCGCGACATCGACTTCGCCATCGGCCTCGACGCCAATGGAGACGGCGACATCACCTGGGGCGAAGTGCAGGCGCGACGCGCCGACATCGCCGCCTGGGCGCTGGGGCGGCTGAAGCTGGAACGCGGGGGAGACTGCTCGTTGCGGGCGACGGAACTCCTGGTGGACAACCACACCGACGGCACCTATGCAGTGCTGCGACTTGCCGGCACGTGCCCGTCCGACGCCCCGGTGCTGGCGTTGAGCTATCGGCTCCTGTTCGACATCGACCAGCTGCACCGCGGGCTGCTGCGGCTGGAGGTGGATGGCGTCTCGCACACCTCGGTGCTGGGGCCCGACAGCGGCGTGCTGAACGTGACGGCCGGCGAGACTTCCCGGCTGGCGCAGTTCGGCCAGTACCTGGTGGAGGGCACCTTCCACATCTGGATCGGCTTCGACCACGTCCTGTTCCTGTTGTCGCTGCTGCTGCCCGCCGTGCTGGTGCACGAAGCGAGGCGCTGGACGGGCGTGCGCTCATTCCGCGCCGCGCTGACGGAAGTGCTGTGGGTCGTCACCGCCTTCACCGTCGCGCATTCGATCACGCTGTCGATCGCTGCGCTCCAGATCGTCGAGCTGCCGTCGCGCCTGGTGGAGTCCGCCATTGCCGCCTCGGTGGCGCTGGCGGCGGCCAACAACCTCTGGCCGGTGGTGGAGCGGCGGCGCTGGCTGGTGGCGTTCGGCTTCGGCCTGATTCACGGATTCGGCTTCGCCAGCGTCCTGACCGAACTCGGCCTGCCCAGGGACGCGCTGGTGCTCTCGTTGCTGGGGTTCAACCTCGGCGTCGAGGTCGGCCAGCTGGTCATCGTCGCGTGCTTTCTGCCGGCGGCCTACCTGCTGCGAAATACGTTGCTGTACCGCAGGGGCGTGTTCGTCGGCGGCTCGGTCCTCACGCTGCTGGTGGCGCTCGTGTGGCTCGCGGAGCGCGTGTTCAACCTGAAGCTGATCGGCGTCTAGGGTTCTGCGCGTCCCCCCGCGCGATGCTTTGTCACTTGCCTTACAGCCAACCCTTTGCAGAGGCTGACGTGCATGGCCGCTATTGGGGGCAGCCTCGCTGCCGGCCGCTGACATCCCCCGAAATTTGTGGTTCTACGTAGACTGCGCCGGGCGCCAATCGGGGCGCGACGATTTGGGGGAAACAGTGAGAAGAACAACAAGCTACCTGCGGACGGTGTTCGCCGCGCTTGCCAGCTTTGCCGTTTCGACCCTGGCCTTTGCACAACCCGCCGACCGCATCTGGACGGGCGGCCCGATACTCACCATCAACGACAAGATGCCACGTGCCGAAGCCGTGGCAGAGCGCGGCGGGCGCATTGTCGCAGTGGGCAAGCGGGCCGAGGTCCTGAAACTGCGCGGGCCATCGACACAGGTCATCGATCTTCGAGGGCGCACGCTGCTGCCCGGTTTCTTCGATGCGCACGGGCACGTCACGCTCGGCGGGCTGCAGGCGCTGTCGGCCAACCTGCTCGCGCCGCCGGACGGCGATGTCAAGGACATGGCATCGCTGCTGAAGACGTTGCGCGAGTGGGTGGCCGCGAACGAGGCGGCCGTGAAGAAAGTCAATCTCATCGTCGGCTTTGGCTACGACAATTCCACCTTGGCCGAGCGGCGCCATCCGACCCGCGACGACCTCGACCAGATCTCGCGCGACATCCCGATCCTGCTCGTTCATCAGTCCGCGCACCTCGCGGCGCTCAATTCGAAGGCGCTGGAAGTCGCTGGCATGACGACAGAGACGCCGGACCCCGCGGGCGGCGTGATCCGGCGCAAAGCGGGCAGCAAGGAGCCCGACGGCGTGCTCGAGGAGACCGCGATGCAGGCGGCGGCGCTGAAGCTGCTTTCACAGGTGGGTCCCGATGGCGTCAAGACGTTCGCGAAGGCGGGCGCGGAGCTGTGGGCGCGCTTCGGCTACACGACGGGGCAGGACGGCGGATCCACACCGGGCACGGTGGCCGTGTTGCGCCAGGTCGCCGCCGCGGGGGACCTCAAGATCGATGTCGTGGCTTACCCGCTCCTGGCAATCGACCGCGACTTCATCAAGGCCAACGCAAGTCGCGAGTACGCGAATCGCTTCCGCGTTGCCGGCGGCAAGATCCTGATCGACGGGTCGCCGCAGGGTTTCACGGCGTGGCGTGACCGACCCTATTACAAGCCGGTCGGCAACTACCCGCCGGGCTACAGCGGGTATCCGTCCACGATGCCCGAGGACGTCGTCAGTCAGCTCACCTGGGCCTACGCGAACGACGTGCAGGTGCAGACGCACTCGAATGGCGAAGCCGCATCGGACGCGCTGATCGCAGGCCTCACGGTGGCGCAGCTGACGCACGCGGGCAAGAACCTGCGGCCGGTGCTCATCCATGGGCAGTTCCTGCGCGAGGACCAGGTCGATGCGTACAAGCGGCTGGGTGCGGTGCCGTCGCTGTTCCCGATGCACACGTTCTACTGGGGCGAGTGGCACCTCAACCAGACGGTGGGGCCGGAGCGCGGTCAGAACATCTCGCCGACCGGCTGGGTGCGCAAGCGCGGCATGATCTTCACGTCGCATCACGATGCGCCGGTCGCGTTCCCGGATTCGATGCGGGTGCTTGATGCAACCGTCACGCGGCGTGCGCGCGGCACGGGCCGCGTCGTCGGCCCCGAGCACCGGGTGGACGTCATGACGGCGCTGAAGGCGATGACGATCTGGCCCGCCTACCAGCACTTCGAGGAAGATCGAAAGGGCTCGATCGAGGTGGGCAAGCTCGCCGACTTCGTGATCCTGTCCAAGGACCCGACCAAGGTGCCGACGACGACGCTCGCAGACATCAAGGTGACCGAGACCATCAAGGAAGGCGCGACCGTGTTCAGGCTCACGCCGCCGACGAAGCGGGCGGCATCGCTCTCCAGCGGTACGGATCGGCGCGGCGACAACGGGTTCTCGCGCTTCCTCACGCAGATGGCGCTGTACCAGGATGTCTCGAACCTGCCACCCTATCTGCAGCAGCCCGGCACGCTCGCGTACTTCGAGTCCGCGCCGCACGACAAGGCGTGCGTGACCCGCGCCATGGACCGCATCATGGCGGCCATGCTGGAGGGGGCCGCAGACCGCTGAGCAGCGCTGGCCGGAGGCTGGGCCGCTGCAGGAGTCGAGCACGCCGTCCAGTGGCGAGACGTTGGGCGCCTGGGCGGCCTGCTCGCGCACCACCAGCTTGGCGCGGTACGCGACCGACAGTCCCTTCGCCGCCATCATCTTCAGGTCGTTGGCGTCATCGGGCTATGCCCGCCCGAGTGGTCGTACTGCTGGCCGCTGTGGCCGCCTTCATGACTCGGCAAAGGCGATGGCGATCATTGCCTTCGGCACTCTCGATGCAGCAGTGGCCGGTCGCTCAACGTGCCGTTGAGCGTCTGCTTTCGGGTATCAAGCAACAGCCGCTTCTTGGGGTCGCGACTTGCCGATCGCACCGAGGCGCGCGAGGGCCTGATGCTCGACATGCGCGGCTGAGGGGCCAAGGCCGCCTTGCGGCGTGACTCAATCCAGGCGCGCAACGCTGCCGGTCATGCGCTCAGCCTGCGCGGCCGTAGGCGCGCGCATAGCGCGCCAGTCGTTCGCCGGCCGTGCCGACCTGGTCCCATCGGAACCGCCAGGTCCAGCAATCGAGTTGCCCCGGCGTGTTCATGCGGTGCTCGCTGCCCAGGCCCAGCACGTCCTGCATCGGCACGATCGCCAGGCGGGCGACGGAGGCGAACACGGCGCGCACCATGGCCCAGGGCAGCGCCGCGTCATCGCACTCGAGGTAGACGCGCGCCCGCTCGCGCTCCTTCGCATCGGCGTGCGTGGCCCAGCCGCGGCTCGTGTCGTTGTCATGCGTGCCGGTGTAGGCGACGCAGTTGGGCACGTAGTTATGGGGCAGGAAGGGATGGTCCGCCTCGCCGCCAAAGGCAAAGTGCAGCACGCGCATGCCGGGGAAACCGAAGGCATCGCGCAGCGCCTCGACGTCCGGCGTGATCACGCCCAGGTCCTCCGCGATCACCGGCACTGTGCCGAGTGCGGCACGCAGCGCGGTGAAGAGCGCCTGCCCCGGCGCCGGCACCCAGCGGCCGTTCATGGCCGTCTCCTCGGCAGCGTCGATCTCCCAGTACGCGGCAAACCCGCGGAAGTGATCGATGCGCACCAGGTCGGCGCGCGTCAACTCGTGCCGCAGCCGCGCGGTCCACCAGGCAAACCCGTCCTGCTGCATGGCTGGCCAGTCGTACAGGGGGTTACCCCAGCGCTGGCCCGTGGCCGAGAAGTAATCCGGCGGCACGCCGGCCACCACACGGGGCCGGCCGGCCGCATCGAGCAGGAACGCGTCCTGCCGCGCCCAGCAGTCGGCCGAGTGATGGGCGACGAAGATCGGCAGGTCGCCGACGATCAGGACGTCGCGCGCGTTGGCGTAGCGCTTGAGCGCCTGCCATTGCGTATCGAAGCACCACTGCACGAAGCGCCAGAAATCGAGGCGCGCCGCATGCTCGGCGCGTGCCTTGGCGATCGCCTGCGGCACGCGCTGCGCGAGCGGCTGGTCCCAGTCGGACCACGAGTGCACGCCGCGTTGCCGGCACGCCTCGTCCAGCGCCATGAACAGGGCAAAGTCCTCGAGCCAGTCCGCATTCGCCCCGCAATACGTGGCGAAGGCGGCCCGATCCTCGGCACTGGCGCCTGCAAAGAACGATTGCGCCGCTTCCCGCAGGCAGCGCAAGCGCAGGGCGCTGCTGCGCTCGAACTCCAGCGTGTGGGCGGGCAGGTCCCTCAGGTCCGCGGCCGACGGTGCCGACAGCCAGCCGCGCTCGATGAGGGGCTCGAGGGCAACGAGCAGGGGCGAGCCGGCGAAGGCGGACACGCCGGCGTAGGGCGAATTGCCATAGCCCGTCGGTGTCAGCGGCAGCACCTGCCAGACGCGTTGACCGGACGCCACCAGCCAGTCGACGAAGTGATAGGCCGCGGGCCCGAGATCGCCGCTGCCATGCGGGCCCGGCAACGAGGTCGGGTGCAGCAGGACTCCCGCGCGGCGGTCGGTCAGCATCGGTGCGGCTCGCTCACGAGCACCAGCAGGCCGCTGGCAGGGGCCTCGACCGCGATGCCGTCGAGCGCGCGCGCCTGTGTGTCACCGCCCGCACTGTCCAGCCGCTGCACCCATGCGCCGGGCGGCAGCACGAAGCGAACCGGCGCGTCTTCGGCATTCATCAGCACCAGCACCGCGGCGTCGTCGCGCGGCGCGAGCCAGAGCGCCAGCGCATGGCGATGCGGGTCGTGCCAGTCCTCCAGCGCCATCAGGCGGAACACCGCGTCGCCGTCACGCGCCGGCGCCAGCCACTGCACCTCGCGCCGCCCATCCGCGTGCGGATGATCGTCGAGCCAATCGTCCTGCCGCAGCGCAGGCAGCGCGCGCCGCAAGGCGATCAGCGCGCCGGCGAACTCCGCAAGGCGCTCATCGGCCGCGGCCCAGTCGATCCAGCTCAGTCGGTTGTCCTGGCAATAGGCGTTGTTGTTGCCGCGCTGGGTCCGCCCGATTTCGTCGCCGGCCTGCAGCATCGGCGTGCCTTGCGCCAGCAGTGCCGAGGCGAGCAGGGCCCGCTGCAACCGCAGCCGCTGCGCGCTGACATGTGCGTCCTCGCTTGGCCCTTCCACGCCGGCGTTGACGCTGTGATCGGCGTTGGAGCCATCGTGGTTATCTTCGCCATTGGCCTCGTTGTGCTTGTGCGCGTAGCTCACCAGGTCGCGCACGGTGAAGCCGTCGTGCGAGGCGACGTAGTTGACCGAGGCGCAGGGCGGGCGCAGTCCATGGTGGAAGCGGTCGCTGGACGCCGCCCAGCGGCGCGCCAGCTCGCCGCGCTCCACGGAACGCCGCAGCCAGAACTGGCGCACAGTGTCGCGAAAGCGGTCGTTCCATTCCGCGAAGCGCGCCGGGAATCGGCCCAGCTGGTAGCCGTGCGGCCCCAGGTCCCAAGGCTCGGCGATCAGCTTCGTCCGCGCCAGCACCGGATCCTGCAGGAGCGCCGTGAAGAACGGCGCCTGCGGATCGAACTCGCGGTGCGTGCGGGCGAGCACCGGAGCGAGATCGAAGCGAAAGCCGTCCACCCCCATCTCGCCGACCCAGTAGCGCAGGGCATCGAGGACGAACTGCGCCACGCGCGGGTGCGCCACGTTGACCGTGTTGCCGCAGCCCGTCCAGTTCTCGTAGTCGCCGGGTTCATCAGCGGCCAGCCGGTAGTACGCCGCGTTGTCGATACCGCGGAACGACAGCGTCGGGCCGAGCTGGTTGCCCTCGGCGGTGTGATTGAACACGACGTCCAGCAGCACCTCGATGCCGGCCGCGTGCAGCGCCTCGACCATTGCGCGGAACTCGGCCCGCGTCGCTGCGGGGTCGTCCGGCGTGGCCGACAAGCGCGGATCGGCCGCGAAGAAGCCCAGCGTGTTGTAGCCCCAGTAGTTGGTCAGGCCGAGCTCGCGCAGTCGCAGCTCGGTGAGGCTGTAGTGCACCGGCAGCAGCGACACGGCGGTCACGCCAAGCCGCTGCAGATGGGCGAGCGCCGCCGGATGCGCCAGGCCGGCAAACGTGCCGCGCAGCGGCTCCGGCACGGCGGGCAGCTGCCGGGTGAAGCCCTTCACATGCAGCTCGTAGAGCACGGTGTCGGCGAGCGGCGTCTGCGGCGGTGCGCTGCGCAGCCCCGGCAGGGCGGCCGCGACGCGCGCCTTCAACGCGGTGCCGCCGTTGTCACGCGCATCGAGCCCGGGAGCTTCATCGGGATGACCCGCCTGGTAGCCGAAGTGCTCGGGCTGCCAGTCAAAGCGCCCGACGATCTCGCGTGCGTACGGGTCGAGCAGCAGCTTGTGAGGGTTGAAGCGCAGGCCCTGTCCGGGGCGATAGGGGCCGTGCACGCGAAAGCCGTAGACGAGTCCCGCGCCGGCACCAGGCAGATGGGCGTGCCAGATGTCGTGCGTGCGCACGAGCGCCAGCCGCGCCGTCTCGCGCGCGCCGTCGAACAGGCACAGCTCGACGCGCTCGGCCCGGGACGAGAAGAGCGCGAAGTTCACGCCCGTCGCGGTGACCGTCGCACCGAGCGGGTAGGGCAGGCCGGGCGCGCCTTGCATGGACACGGGCGTCAGCCGCCGGCCTCGAACACGACCACCGCGAGCGGCGGCAGGGTGATCGCCACCGACTGCGCGTGGCCGTGCGCGGCAACGGGCTCCACGGCCAGCGCGCTGTCACCGTTGCCGATGTTGGCGCCGCCGTAGTGCGCGGAGTCCGTGTTGAGCAACTCGCGCAGCCGGCGGCCGCGCCAGCCGTCCGGCACGCCCAGGCGCACGTGCTGGCGCAACACCGGCGTGAAGTTGGCAACGACCAGGACGCTGTCCAGCGCCCCTGGCCCGCCGCGGCGCAGGAAGGCCAGGGTCGAGTGCTCGGCATCGTTGGCCTCGATCCACTCGAAGCCGCCAGGCTCGCAGTCCAGGGCATGCAGGGCCGGGCGGCTGCGATACAGGCGATTGAGATCGCGCACCAGCGCCTGCACCCCGCGGTGCTCCGGATGCTGCAGCAGGTGCCAGTCGAGCGAGCGGTCGTGATTCCACTCGTCGTTCTGCGCGAACTCGCCGCCCATGAAGAGCAGTTTCTTGCCGGGATGGGTCCACATCCAGCCCAGGTACGCGCGCAGGTTGGCGAACTGCTGCCAGCGGTCCCCCGGCATCTTGGCCAGCAGCGAGCCCTTGCCGTGCACCACTTCGTCGTGCGACAGCGGCAGCACGAAGTTCTCGTCGAAGGCGTACAGCAGGCTGAAGGTGAGCTCGTTGTGGTGCCAGCGCCTGTGAACCGGATCCTTGCGCATGTACTGCAGGGTGTCGTTCATCCAGCCCATGTTCCACTTGTAGTGAAACCCGAGGCCGCCCACTGACGTGGGGCGCGACACGCCGGGCCACGCGGTCGACTCCTCGGCGATGGTCGCCGTGCCCGGCGCCTCGCGTCCGACGATCTCGTTCATGCGCTTGAGAAAGTCGATGGCCTCCAGATTCTCGCGACCGCCATGCACGTTGGGGACCCACTCGCCGGCGGCGCGCGAGTAGTCGCGATACAGCATCGACGCGACGGCGTCCACGCGCAGGCCGTCCACGCCGTAGCGCTCCAGCCAGTACAGCGCATTGCCGACCAGGAAGTTGCGCACCTCGGTGCGGCCGAAGTTGTAGATCAGGGTGTTCCAGTCCTGGTGGAAGCCCTCGCGGCTGTCGGCGTACTCATACAGCGCCGTGCCGTCGAACTGCGCCAGGCCGTGCACGTCGGACGGAAAGTGCGCCGGCACCCAGTCGAGGAGCACCCCGAGGCCGCGCTGGTGACAGGCATCGACGAAGCGCGCGAAGCCGGCGGGCTCGCCGAAGCGCGCGGTGGGCGCGTACAGGCCGAGCACCTGGTAGCCCCACGAGCCGTCGAACGGGTGCTCGGCCACGGGCAGGAGCTCGACGTGCGTGAAGCCCAGGTCCGCGGCGTAGGCGGGCAACTGCGCGGCCAGCGCGTCCCAGTCGAGAAAGCTGTTGCCGTCGCCGCGCCGCCAGGAGCCCAGATGGACTTCATAGACCGTGATCGGGGCGTCGCGCCGGTTGGCGGCATGACGATCGACCGGAAGCGCCCGGCGCACGGGTGCGGCGACCACGCTGGCAGTGGCCGGTCGCAGTTCGGCGGCGAACGCAAAGGGGTCGGCCTTCAACGGCAGCACCTGGCCATCGGCCGTGCGGATCTCGAACTTGTAGCGGTCGCCCACGCCGACGTGCGGGATGAAGATCTCCCACACGCCCACGCCGTGCCGCACGCGCATCGGATGGCGCCGGCCATCCCAGCCATTGAACTCGCCAACAACGCTCACCCGGCTGGCGTTTGGCGCCCATACGGCGAACCTGGTGCCGTCGATCGGGCCCGCGCCGTCGTCCGCCTGCATCAGGTGTGCACCCAGCGCCTCGTAGGGACGCAGGTGCGAGCCCTCGCCGAGGAAGTAGACGTCTTGCTCGCCCAGTGCAGCGCCGAAAGCGTAGGCGTCCGCGTAAACGCCGCTGCGGCCATCGCCCCAGGCGATGCGCAAACGGTAGGGTCGGCGGCTGGCGCCGAGCAGCGCTTCGAACAGACCCGTGCCGTCGCGCTGCTGAAGCTCGGTCAGCGGCGCGTGCGAGCCGGGGTCCACCGCGGTCACGGACCGGGCGCCGGGCACGAAGGCGCGCAACCAGACCTGGCCCCCGGCATCGGCATGCGGCCCCAGGACCGCGAACGGGTCACCGTGGCGCGCCTCGCACAGGGCGGCAAGCTCGGAGGTGTTCAGCACGAGAAGGTCTCGGCGAGTCGTCGCGCCGCTGTTATGCCTGCAGGTTCCAGATCAGGCGAGCGTACTCGCGCACGGTGCGGTCGGACGAGAACCAGCCCATGCCGGCGATGTTGCGGATCGCCTTGTCGGCCCACTGGTCCGGCGTCCTGAAGAGCGCATCGACGCGCCGCTGCGCCTCGACATAGGCGGCGAAATCAGCCAGCAGCAGGTAGGAGTCCCGATGCGTCAGGGAGTCGGTCAGCGCGTGGTAGCGCTCGGGCTCCCCGTGCGAGAACTCGCCACGCGCAATGGCATCGATCGCGCGCTTCAGCTGCGGGTTGTCTTCGTAATGCCGGCGCGGGTCATAGCCCTGCGCCCGCCGCTGCGCGACCTCGTCCGCGGTGAGGCCGAAGATGAACAGGTGTTCGCGGCCCACGGCCTCGGCCATCTCGATGTTGGCGCCATCCCAGGTGCCGATCGTCAGAGCGCCGTTGAGCGCGAACTTCATGTTGCCGGTGCCCGACGCCTCCGTGCCCGCGGTGGAGATCTGCTCCGACAGGTCCGCGGCCGGAATGATCGTCTCGGCGAGCGACACGCCGTAGTTGGGCAGGAAGACGACCTTCAGCCGGCCGCGCAGCCGCGGATCGCTGTTGACGGTGCGCGCGATGTCGTGGATCAGGTGGATGATCGCCTTGGCCGCGATGTAGGCTGACGCGGCCTTGCCCGCGAAGATGACCGTGCGCGGCACCCAGTCCTGCTCGGGCGCAGCCAGCATCGCCTGGTAGCGGGCGACTACATGCAGCGCGTTGAGCAGCTGGCGCTTGTACTCGTGGATGCGCTTGACCTGCACGTCGAACAGGCTGTCGGGGTCCACGTGCAACCCGAGTTCGCGGCGGATCACATCGGACAGCCGGGCCTTGTTCTGTCGCTTCGCGGCCAGGATCTCGTTGCGCAGCTGCGGATCGCCGGCAAGCGGCGCCAGCTCGCGCAGGCGCTCCAGGTGCGTCGACCAGCCCGCCCCAAGGCGGCGATCGAGCAGCGCCGACAGGGCCGGGTTGGCCTGGGCAATCCAGCGCCGCGGCGTGACCCCGTTGGTGACGTTGCAGAAGCGGCCCGGAAAGATGCGCGCGTAATCGGCGAAGATGGTGCGGACCATCAGGTCCGAGTGCAGCCTGGACACGCCGTTGACGCGATGCGCGCTGACGATCGACAGCGCCGCCATCTTCACGCGGCGCTCGCCCAGTTCCTCGACGAGCGACACGCGTCGCACCAGATCCTCCTCGGAAGGAAAATGCGTTCGCACGTACTGCAGGAAGCGCGCATTGACCTCGTAGATGATCTCCAGATGACGCGGCAGCCAGTGCTCGAGCATGCGCACCGGCCAGGTTTCAAGCGCCTCGGGCAGCAGCGTGTGGTTGGTGTAGCTCATCGCCTGCTGACACTGGATCATGGCCGCGTCCCAGTGCATGCCGTGCTCGTCGATGAGCAGGCGCAGCAGTTCCGGCACCGCCAGCGCCGGATGCGTGTCGTTCAGGTGGATCGCGACTTTCTCGCCGAAGTTGTCGAGGCGGCGATGCTCGGCAAGATGCCGCTGCAGGATGTCCTGCAGCGATGCGCTGACGAGGAAGAACTCCTGCTTGAGCCGCAGCTCGCGGCCGGCCGGCGTGGAGTCGTCCGGATACAGCACCCAGTTGATGACCTCGGCGGCCCGCTTGCCCGCGCCGGCCGCATGAAAGTCGCCGCGGGAGAAGGCAGTGAAGTCGATCGGCTGCGTGGGCGCGGCCCGCCACAGGCGCAGCACGGCCACGCGGCGCGTGCCGTGACCGGGCACGACGAAGTCGATGGCGTCCGCATACAGGCTCTCGCCGGGCAGCCAGCGGCGGCCCGGCCCGTCCGGGATCACGCGGCCCGCCAGACCGATCGGATGGCGGATCTCCGGCCGCTCGAGCTCCCAGGGGTTGCCATGCCGCAGCCAGTCGTCGGGCGTCTCGACCTGGCGGCCGTCATGGATGCGCTGCGCGAACACGCCGTAGCGATATCGCAGCCCGTAGCCAAACGCCGGCAGGCCGAGCGTGGCGAGGGAGTCGAGAAAGCACGCTGCCAGGCGCCCGAGACCGCCATTGCCCAGCGCAGCGTCCGGCTCGCGCTCGACGATGGCTTCCATCGCCTTGCCGGCCCGCTCGGCCGCCTCGCGCAGCGGCTGCGCCAGTTCCAGCGCGGCCGCCGCGTTGGTCAGCGCGCGCCCCATCAGGAACTCCATCGACAGGTAGTGCACGCGCCTGGCGCCGCGATCCTCGTGCAGCGTCTCGTTCATGCGCTGGGCGAGTTCTGCTCGGCACGCGTGTGCGGCCACCCGCATCCACGTGTCGGACGAAGTCAGCGCCGGATCCTGTCCGCTTTCACGCTCGACGCGCTCGATCAACGCGTCGGCCGCGGCCTTCGCCGCGGCCCCATTTGCTGTCTTTGCGGTCATTGATGTTCTCGTGTTCTGTTGCCGGCTCGGCCAAAGCAGGACCAAAGCCCGCCGGGCGCGACGATGCCACAGCGACGGCCGCCGCGCTTTGCAGCGTGCCGAGGCGAGTTCAGGTCAGGTCACCAGCGCGCGGTACAGCTCGGCATAGCGCGCGGCCGCCGCGTCCCAGGAGAAGTCCTGGCGCATGGCAGTTCGCATCAGCTGGGTCCAGGTCTTGCGTTGCTGCCAGAGCACGCCGGCGCGCTCGATCGCGTCGGACAGCGCGGCGGAGGTAGGCTCGAGAAACACGAATCCCGTGCCGCGCTGCTCGTCGATCGTCTGCGGGGTCGCATCCACGACGGTGTCCGCCAGTCCCCCGACGCGTCGCACGAGCGGCAGCGTGCCGTAGCGCAAGCCGTAGAGCTGCGTGAGGCCACAGGGCTCGAAGCGCGAAGGCACGACGATCACGTCGGCGCCAGCGATGATCCGGTGCGCAAGGGCCTCGTCGTAGCCGCGCCGCGCAGCGTAGTGCGTCGGCTGTGCCTGCGCCGCGGCTTCGAACGCAGCCTCGAGCGGCGGATCGCCACTGCCCAGCAGCGCAAGCTGCCCGCCGACGTGGGCCACCGTCGGCAGCGCCTGCAGCAGCAGGTCGAGCCCTTTCTGTGCAGTGAGGCGGCTGACAACGCCGAACACGAGCGCCTTGGGCTGCTCGGCAAGACCGAGTTCGCGCTGCAAGGCCGCCTTCAGCCGCCCCTTGCCTGCCAGGCTGCGCGTCGAATAGCTGTCCTCGAGATACGGGTCCCTGGCCGGGTTCCAGATGACCGGGTCGACCCCATTGAGCACGCCATCGACCACGGCGCTGCGATGACGCAGCAGGCCATCGAGCCCGCAGCCTTGCTCGGGGGTCTGGATTTCACGCGCGTAGCTCGGGCTCACGGTGGTGACGCGGTCGGCGTACTGGATGCCGGCCTTCATGAACGAGACCTGGCCGTGGAACTCCAGGCCTTCGATCGTGAAGGCGGACGGCGGCAACGCGAGTTCGCTCAGCACCTGCGCCGGGAACAGACCCTGGAAGGCGAGGTTGTGGATCGTGAATACCGTTGCGACGTTTGCCGCGCCCGGGGCTTGCCGCAGGTACGCTGGTGCCAGCCCGGCATGCCAGTCATGCGCGTGCAGGACATCGGCGGACCACCCGGCATCGAGCTGACCACCTGCCAGTTGCGCCGCGACCCATCCGAGCAAGGCGAAGCGGCGATGGTTGTCTGGCCAGTCCGCACCATCGAGTCCGCCGTAGGGCGAGCCGGGCCGTGCATACAGCGTCGGCGCGTCGATCAGGTAGGCGACCAGGCGACGCCTGCCATGCAGGGGCAGGGCGCCGCGCAGCACCGTCGCACCGTCGCTGCCGAAGCGCCGCTCCAGCGTGCTGACGGGTTGCGCATCGACCAGCGCCTGCCTGAACGCCGGCAGCCCGGGCAGCAGGACGCGGGCATCGGCGCCGGCGCGGGCAAGGCTCGCGGGCAGGGCGCCGAGGACATCGGCCAGCCCGCCCGTCTTGACCCAGGGATACATCTCGGCTGCGACGTGCAGGACGCGCAGCGGGCTGGAACGCGGCATGTTCAGGAGAGCCTTGCGATCATCTCGCGCGTGACGAGGACAACGCCGCTGTCGGTGCGATGGAAGCGACGCGCGTCCTCTTCCGGGTCCTCGCCGATCACCAAGCCTTCGGGAATCACGCAGCCGTGGTCGACGATCACCTTGGTCAGGCGCGCGTGCCGGCCGACCCGAACGTCGGGCAGCAAGACCGACCAGTTCACGGTCGTGTAGGAGTGCACGCGACAGTTGGAAAACAGGAGCGAACGGAACAGCGCCCCCGAAATGATGCAGCCGCCCGAGACGATCGATTCCAGCGCCATGCCGCGCCGGTCTGGCTCGTTGTGCACGAACTTGGCCGGCGGCAGCTGTTCCTGGTGGGTCCAGATCGGCCACTCGCGGTCGTACATGTCGAGCTTGGGCTGGGTGGCCGTGAGGTCGATATTGGCTTCCCAGTAAGCGTCGACGGTGCCCACGTCGCGCCAGTACGGCTCCGACTCGCCGCCGGTCATCACACAGCTTTCGCCGAACGGGTGCGCGCACGCCTGCCGGTCCTCCACGGCCTGGGGAATGATGTCCTTGCCGAAGTCGCGGCTGGACGATGCCTTGGTGCTGTCCCGCTGCAGGATGTCGTACAGGTAGGCGGCGTTGAAGATGTAGATGCCCATGCTGGCGAGCGCGCGATCCGGCTTGTCGGGCATGGACGGCGGATTGGGCGACTTTTCGATGAAGCGCGCGATCCGTCGGCCGGCATCCACGTCCATGACGCCGAAGGCGTGCGCCTCGGCGAGCGGCACTTCGATGCAGCCGACGGTGCAGCCAAAGCCGCGCGACACGTGGTCGGCGAGCATGCGGCCGTAGTCCATCTTGTAGATGTGATCGCCGGCCAGGATGACGATGTACTCCGGCGCGTAGGACTGCACGATGTCGAGGTTCTGGAAGACCGCATCCGCCGTGCCGCGGTACCACGAGTTCTCGTCGAGCCGCTGCTGGGCGGGCAGGAGATCGATGAACTCGTTCATCTCGCTCTTCAGGAACGACCAGCCGCGCTGCAGGTGCCTGAGCAGGCTGTGCGACTTGTACTGCGTGGCGACACTGATGCGCCGGATGCCCGAGTTCAGGCAGTTGGACAGCGTGAAGTCGACGATGCGGAACTTGCCGCCGAAGTAGACCGCCGGCTTGGAGCGGCGGACCGTGAGTTGACGGAGCCGGCTGGCGCGGCCGCCGGCCAGCACGATGGCGAACGCCTGCTTGGTGAGCTGTGTGGTGTGCTGCATCGGAGGTGTCACGGTAAGGGCCGCAGACAAGGTAAAGCTTGAGTCACATCGGCCGGCGCGTCGAGTGGGCTAGCGCAAGTTTTGTACGAAACGCCAGGCGCCGAACAAGTCCGTGCGGTGGCTCACACACAGGCGGCCTGGCCCCAGTGTCCATCGAACAGACGTCCGGTCGTGAGCCGCCAGGCACATGCAAGGAAGAGTCCCGACGGACAGGCGCGGGAGCCTGGCTGTTTGACTTTGGCGAGTGCCGGAAAAGCGCGGGATTCCGCCTGATGCATTCGGGAACGGTCGCGATCGACCTGAATACGATTCCTCTGGCCGAAGGGTTGGTGCGTTGGGATGGTTGGCCCCGCACGCTACCCCTCAATACCTCCCTTCGGCACCACCCCCTGGCCGCTTGCTCGGATCAGGCCAGGCAGCCGCGCTAGAACCAGCCGGTGACGGCCACTCCGACGTAGCGGCGCCAGTAGCCTTCGCCGCCGCTCGCCAGCCCCATCGAGCCGCCCGACCCGCCGGCATAGGCGCGCAGCTGCACCGACTTGTCGAGATCGTAGGCGGCCGAGAGTTCCAGCACGTTCGGGTTGCCGCTGCTGCGATTGCCCCAGCCGTCCTCTTCGCGCGAAGCGCCGACGCCCACCTTCATCCGGAAGTCCCACGGGCGGGCCTCGTGCTCGACGACTGCATACGCGCGCGCTTCCTTGTAGTCGCGCGGGTTCCAGTAGCCGAGGTAAGGGTGCGTGTCCGAGGTCGGGTCGGAACTGCGGAACGCCAGCGCCTCGACGCCGACCACGACGCGCGGCCGATTCAGCACCCGGTGATCGGCACGCAGGTTGACGCGCGTGCGCCGGTTGTCGTCGCTGAAGTCGATGGAAGAGAGCTGGGCCGCGACCGACGAGCGCGGCTGCCAGCGCCAGTCGGCGCCGAGTGCGGCGGTGTTCGCGGTCACGCGGTTGGAGATGGCGAGCGGCGTTTCCACCACTTCGCGGCCGACCTCGCCGTCGATGCGCAGGCTGTCCGTCGCCGCCCAGCGGGCGCGGGCGAAGCCGGTCACGGGCTGCCAGTCTTCCTGCGTGGACCAGTCGTCGTACTTGTTCGCCTGGATCGACAGTGCGGTCCACACGGGGCCGACGTCCGCGGGCGACCCGATTGCCTCCGGCGCTGCCCCGAAGCGCGTGCGCCAGGTCAGCGCCAGTCGCTGGCCGTCCGCCTCGCGCGTGGGTTCGGTCAGGTCGACCAGCCGAACGCCGACATCGAGGCTGCTGGACGGCGTGACGCGCCAGCCGAACCCGCCGGTGACCAGGCGCGTGTCGAGATCGTCGCTGTCGGTGGAAAACTCGACGCCGGCGTCGGCCCAGTTCCGCAGCTCGCGCCCGGTGCGGAAGTCGCGCAGCCACTGCGCATCCGGATCGGGCAGGCCCTGCAATGCCTGATGGGCGAGGTCGTCGTAGCCGGCCCATCGCAGCGCGCGGGCGTAGTCGAACCGGGCGTCCTGCGGAGGGGTGCGGCCGGCCGACTGATCCGCGGCAAAGGCGCTGCGGTAGTGCGCCACGGCCTCGCGATGGCGACCGGCGTTGTTCAACGTTCGAATCAGTCCGTAGGTGCTGGCCCGGTCGGCCGGATCGCGTTCGATGAGTTGCGTGTACGCGGCGATCGCTTCGTCGTAGCGGTCGAGCCAGGCCAGGGTCTGCGCGGCATCCCGCGCCGTGGCCGGGTCGCCCGGTCGCAGCTGCCGGGCGCGCTCGAGCGCATCGAGCGAACCCGCGAGATTGCCCGCGTTGCGGCGTGCCTCGGCCACGCCGCGCCACGCGTCGAAGCCATCGCCGCCGCCCGCGAAGGCGGTGGGCTGGGCGGCGACCTCCAGGAACAGCGCTTCGGCGCCGGCCGCGTCCCCCGACCAGAGCGTCTGCCACGCGAGCGACAGCAGCACGTCGCCGCGGCGGGCCGGCGCGAGTTCGATCACCTTGCGGTAGCGCTGCGCCGCGTCGGCGTTGCGATCGGCGAAACCGTGGATGCGGGCCGACTCGATGAGCAGGTCGACGTCGTTCGGCGCCGCCGCTTCGAGCGCCTGCCAGCGCGGCAGCGCATCGGCCCAGTCGCGCCGATCCGATGCCGCACGGGCGGCCGTGCGCGCCGCGCGGAGATCGGCGGCGGCCGCGGGCGCATCCGCCTGGGCCACCGTCGAGCCCGGCGCCGCGAGCGTCACGAGCGCGAGCGCGATGGCGCTGGCGAGCGCGCGTCGCTTCATGTCGCCCCGTGCGTCGGCGGACTGCGCTGCCTTGCCGCTCATGCCGACGCGCCGGTGCGCTGCGTGTTCCAGCGCACCGAGGTGCGCGCCGGCCGGCGGAACAGCCAGTGCAGCGAGAGCACGGTGCCGAGCGACAGGAACATCCAGTAGACGATGGGGTACCAGACGGCGTACGGCAGCATGCGCACGATCGAGCGGTCGTAGCGGCGGTCGATCAACGTGCCGATGGTCAACTGCACCAGGCACAGCGTGGCGATCGTCATGCCCCAGAAGTTCGGGATCGGCGACGCACCGACCGGGGGCAGACCCGCCGCCCACGAGATCGTCCAGATCGTCGTGAGCGCCACGAAGCACACCGCCCACAGGGTCGACAGCGAGGACTCGACGAACACCGGCCACATCCGGCGGTACTTCCAGTGCGCCATGACGTCGCGGTGCTTGTGCAGGACCTGGTTGAGGCCGCGCGCCCAGCGCAGGCGCTGCTTCCACAGCCCGCGGTAGCTCACCGGCACGGTCATCCAGCACACGGCGCGCGGCTCGTAGCGCACGTCGTAGAACTTCTTCTGCAGCTTCCAGGTGAGCTCGATGTCCTCGGTCGGCATCTCGGGGCTGAAGCCGCCGACATCGAACAGCGCGCTGCGACGGAAAGCGGCGACCACGCCCGACACGGTGACGATCCGGCCCCAGATCCGCTGCGAGCGGCGCAGCAGGCTGATGATCGACGAGAACTCGATCGACTGCAGGCGCGCGAGGAAGGTGTCGGTGTTGCGCACGCGCGGGTTGCCCGTGACCGCGGCGACCCGCGGCGACGCGAAGTGGGGCACCATCCAGCGCAGCAGGTCGGGCGCCGGCTCGGCGTCGGCATCGAGGATCAGCACGACCTCGCCACGCGCCAGCGGCAGCGCGTCGTTCAGCGCCATCGCCTTGCCTTCGTTGACCACCTTGCGCACGATCCGCAGCCGAGGGTTGCCGGCCAGCCGGCCCAGCGCGCCCGCCGTGTCGTCGGTCGAGCCGTCGTCGATGACGATGACCTCGAAGTCCGGGTAGTCCAGCGCGAGCATGGCCCGCACCGAACGCACGATCACCGCTTCTTCGTTGTGCGCCGGCACCAGCACGCTGACCGCGGGGAACGGGCCGTCCGGTGGCGGCACCTCGTCGAGCCGGGGTTCCCAGCGCAGCCGGAACATCAGCGACGTGGTGACCCACAGGATGCTGGTGACGATGGGATACGCTGCGAAGTAGACGAGCGTGACCTGGAAGAGGATCGAGTCCTGCAGCGTGGCGAGGAAGTCGACGAGCATCACGCGGCCCTCCCGCCAGTCACTTCGGCCGCGCCTTCGTTCGACGCGGCGCGGGCGACGGCGCCATGACGCGGCGTCTGCGTGACGGTCCACGCCACCGTGGGCACGACGCCCCCGGCCCGATACACCTTGCGCTTGCCGTCGACGTCGATGACGACGACGCTGGCGCGCGCGAGCGCGGCGAAGTCGGCGGCGATCTCGCGGCCGTTCCAGTCATGGCGGTAGGCCTCGTCGACCTTCCGCACGCCGGTGCGCGGACCCTTCCGGCGGTGGATCCCCACGTTGTGCAGGACCCACGCGGTCGTCAGCAAGGGCAGGATCACCAGTGACCCGGTGACCAGCCACGTCAGGAACTCGGTCTCCCAGTGCTGGCCGAGCACGTCGTGCCAGGCCCAGAAGAACAACCCCCAGCCGACGGCCAGCGCGGCCAGGTGCAGCAGTCGTTGCGGCCAGCCGCGCAGTGGCGTGGGACCCAGGCGCGTGTCGGCAGCGGCCGCGGGCTCGTTCATCATCGTTTCCTCTTGGTCCGGACCACGGCGAGGGCTGCCAACGCGGCCAGCAGCAGGCCCGCCGTTGCCGGGGCGGGAATCGGCACCGGATCGGCCACGAGGTGCTCGGTGGGCACCGTCACCCAGCGGCCATCCTGGAACCACGCGAGGTTCACCGCGCCGACCTCCAGGCGGTCGTAGGCGCCGAGCTCGAAGCGGTACAGCCCGGTCGCCAGCAACAGGTCATCGGCAAAGCCGAACCGCTCGCGCGGACTGAGGAAGTCCGACGAGATCTGGACCATCGAGCCATCGGCGCCCCAGATGCGCAGGAAGAAGCCGTCGTCGTAAAGCACGCCGAAGTTGTAGGCGCCGGGATCGGTGATGCGCAGGTAGCCGGTGTAGTGCGACGTCCAGTTGTCCTGGGGCCCGGTGCTGCCAAACAGCCCGGCGGGCAGCGCGCCGATGGCGCCCCACGTGCCCGCGTAGCCCG
>Ga0105104_10001046_pt1 | contig 21234 bp, 18 predicted proteins | sample PPLLaktember2015_3_FD_87034 | JGI IMG/M metagenome (GOLD analysis project Ga0105104, IMG submission 87034) | Freshwater sediment microbial communities from Prairie Pothole Lake near Jamestown, North Dakota, USA - PPLs Lake P7 Core (6) Depth... | ecosystem: Environmental > Aquatic > Freshwater >... | reverse complement strand
CGGCGGCGCGCATCCGTTCCAGCACTGGCACGAGCGCAAGATCTTCGACACGCCCCGGTTCAAGCAGATCTCCGCGCTGTACGGCTATCTGGCGAAGCAGTTCACGATCTTCGGCCAGCACGTGCACATCGGCTGCGCCGACGGCGACAGCGCGATGTACCTGCTTCACGCGCTGGGCCGCTACGTCCCGCACTTCATCGCGCTGGCCGCCTCGTCGCCGTACCAGCAGGGCGTCGACACCGCGTACGACTCGTCCAGGCTGAACTCGGTGTCGGCGTTTCCGCTGTCGGGGCGCGCGCCGATCGTCGACCGCTGGGCCGGCTTCGTCACATTCTTCGACAAGGTGCGCGACGTCAAGGTGGTCGAGAGCATGAAGGACTTCTACTGGGACATCCGGCCGAAGCCCGAGTACGGCACGATCGAGGTGCGGGTGTTCGACACCCCGCTGACGGTCGAGAAGGCGGCCGCGCTGGCCGCCTACGTGCAGGCGCTCGCCCGGCGGCTGCTGATCGAACGCCCGATCGTCGTCGACGACGACCTGTACCTCACCTACAGCTACAACCGTTTCCAGGCCTGCCGTTTCGGCATGGACGGCCTCATCATCGATCCGGCCACGCGCGAGCACGTGACGATCCACCAGGACATCGTGGCGACCTGCGAGAAGCTGGCAGTCGACGCCCAGGAACTGCAGTCGTCCGCGGCGCTCGACCAGGTCGCGCTCTGGGCGCGCGAGCGCCTGAACGACGCGCGCTGGATGCGCGAGCAGTACGCCCAGACCGAATCCCTAGCGGACCTGATGTGGAAGCAGAGCCAGTACTTCAGGACCGGGGCGTAGGCGGCCCGGCGTCGAAGGTCGAGCCGTCGCTGCAGTCGGCGGCGATCCAGCCGCCGCTGCGCATCGGCGTGTCGGCCCGCATCCTGCATCCCGAAGGCGCGGCGGCGCTCGGCTTTCGCGGCAAGACCCTGCAGTATCTCGAGACTTCGGTTGCGCACTGGCTGATGGCGCACGGCGCGCTCGTGTTCATGGTGCCGACGCTGGAAGCGCAATCGAGCCTGCGGCGCTCCAGCGTGTCGATGCGCGACTACGTCAAGTCGCTCGACGGCCTGGTCCTGCAGGGAGGCGCCGATGTCAGCCCGGAGACGTACCACGAGCAGCCGCTGCGGCCGGAGTGGAACGGCGACCGCGTGCGGGACATGTACGAGGTCGAGATGCTGTGGGCCTTCGTCTTCGAGCAGAAGCCGGTGCTGGGCATCTGCCGCGGCCTGCAGCTGATCAACGTCGCGCTCAACGGTTCGCTGTACCAGGACATCCCGACCGAACTGCCCGAGGCGATCCGGCACGTCGACACGGCGCTCTACGACACGCTGCATCACGACGTCGAGCTCCAGCCGGACTCCCTGCTGAGCCGGCTCTACGGCGGCGACGCGCGGCTGCGCGTCAACAGCATCCATCACCAGTGCATCAAGCAGCTGGGCAACGGCCTGGTGGTCGAGGCCCGATCCCCGGCCGACGGCGTCATCGAGGCCGTGCGGTGGACCGGATCGAGCTTCGTCATGGGCGTCCAGTGGCACCCGGAATTCCACGCCTCGCACAAGGGCGACCTGCTGGACAGCGGGCCTGTGGTCTCCAACTTCCTGCACGAGTGCGCCCGGCGGCGCAGCGCGGCGGGCCGGCCGGTGCGGCGCTGAGGTACTTCGGCGCGCTCGCGTCACCTGCGCACTGAAGTCACCTGCGCGCCGACCGCGCTGCGGGGCACCGCCACTCCGCGCGACTCGGCGGCGGTCGCCCGCTGCTCTGCTGAGCTTCTTGCGGGCCCGCAGCTTTCGGAGTGATGCCCGCGTGTGCGCGTGCAGAGTGCCTTCCGGCGTATGGGGTGCTCGGCCCGCCACCCGGCTGACTGGCCACGCCCGCCCAGGCGCAGGAGCCCCAGGAGACGATCCCCTTTGGTGTTCGATCGAACGCGCTCGACTGGCCCGTTCGCCTACGAATCAACCAGCGGGTCGCTAAGCGCTAGACCGCCGCGTGCCAGCGCCGCTGCACGACGCGGAACCGGTTGGCGACGAACGCCGAGTCGGTGTAGCTCGCGTTCGCAGCCGGGTTCGCGCCGGTCGCGTGGAAGTCCGAGAAGGCGGCGGACTGGTTCACGTACACGTTGCCGGTCAGGTTGATCGACAGCGAGACGCCGGCGCGCAATGTCGCCTCGGTCATCGCGTCGACGACCTCCTGGTTCATCGAGTACAGGCCCACGGTCAGCGCGCCGTGCTCCTTCACCGCGCGTTCGGAAAGCGCGACGGCGGCCTTCCAGTCGCGCGCCTTCACGACGAAGCTGATCGGGCCGAAGCGCTCCTGCATGAACACCGCTTCGTTCACGGCATCGCTCTTCAGCAGCATCGGCGTGCGCACGTTCGCATTGGGGAAGTCGGGATGGTCGATCTTCCTCGACGGCAGCACGACCTCCGCGAGCTGCGCCGCTTCATCGATGCGCGCGAGCGTGTCGGGCGACTGGATCGCGCCGAGGACGGCGGTGGCCACCGCCGGATCGGCCAGGAACTTGCCGACCGCCGCGCCGAGGTCGGCTGCGATCTGGTCGAAGCTCTTGTGCCCTTCGTCAGTCTCGATCCCGCCGGCCGGCACGAAGATGTCCTGCGTCGTCGTGCACATCTGGCCGGAGTACAGGCTCAGCGTGAACGCGAGGTTGCGCAGCATCGCCTTGTAGCTGTCGGTCGACTCGATCACGACGTTGTTCACGCCGGCGAGTTCCGCGTAGACCTGCGCCTGCCGCGCGTGGTCCATCAGCCAGCGGCCGAAGGCGTTGCTGCCGGTGAAGTCGATCGACCTCACGGCGGGGTTGGTCGCCAGCGCCTGCGTCTGCTTCGGATCGTCGGTGACGGCGAGCGTCACGAGGTTCGGATCGAGTCCGCTTTCCTGCAGCACGTCGCGGATGATCTTCACGCTGATCGCCGCCGGCAGCACCGCGTTGGGGTGCGGCTTCACGATCACCGGATTGCCGGTGACGAGCGCGGCGAACAGGCCGGGGTACGTGTTCCACGTCGGGAAGGTGCCGCAGCCGATCACCAGCGCGACGCCGCGGCCGACGACCTCGAAGCGCTTCTCCATCACGATCGGCGGGTTCTTGCCCTGCGGCTTCTCCCAGCGCGCCTCGGCGGGCACCTCGCTCATCGCGCGGTACGCGTACGCCACCGCCTCGAGCCCGCGATCCTGCGCGTGCGGGCCGCCGGCCTGGAACGCCATCATCCAGCCCTGGCCCGTGGTGTGCATCACCGCGTAGCCGATCTCGAAGCTGGCCTTGTTGATGCGGGCGAGCGCCTCGAGGCACACGCCGGTGCGGCCGTCGACGCCGAACTTCTGCCACGCGGCCATCGCGGCGAGGCCGGCGTCGACCAGCGCCTGCGGATCGCACTTCGGATACTTCACGTCGAGCGGCACGCCGTACGGCGACTGCTCGGTGGCGATCCAGCCGGTGATGCCGGGCTGCTCGAGCTCGAACCTCGTGCCTGCGTACGCGGCGGCCTTCGCCTTGCCGTCGTCGTGCGCCGTTTCACCGTAGACCTTGGGGCTCGGCTGCTCGGGGTACGGCGACCAGAAGCCGCGGGTGCGGATGGCGGAGAGCGCGCCGTCGAGGGTGGCGCGGTGCTTCTCGAATAGGGGATGGGTCAACGGAACCTCCAGGGCAATTCGAAGGCAACAAGAGGGCAACAACGGGGCCGGCGGCGTGGTGCGTGCTGCGGGGCCGCCCCGAGACTTGTCTTGCGGGAACGACCGACGGTACTATCGATTGAACGGCCGGTCAACGAAATGGCGGCGGCTCTCGACAGCACGCGCCAGGCCCGGCCGAGGAGACATTCCCGATGGTGCATTCGTTCGAGACTGTCCGCCTCGATGTGGCGGACGGTGTGGCAACGCTGACGCTCAACCGGCCCGACCGGCTGAACAGTTTCACGACCGCGATGCACGGCGAAGTGCGCGCCGCGCTCGACGCCGTCGTCGCCGACCCGGAGGTCCGCTGCTTCGTGCTGACCGGCGCGGGGCGGGGCTTCTGTGCGGGGCAGGACCTGTCGGACCGCGCGGTGGCGCCCGGCGCGGCGCCGGTCGACCTCGGCACCTCGATCGCGACCTACTACAAGCCGCTGCTGCTGCGGCTGCGCGCGCTCGACATGCCGACGATCTGCGCGGTCAACGGCGTGGCGGCCGGCGCGGGCGCCAACATCCCGTTCGCGTGCGACCTCGTGTTCGCCGCGAAGTCGGCCGCGTTCATCCAGTCGTTCGCGAAGATCGGCCTCGTGCCCGACTGCGGCGGCACCTGGTGGCTGCCGCGGCTGGTCGGTCCGGCGCGGGCGATGGGGCTCGCGCTGCTCGGCGACAAGCTTCCGGCCGCGCAGGCCGAGGCGTGGGGCCTGATCTGGCGCTGCATCGAGGACGACGCACTGATGCCCACCGTGATGTCCGTCGCGAAGCAGCTCGCCGCCGGCCCGACCCGCGGCTATGTGCGCACGCGCCAGGCGATGGAGGGCGCGATGCAGCTGCCGCTGGCGGCGGCGCTCGACGTCGAATGCGACTTCCAGCGCGAACTCGGGGGGTCGGACGACTATCGCGAAGGCGTGGCCGCCTTCATGGAAAAACGCCCGCCGCGTTTCCTTGGACATTGAGTGTGGACAGTGAGCGCCGACAGTGAGGATCGGATGACCGACCAGGCCCTCGACCGCAGCGTGGTGGTTGGCGTCATCGGCGCCGGCGCGATGGGCGCCGGCATCGCGCAGGTCGCGGCACAGGCCGGCCATCGCGTGCTGATGGTCGATGCGCAGCCCGGCGCAGTGGAGCGTGCGATCGCGCAGGCCGCCAGTGCGCTGCAGGCGCTCGCCGACAAGGGCAAGGTGCCGGCAGAGCACGCCGTCGCGATCCCGGCGCGCCTGCGTGCCGCCACGCTGCCCGAGCTCGCCGAGTGCGGCCTCGTGATCGAGGCGATCGTCGAGGACATGGAGGTCAAGCGCGGCCTGTTCCGCGACCTCGAAGGCATCGTCGGCGCGCACTGCATTCTCGCCACCAACACGTCGTCGCTGTCGGTCACCGCGATGGCCGCTGGGCTGAAGCGGCCGGAGCGCGTGGTCGGGATGCACTTCTTCAACCCGCCGACGCGCATGCGGCTGGTCGAGGTGATCAGCGGAGTGGAGACCGCGCCGGAGGTCGCGCAGCGCGTCTTCCGCACGTCGGAGGCGTGGGGCAAGCACGCCGCGTACGCGAAGTCGACGCCGGGCTTCATCGTCAACCGCATCGCGCGGCCCTTCTACGGCGAGGCGTGGCGCGCCTACACCGAGGGCGCGGCAGATCCCGCCACGATCGACGCCATCGTGCGCGACTGCGGCGGCTTCCCGATGGGCCCGTTCGAGCTGATGGACCTGATCGGCCACGACGTCAACTTCGCCGTGACGAAGTCCGTGTTCGACGCGACCTTCGGCGAGCGACGCTACGCGCCGTCGCTGGCGCAGCAGGAACTCGTGCGCGCGGGACGGCTGGGCCGCAAGACCGGGCGCGGCATCTACGACTACCGGGCCGGTGCCGCGAAGCCGGCGCCCGCGGTCGAGTCCGGTGCCGAGCCGGTCAGGCGCGTCATCGCCGTCGGCTCGCTCGGGATCGCGACCCCGATCATCACGCGGCTGGAGCGGGCCGGCATCGACGTGGTCCGCGTGCAGGGACCGCGCGAGGCGCAGCTGCCGTCGTCGGGCTGGCTCGAGATCGGACCGGCGCACGTGATGATGACCGACGGCCGGCCGGCGACGCGCCGCGCGATGGAAGACGCGCACGAGCACCTCGTGCTGTTCGACCTCGCGCTCGACTACGCGACCACGCCGCGGCTCGGCCTGGCGCGCGCCGACCAGTGCGGCATGGGCGCGTTCCGCACCGTGTGCGCGACACTCGGCCTCGCGGGATTCGAGTGCTCACCGCTCGACGACGTGGCCGGACTTGTAGTGCTGCGGCTGAACGCGATGCTGGTCAATGAGGCCGCGGACGCGGTGGCGCACGGCATCTGCAGCGCGGACGCGATCGACGTCGCGATGCGCTACGGCGTCAACTATCCGCGCGGGCCGATGGAGTGGTCTGAACAGGTCGGGCTGCAGGTGTTCGCGCGCGCGCTCGCCAACCTGCGCGAGCACTACGGCGAGGAGCGCTACCGCACCTCCGCGCTGATCACCCGCAAGGGCTACACCGGCGCGGGGTTCCACGGATGAAGCACGCAACGGCACAACAGCAGCACGCAACCAGGAGCGACATGGACCCCCACGCGATCGCGGAGGCCGTGCGGCACGGCATGTTCGAGAACGACGCCGCGTCGAAGGCGATGGGCATGCAGGTCGAGGAGGTCGGTCCGGGCTTCGCGCGGGTCTCGATGATCGTGCGGCCCGAGATGCTCAACGGCTTCCGGATCTGCCATGGCGGGCTGATCACGACGCTCGCGGACTCGGCGTTCGCCTTCGGCTGCAACAGCTACAACGAGATGACGGTGGCCTCGGGCATCGTCGTCGACTTCCTGGCCCCGGCCCACGAGGGCGACCGCCTCGTCGCCGAGTGCCACGAGGTCTCGCGCACCGGCCGCACCGGCGTGTACGACATCAAGGTCACCAACCAGCACGGCAAGACCGTGGTCGTGATGCGCGGCCGCTCGCACACGATCAAGGGCAAGCCGGTCGTGAACCTCTGAACGGGAGCCACGCGATGCCGTCGAAGAAGCCGCACCCGTCCGAGCTCGAGCCGATCGAGCGCGCCAGCCGTTCCGAGCTGCAGGCGCTGCAGCTCGAACGCCTGCGCTGGTCGCTCGCCCACGCCTACGAGAACGTGCCGCACTACCGCGCGACGTTCGACGCGGCCGGCGTGAAGCCGTCCGACCTGAAGACGCTGGCGGACCTGGCGAAGTTTCCGTTCACCCTGAAGAAGGACCTGCGCGACAACTACCCGTTCGGGATGTTCGCGGTGCCGCGCGAGAAGGTGTCGCGGCTGCACGCGTCGAGCGGCACGACCGGCAAGCCGACCGTGGTCGGCTACACGGCGAAGGACATCGACACCTGGGCGACCGTGATGGCGCGTTCCATCCGCGCGGCGGGCGGGCGCGCGGGCGACATCGTCCACGTGTCGTACGGCTACGGGCTGTTCACGGGCGGGCTCGGCGCGCACTACGGCGCGGAGCGGCTGGGCTGCACGGTCATCCCGATCTCCGGCGGCATGACCGAGCGGCAGGTGCAGGTCATCCAGGACTTCAAGCCCGACATCATCATGGTGACGCCCTCGTACATGCTGGCGATCGCCGAGGAGATGGAGCGGCAGGGGGTCGACCCGAAGAAGTCGTCGCTGAAGATCGGCATCTTCGGCGCCGAGCCGTGGACGCCCGCGATGCGCGACGCGATCGAGGCGAAGACCTCGCTCGACGCGATCGACATCTACGGCCTGTCCGAGATCATCGGCCCCGGGGTCGCGCAGGAGTGCGTCGAGACCAAGGACGGCCTCACGGTCTGGGAGGATCACTTCTATCCGGAGATCATCGATCCGAACACCGGCGAGGTGCTGCCCGAGGGCGAGAAGGGCGAACTGGTCTTCACGTCGCTCACCAAGGAAGCGCTGCCGATGATCCGCTACCGCACGCGCGACCTGACGCGGCTGCTGCCGCCCACCGCGCGGTCGATGCGACGCATCGAGAAGATCACCGGCCGCTCGGACGACATGCTGATCATCCGCGGCGTGAACCTGTTCCCGACGCAGATCGAGGACCTGATCCTGAGGCAGCCCGAACTCGAGCCGTACTACACGCTCGAGGTGACGCGGCCCGGCAACCTCGACGAACTGACGGTCCACGTCGAGATGGGAACGGGCCTGGCCAACGGCAGCCACGAGGCGCGCCACGCCGCCGCGCAGAAACTCGAACACAACATCAAGGCCTACATCGGGATCTCGGCGGAAGTCGCGCTGGCGTCGCCGATGGGGCTCGAACGATCGGTGGGCAAGGCGAAGCGGATCATCGATCGCCGCCCGAAGCAGTGACGCCCGCAGCAGGAAGGAGCAGCCATGTACACACAGGCGATGGACATTCCGTCCCCGGACCGCGACGACGCGGTGCGCGGCGGCCCGCGTTCGCTCGTCGATCAGCAGCGCGACGCCGCGTACGAAGCCGAGTTCGACGCACGGGTCGCGCGCGGGGAGTTCGTCGAGGCGAAGGACTGGATGCCCGAGGGGTATCGCAAGACCCTCGTGCGCCAGATCAGCCAGCACGCCCACAGCGAGATCGTCGGCATGCTGCCCGAGGGCAACTGGATCACGCGCGCGCCCACGCTCAAGCGCAAGGCCATCCTGCTCGCCAAGGTGCAGGACGAGGGCGGACACGGCATGTACCTGTACGCGGCGGCCGAGACGCTCGGCGTGGCGCGCGACGATCTCGTCGACGCGCTGCACTCGGGCAAGGCCAAGTACTCGTCGATCTTCAACTACCCGACGCTGAACTGGGCCGACATCGGCGTGATCGGCTGGCTGGTCGACGGCGCGGCGATCATGAACCAGATCCCGCTGTGCCGCTGCTCGTACGGCCCGTACGCGCGCGCCATGATCCGCATCTGCAAGGAGGAGTCCTTCCACCAGCGCCAGGGCTACGACCTGCTGCTGACGATGATGAAGGGCACCGTAGATCAGCGCGCGATGGTGCAGGACGCGGTGAACCGCTGGTGGTGGCCGTCGCTGATGATGTTCGGCCCGCACGACAAGGACTCCGTGCACTCGGGCGACTCGATCAGGTGGGGCATCAAGCGCATCAGCAACGACGACCTGCGGCAGAAGTTCGTCGACGCCACCGTGCCGCAGGCCAGGGTGCTCGGCATCACGCTCCCGGATCCGGACCTGCGCTTCAACGAGGAGCGCGGCCACTGGGACTTCGGGACGATCGACTGGAGCGAGTTCTGGAACGTGGTCAACGGCCACGGCCAGTGCAACCGCGAACGCCTCGCCGACCGCGTGCAGGCATGGGAAGACGGCGCGTGGGTGCGTGAAGCGGCCCTGGCGCACGCCGAGAAACAGCGCCGGCGTGACCGGCTCGCCGCATAGAACGAGGGGAAATCAGATGACCGAAGCAAGCCGCCAGTGGCCTCTCTGGGAGGTGTTCATCCGCAGCAAGAACGGCCTCGACCACAAGCACTGCGGCAGCGTGCACGCGCCGGACGCGCGCATGGCGCTGCAGAACGCGCGCGACGTCTACACGCGACGCATGGAAGGCGTAAGCATCTGGGTGGTGCGCGCCGATCACATCGTCGCCAGCGACCCGGACGCCAAGCCCGAGATGTTCGACCCGGCCGAGGACAAGATCTACCGGCACCCGACCTTCTACACGCTGCCCGACGAAGTCAACCACATGTAGGCGCCGCGATGACCTCCGCCACCAAGACCCTTCCCGCGCACCTCGACTACGTCCTGCGCATCGCCGACACCTCGCTGATCCTCGGCCAGCGTCTGGCCGAGTGGTGCGGCCACGGGCCGGTGATCGAGGAAGACATCGCGCTGACCAACATCGCGCTGGACCTCGTCGGCCAGGCGCGCCTGATGCTGACGCACGCGGGCGCGCTCGAAGGGCAGGGGCGCGACGAGGACCAGCTGGCATTCCTGCGGCGCGAGCCCGAGTTCCGCAACCTGACGATCGTCGAGTTGCCCAATGGCGACTTCGGCCGGACCATCCTGCGCAACTTCCTTGTCGCGGCATGGCAGAGGGAGCTCTATCAGGCGCTCGCGAAGTCGAGCGACACGGAACTCGCCGCGATCGCCGCCAAGAGCCTGAAGGAGACGCGTTACCACGTGCAGCACGCGTCCGACTGGGTGATCCGGCTCGGCGACGGCACCGAGGAGTCGCATCGCCGGATGCAGGCCGCGGTCGACGTGCTGTGGCCGTACACCGCCGAGTTCTTCAGCGCGACGCCGACCGACGACGTCGCGGTGGCGACGTCGGTCGGACCCGCCTGGCCGTCGCTCGAGCCGGCGTGGACCGCCGCCGTCACGCCGGTGCTGGAAGTGGCGACCCTGAAGGTCCCCGCCCGCACCCCGTTCCTGACGCGCGGCAAGCTCGGCATGCACAGCGAGCACTTCGGCCACCTGCTGGCCGAGATGCAGTACCTGCAGCGCGCCTATCCCGGCGGAACCTGGTGATGCTGACGACCGCCCAGGCCTGGGACATCCTCGCCCGCGTGCCGGACCCGGAGATCCCCGCGATCTCCGTGACCGAGCTCGGCATCGTGCGGGACGTGCAGGCGGTGGAGGAAGGCGTCGACGTCGTCGTGACGCCGACCTACTCCGGCTGCCCGGCGACCGAGGTGATCGAGCGCTCGATCCGCGAGGCGTTGTCGGCCGCCGGAGCGCGCGACGTCCGCGTGCGCCAGCAGCTGTCGCCCGCGTGGAGCACCGACTGGATCGCCGAGGACGCGCGCGAGCGGCTGCGCGCCTACGGCATCGCGCCGCCGGGCGAGCGGCCGGTGGGCGGCGTGCAGCCCTTGTCCTTCGTGCCGCGCGTGGCCTGCCCGCGCTGCGGCAGCGCCGACACCGAGCGCCTGTCGCAGTTCGGATCCACCGCATGCAAGGCGCTGTACCGCTGCCGCGCCTGCCGTGAGCCCTTCGAATACTTCAAACCCTTCTAGATGACCCCACGATTCCATCCACTCCGCATCGCGGAGGTCCGGCGCGAGACACCCGAGTGCGTCAGCCTGAAGTTCGACGTGCCCGACGGGCTTGCCGACGAGTACCGGTTCACGCAAGGCCAGCACCTCGCGCTGCGCGCGACGCTCGACGGCGAGGAACTGCGGCGTTCGTACTCCGTGTGCTCCGGATGCGACGACGGCGAACTGCGCGTGGCCGTGAAGAAGGTGCCGGGCGGGCGCTTCTCGGTCTGGGCCAACGAGGCGCTGCAGCCCGGCGATGCGATCGACGTGATGACGCCCGAAGGCCGCTTCTTCACGCCGTTGTCACCCGAGCACGACAAGCACTACGTCGCGTTCGTCGCCGGCAGCGGCATCACGCCGGTGCTGTCGCTGATCCGCACGACGCTGGCGCGCGAGCCGCGGTCGCGCTTCACGCTCGTCTACGGCAACCGCCGGCAGGCCTCCGTGATGTTCCACGAGGCGCTCGAGGACCTGAAGGACCGCTACCTGACGCGCTTCGCGCTGTTCAACGTGTTCTCGCGCGAGGAGCAGGACATCGAGCTGTTCAACGGCCGGCTCGACGGCGCGAAGGCGCGGGCCTTCCTGGCGACGCTGCTGCCGGTCGACTCGATCGACGAGGCCTTCGTGTGCGGACCGGCGACGATGATCGACGACGTCGAGCACGCGCTGGTCGAGGCCGGCGTGCCGCGGGCCCATGTCCACGTCGAGCGCTTCGGCGTGCCGGGTGCCGCGACGACGGCGCCGGTGGACGACGCCGACGCCGCGCAGGCGCGCATCGGCATCGTGATCGACGGCGTGCGTCGCGAGATCGACTTCCATCCGGGCCAGCACTCGATCCTCGACGCCGGCCGCGCGTCCGGCCTCGACCTGCCGTACTCGTGCAAGGGCGGCATGTGCAGCACCTGCCGCGGCAAGCTGCTCGAGGGCCAGGTGAAGATGGCGAAGAACTACGCGCTCGAGCCGCACGAGGTCGCGGCGGGGTTCGTGCTCACCTGCCAGTCGTATCCGCTCTCCGAGCGGGTGCTGATCTCGTACGACGAGCGCTGAGCCGATGGCGCGCACCAAGGCGGCCGGCTTCGACGCGCAGCGCGCGGCGATCCGCGACGCCGCGACGCGGCTGTTCGCCGACAAGGGCTACGCGTCCGCGTCGATTGCGGACCTCGCGCGCGCCTGCGGCATCTCGAAGGCGCTGATGTATCACTACTACCGCGACAAGGAAGACCTGCTTGCCGACATCGCACTGTCCTACGTCGACCGGCTGGCGACGATCGTCGACGAGGTCGCGGCACGGCAGCTGCCGCCGGCGGCGCACCTGCGGCGGCTGGTCGAAGCCTTCATGGCCGAGTACGAGCACTCGGCGGCGCGCCATCGCGTGCTGGTGCAGGACGTGAAGTACCTCGAGCGCGCGCACCGCAGCCGCGTGCTGGCGCGCCAGCGCAAGGTCGTCGACGGCTTCGCGGCGGTGATCGCGCCGCTCGCGCCCGAGGCAACGCGCGCCGGACTCGCCAAGCCGCTGACGATGATCCTGTTCGGCATGATCAACTGGACCTTCACCTGGCTGAAGGACAGCGGCCCGCTGACGTATTCCGGCATGGCGCCGCTCGTCGCAGACTTGTTTCTCGGTGGCATCGGCCGCGTGCGACTCGGCGATGCGCCATCGACACGGCCGCGCCGCCGGCGCGCGGCGGGCGCTCCTTCCCTGAAAGCGATCGCATGAACGACGTCTTCCTGTGTGACGGCATCCGCACGCCGATCGGCCGCTACGGCGGCGCGCTCGCGTCGGTGCGCGCCGACGACCTGGCCGCGATCCCGCTGAGGGCACTGGTGGAGCGTAACCCGGGCGTCGACTGGGCCGCGGTCGACGATGTCTATTACGGCTGCGCCAACCAGGCCGGCGAGGACAACCGCAACGTGGCGCGCATGGCGCTGCTGCTCGCCGGCCTGCCGGTCGACGTGCCGGCCGCGACCGTGAACCGCCTGTGCGGGTCGAGCATGGAGGCGATCGCGATCTGCGCCCGTGCCATCGCGGCGGGCGAGGCCGGACTGATGATCGCCGGCGGCGTCGAGAGCATGACGCGCGCTCCGTTCGTGATGCCGAAGGCCGACAGCGCCTTCGCGCGGGCGAATGCGGTGTACGACACGACGATCGGCTGGCGCTTCGTCAATCCGCTGATGAAGAAGCAGTACGGCATCGACTCGATGCCCGAGACCGCCGAGAACGTGGCCGCGGAGTTCGGCATCGCGCGCGCCGACCAGGATGCGTTCGCGCTGCGATCGCAGCAGCGCTGTGCCGCGGCGCAGGCGCGCGGCTACTTCCAGGGCGAGATCGCGCCGGTGACGGTCCGGGGCCGCAAGGGCGACACGGTGGTCGCCGCGGACGAGCATCCGCGCGAAACGACGCTGGAGGCGCTGGCGAAGCTCGCGCCGATCGTGAAGCCGGACGGCACGGTGACCGCGGGCAACGCCTCGGGCGTCAACGACGGCGCCATCGCGACGCTGATCGCCGGTGAGGCCGCCGTCGCGAAGTACGGACTGACGCCGATCGCCCGCATCCGCGGGGCGGCAACGGCCGGCGTTGCGCCGCGGATCATGGGCATCGGGCCCGCGCCCGCATCCGAGAAGCTGCTGGCGCGGCACGGACTGAAGATCACGGACATCGACGTGATCGAGCTGAACGAGGCTTTCGCCGCGCAGGGCCTGGCCGTCACCCGCCGACTCGGCCTGGCGGACGACGCGGCGCACGTGAACCCGAACGGCGGCGCGATCGCGCTCGGGCACCCGCTCGGCGCGTCCGGGGCGAGGATCACGCTCACCGCCGCGCGCCAGCTGGCCGCCACCGGCGGCCGCTACGCGCTCGCCACGATGTGCATCGGCGTCGGGCAGGGAATCGCCCTGCTTGTTGAAAGGGTCTGATTTTGTTCTCATTCGCTTCCCCACCGCGTTGGCCCGGCTCACCTTCCTCCGGCCACCGTTCCATCCATAAGAGAAGAGGAGACTCATGAAATTCACCACCAGGCTGTTGGCCACCCTCCTGGCCGCCGTTGGTGCCAGCGCGGCGTTGGCGCAGGACATCAAGGTCGGCGTGAACGTTTCCGCAACGGGCCCGGCGGCATCGCTCGGCATCCCGGAGCGCAACACGTTCGCCCTGATGCCGCAGACGATCGGCGGCAAGAAGGTCCAGTACATCGTCCTCGACGACGCGTCGGACACGACGACCGCGGTGAAGAACACCCGCAAGCTGATCACCGAAGACAAGGTCGACGTGATCGTGGGTTCCACGATCACCCCGAACTCGCTGGCGATGATCGACGTCGTCGCCGAGACCGAGACGCCGATGGTCTCGATGGCCGCATCGAGCCGCATCGTCGAGCCGGTCGACGCCAAGCGGCGCTGGGTCTTCAAGACCCCGCAGAACGACCAGCAGATGGCGTTCGTCATCGTTTCGCACATGCTGGGACAGGGCGTGAAGTCGGCGGGCTTCATCGGCTTCGCCGACGCCTACGGCGAAGGCTGGTGGAACGAGTTCAGCAAGCTCGCCGAGACCCGCGGCATCAAGGTCGTCGCCAACGAGCGCTACCAGCGCAACGACACGTCGGTCACCGGCCAGGTGCTCAAGCTGATCAGCGCGCGTCCCGACGCGATCCTGATCGCCGGTTCCGGCACGCCGGCGGCGCTGCCGCAGAAGACGCTCAAGGAGCGCGGCTATGCGGGCAAGATCTACCAGACGCACGGCGTGGCGAACAACGACTTCCTGCGCGTCTGCGGCAAGGACTGCGAAGGCACGTTCCTGCCGGCCGGCCCGGTGCTCGTGTCGGAGCAGCTGCCGAACGACCACCCGGTGAAGAAGTCGGCGATCGCCTATGTCGATGCCTACGAGAAGGTGCACGGCAAGGGCAGCGTGTCGACGTTCGGCGCGCACGCGTGGGACGCCGGCGTGCTGCTGCAGGCGGCGATCCCGGTCGCGCTGAAGAAGGCGCAACCCGGCACCAAGGAATTCCGCGCCGCCCTGCGCGACGCGCTCGAAGGCGTCAAGAACACCCCGGGCGCGCACGGCATCTTCAACATGAGCCCGACGGACCACCTTGGCCTCGACCAGCGCGCCGCGGTGATGATCCAGATCCGCGACGGGAAGTGGATTCTCCAGAAGTAGCCAACGAAAGGTAGGCATCGGCGTCGCCGATGCCGCGTCATTTGCGTGAAGCGCGATCGGGCGACCGATCGCGCTTTCCTCGTGGGGGGCGCCGGGCCGCCCCAAGCCCCACACGCTAACTACTCGGAGCGGGTGCACGTGCGACGGCGCAGCCGTCGCGTACACCCGCGACGCACGAGGCTGCGGTGAATTTCGATATCGCCCTGCTGCTCGCCCAGGACGGCGTGACCAACGGCGCCATCTACGCGCTGCTGGCGCTCGCGCTGGTGCTGGCGTTCGCCGTCACGCGGGTGATCTTCATCCCGCAGGGCGAGTTCGTCGCGTACGGCGCGCTGACGCTGGTGGCCGTGCAGTCGGGCAAGCTGCCCGGCACCGTGTGGCTGCTGCTGGTCGCCGGCGCGCTGGTGTCGCTGATCGAAGTCGTCAAGGCGATCCGCGCGCGGCAGGCCCGGGGACTGGGCAGCGTGCTCGCATGGAACCTCGCCTATCCGCTGGCGCTGTGGGCGCTGCTCGCGAACGTCCAGCCGCAGTCGCTGCCGATGGCGGTGCAGATCCTGCTGGCACTGGCGCTGGTCGTGCCGCTCGGCCCGATGATCTACCGGCTCGCCTACCAGCCGCTGGCGGAAGCGTCGGTGCTGATCCTGCTGATCGTCTCGGTCGCCGTGCACGTCGTGCTGGTCGGCCTCGGGCTGCTGGTGTTCGGCGCGGAAGGGTCGCGCACGCCGCCGTTCTCGGACGGCAGCATCAGCCTCGGGACGCTGACCGCGAGCGCGCAGTCGATCTGGGTGATCGGCTGCTCCGTCGCGCTGATCGTGCTGCTGTACCTCGCGTTCGAGCGCACCGTGTACGGCAAGGCGCTGCGCGCCACCGCGGTGAACCGGCTCGGCGCGCGGCTGATGGGGATCCCGACCGAGTTCGCGGGCCGCCTCTCGTTCTTCCTGTGCGCGCTGATCGGCGCGCTGTCGGGCATCCTGATCGCGCCGATCACCACGATCTACTACGACACCGGCTTCCTGATCGGCCTCAAGGGCTTCGTCGGCGCCATCGTCGGCGGGCTCGCGAGCTATCCGGTGGCGGCGCTCGGCGCGCTGCTGGTCGGGCTGCTCGAGTCGTATTCGTCGTTCTGGGCGAGCGCCTACAAGGAAGTGATCGTCTTCACGCTGATCATCCCGGTGCTGCTGGTGCGCTCGCTGCGCACGCGCCACGTGGAGGAAGAGGAATGAGGCCGTCGTGGCTCGTTGCGCTCTTCCTCGCGCTGCTCGGGCTGGCGCCGCTGGTCCTGTCCGAGTTCACGATCACGCTGGCGAACTACATCGGCCTGTACTCGCTGGTCGCGCTCGGCCTCGTGCTGCTCACCGGCGTGGGCGGGCTGACGTCGTTCGGCCAGGCCGCGTTCGTCGGCCTCGGTGCCTACACCACCGCCGTGCTGACCACGCACGCGCTGCCGGAGTCGTTCGCGTGGCTGGGATCATCGCCGTGGTTCACGCTGATTGCCGGCCTGCTGATCACGCTCGCGGTCGCCGCCACGCTGGGGTCGCTGACGCTGAAGCTCTCGGGTCACTACCTGCCCCTCGGCACGATCGCGTGGGGCATCAGCCTGTACTTCCTGTTCGGCACGTCGGAGACGCTCGGCGGCCACACGGGCCTCACCGGGGTTGCGCCGATCGAGGTCTTCGGGGTGGCGCTGGAATCCGGCCGCCAGATCTTCTACCTGATCTGGTTCTTCCTGATGGCCGCCGTCTTCACCACGCTGAACCTGCTCGACTCGCGCGAAGGCCGCGCCATCCGCGCGCTCAAGGGCGGCATGGTGATGGCCGAGTCGATGGGCGTGAACACGTCGTCGTCCCGCATGATCGCCTTCGTGCTCGCGGCGATGATGGCGTGCGCGTCGGGCTGGCTGTACGCGCACATGCAGCGCTTCGTGAACCCGACGCCGTTCTCGCTGCACGCCGGCATCGAGTTCCTGTTCATGGCGGTGGTCGGTGGCGCGGGCTACGTCTGGGGCGCGCTGCTCGGCGCGGCGGTGATCACGATCAGCAAGACCTGGCTGCAGGACCTGTTGCCGCAGATCGTCGGGCAGGCGGGCAACTTCGAGGTGATCGTCTATGGCGTGCTGATGGTGATCATCCTGCAGCGAGCGCCGGACGGCCTGTGGCCGGCGCTGACGAAGTGGATTCCCGTGCGCGCGAAGCGGCGCGTGGTCCGCCCGGAGGAGCCGCCGCTCGCCAAGCGCGACGTGCCGGCCGCGGGTGAGTTGCTGCTCGAAGTCGACAAGGCGACCAAGCGCTTCGGTGGCCTCGTCGCCGTGAACGAGATGGCGCTCGCCGTGCGCGCGGGCGAGATCGTCGCGCTGATCGGCCCCAATGGCGCGGGCAAGAGCACGATGTTCAATCTGGTGTCCGGCGTGCTCGACCCGACGTCGGGCAGCGTGAAGTTCCGCGGCCAGGAAGTGGCGGGCCGCGCGTCGCGCGACATCGCGCTGATGGGCATGAGCCGCACGTTCCAGCACGTGCGGCTGCTGCCGCAGATGAGCGTGCTCGACAACGTCGCGATCGGCGCGCACCGGCGCGAGTACCGCGGACTGCTCGCCGGCGTGCTGACGGGCGCGTGGCGGCTCGACCGCCGTGACGAGGCGCGCCTGCTGGCCGAGGCCGCACGCCAGATCGAGCGCGTCGGGCTGGCCGACCATATGTTCGATCCCGCCGGATCGCTGCCGCTCGGCAAGCAGCGCATCATGGAGATCGCCCGCGCGCTCTCCTCCGACCCGTGCCTGCTGCTGCTCGACGAGCCGGCGGCCGGCCTGCGCTACCTCGAGAAGCGCGCGCTCGCGGACCTGCTGCGCCGGCTGAAGGGCGAGGGGCTGTCGGTGCTGCTGGTCGAGCACGACATGGATTTCGTGATGGGGCTCGTCGATCGCGTCTACGTGATGGACTTCGGTCAGAAGATCGCCGAAGGCCTGCCCGAGCAGGTGCAGCGCGACCCGCGCGTGCTCGAGGCGTACCTTGGCGGCATCGACGAGAAGGACGCGGCATGAGTGCTGCAGCCGACAGCAGCGAACGCGTGCTCGAAGTCCGCGACCTGTCCGTCTCGTACGGCAAGGTCGAGGCGCTGTCGAACGCCAACCTCGACGTCGGCGCCGGCCAGATCGTCACCGTCATCGGGCCCAACGGCGCCGGCAAGACGACGCTGCTTGCCGCGATCATGGGCGCGCTGCCGACCACGGGCGCCACGCGCGGCGTGGTGCGGTTCGGCGGCGCCGTCGAGTCGCGGCCGTCGATCGAGACGATGGTCGCGCGCGGCATGACGCTGGTACCGGAGAAGCGCGAGCTGTTCGGCGAGATGACCGTCGAGGACAACCTGCTGCTCGGCGCCTTCCAGCGCTACCGCTCGGGCGCGCGCGACCACGGCAAGACGATGGACGAGGTGTACGCGTTGTTCCCGCGCCTGCAGGAGCGCAAGACCCAGCTCGCGGGCACGCTGTCCGGCGGCGAGCGGCAGATGCTGGCGGTCGGCCGCGCGCTGATGGCCAAGCCGAAGCTGCTGATGCTCGACGAGCCGTCGCTCGGGCTGGCGCCGCTGATCGTGCGCGAGATCTTCCACATCATCGTCGAGCTGAAGCGGCGCGGCGTGTCGATCCTGCTGGTCGAGCAGAACGCGCGCGCGGCGCTGCAGATCGCCGACTACGCCTACGTGCTCGAGACCGGCGAGTGCGTGCTTGACGGTCCGGCCGCCACGCTGGCGAACGACCCGCGCGTGATCGAGAGCTACCTGGGGCTGGGGCAGAAGCACTGAGCCCTCTGGCCGCGGGAGCGCTAAACGGCGGTTACTGTGGCAATGAACATCATCGACACGCTGGTCGCGGGCGCAGGCGTGATCGGTCTGGCGTGTGCCGACGCGCTCGCGCGCGCCGGCCGCGAGGTCGTCGTGGTGGAGTCGGAGTCGCTCTACGGCAGCGGGGTCTCTGCGCGCAACAGCGAGGTGATTCACTCGGGCGTCTACTACACGCCCGGGACGCGCAAGGCCCGGCTGTGCGTGCCGGGCCGGCGCCTGCTCTACGAGTTCTGCGAGCGGCACGGCGTGCCGCATCGGCGCTGCGGCAAACTCATCGTCGCGACGCGCGAAGATCAGCGTCCCGAGCTCGAGAAGCTGCACGCGCGGGGCGAGGCCAACGGAGTCGAGTCGCTGCGGCTGATCGATGGCGCGGAAGCGCGCGCGATGGAGCCGCAGCTCGACGCCGTCGCCGCGCTGTGGTCGCCGGCCACCGGCATCGTCGACAGTCACGCGCTGATGACGGCGCTGCTGGGGCGCGCGGCGCAGCACGGCGCCACGCTCGTGCTGCAGACGCGATTCGCATCGGCGACGCCGCGGCCCGGCGGACGGTTCGAGGTCGTGCTCGACGACGCGACGGGCCGGACCCGCTACGCCGTGCGGCGGCTTGTCATCGCCACCGGACTGAACGCGCCGTCCACCGCAGCGCGCATCGATGGCTTTCCGCCGGACCGCCTGCCGCCGGAGCGCTACGCGAAGGGCAATTACTTCGCCCTGGCGGGGCGCGCGCCGTTCTCGCGGCTGATCTATCCGGTGCCCGAGAAGGACGGTCTCGGCGTGCACCTGACGCTGGACCTCGGAGGCCAGGCGCGCTTCGGACCGGACGTCGAGTGGATCGACACGCCCGATTACGACGTCAACCCGGCGCGCATGGCGTCGTTCTACGGCGAGATCCGCAAGTACTGGCGCGGGCTCGCCGACGGCCAATTGCGGCCGGACTACGCGGGGGTGCGGCCCAAGATCTACGAACGGCACGCGCCGCAGGCCGACTTCGACATCGCCGGCCCGCAGGCGCACGGGATCGAGGGCCTCGTCTGCCTGTTCGGCATTGAATCGCCAGGGCTCACCGCCGCGCTGTCGATCAGCGAAGAGGTCGCCGCGCTCCTGGGCTGAGGCGCGTTTCCGGGACGCCGCGACGGCGCTGTCCGCCGGCGCATTGGGCTACGATGCCCTCTGCGTTGGGGGTACCGCCCGGATGTCCGGCGGTTGAGAGAGTCCCCGGAACCTGATCCGGTTCATACCGGCGGAGGAAAACGCGGTCGCCAGCGCCGCTCCCTCCGCTCAAGGAGCGAGATATGAGCGCCAATCCCAAGTTCGTTGCTGCGACGGCCCACGTCGACGAGGCCGCGGTCCAGCCGCTGCCGAAATCGCGCAAGGTCTACATCGAAGGCTCGCGGCCCGATCTGCGCGTGCCGATGCGCGAGATCACGCAGTCCGACACGCACGCGATGTCCGGCGACGAGAAGAACCCGCCGCTGACGGTCTACGACACCTCGGGCCCGTACACCGACCCGAGCGTGAAGATCGACATCCGCTCGGGCCTCGCCGCGCTGCGCGCGCCGTGGATCGCCGAGCGCGGCGACATCGAGGAACTCGCCGGGCCGAGCTCCGCCTACGGCGTCGAGCGCCTGAACGACCCGAAGCTCGCGGAGCTGCGCTTCAACCTCAAGCGGCGTCCGCGCCGGGCTATCGCCGGAGCGAACGTCACGCAGATGCACTACGCGCGCCGCGGGATCGTGACGCCGGAAATGGAGTACATCGCCATCCGCGAGAACCAGCGCATGGAAGGCCATTCGGAGATGCTGCGGCGGCAGCACCCGGGCGTGAGCTTCGGCGCCGCGCTGCCAAAGGCGATCACGCCCGAGTTCGTGCGCGACGAGGTCGCGCGCGGCCGCGCGATCATCCCGGCGAACATAAATCACCCGGAAACCGAGCCGATGATCATCGGCCGCAACTTCCTGGTGAAGATCAACGCGAACATCGGCAATTCCGCGGTGTCCAGTTCGATCGGCGAGGAAGTCGAGAAGATGACCTGGGCGATCCGCTGGGGCGCGGACACCGTGATGGATCTTTCCACGGGCAAGCACATCCACGAGACGCGGGAATGGATCCTTCGCAACAGTCCGGTGCCGATCGGCACGGTGCCGATCTATCAGGCGCTCGAGAAGGTCGACGGCAAGGCCGAGGAGCTGACCTGGCCGATCTTCCGCGACACGCTGATCGAGCAGGCCGAGCAGGGTGTCGACTACTTCACGATCCACGCCGGCGTGCGGCTGCCGTTCATCCCGATGACGGCGAAGCGCATGACCGGCATCGTGTCGCGCGGCGGCTCGATCATGGCCAAGTGGTGCCTGTCGCATCACAGGGAGAGCTTCCTCTACGAACACTTCGAGGACATCTGCGCGATCATGAAGGCGTACGACGTCGCCTTCTCGCTCGGCGATGGGCTGCGTCCGGGCTCGATCTACGACGCCAACGACGAAGCGCAGATGGCCGAGCTCGCCACGCTCGGTGAACTGACGCAGGTAGCCTGGAAGCACGACGTGAAGGTGATGATCGAGGGG
>Ga0105104_10001044_pt1 | contig 21249 bp, 16 predicted proteins | sample PPLLaktember2015_3_FD_87034 | JGI IMG/M metagenome (GOLD analysis project Ga0105104, IMG submission 87034) | Freshwater sediment microbial communities from Prairie Pothole Lake near Jamestown, North Dakota, USA - PPLs Lake P7 Core (6) Depth... | ecosystem: Environmental > Aquatic > Freshwater >... | reverse complement strand
CCATCGAGCACATCGTTCTGGACATCAACTCTCCAGGCGGCGAGGTCGATGGCTGCGCGGAGTTGGCCGACATGGTCTACCGCGCCCGCAGTAAGAAATCGGTTACAGCCTACGTCGGCGGCACCGCGGCGTCCGGCGCTTACTGGATTGCTTCAGCAGCCAGCAAGATCGTGATGAGCGAGACGGCGCAGGCAGGTTGCTTGGGCGTGGCTGCAACGGTAGTCGATACCAGCGAAGCGCAAGCCAAGGCGGGCATCCGCAAGTACGAAATCGTCTCCAGTCAGACGCCGAACAAGCGTCCTGATGTGCGCACCGATGCCGGCCGTGCGCAGATCCAGGATCTGGTTGACGGCGCTGCAGCGATCTTCATCTCGCATGTGGCGAAGTATCGCGGCATCACTTCAGAGCGCGTGCAGGAGCGCTTCGGTGCCGGCGCTTGTTTCCTTGGTCAGAAATGCGTGGCGGTCGGCATGGCCGATGAAATTTCCACGCTCGAAGAAACCGTCCGGTCCCTGACTAAACAACAGGATCCGGCAATCTTCGCGCTTTCCACAGCTTTGAACGGTTCGGTTTCCACGGGTACTATCACCGTCCGCGACTTAGTCACAGTTTCGAACGGCGCAATCACTAATGTCTCCACCGAAAGGTCACCAGAGGAGGTGCAGGAAATGCAGGAAAATCCCGCGGTTGTAGAAACCGCCAACAGCAAACAGCAGATCGATGCAGCGCGTGAGGAAGGACGGCTGTCCGGGCTTAAAGAAGGCCGGCTGGAAGAGCGCAAGCGCGTTCAGGCGATTCTCACCGCGACCGAAGCGGCCGACAAGCCGACCATGGCGCGGGAGCTTGCCTGCACCACTGACATCGAGCCTGAGACGGCAAAGCGTCTGCTCAGTGCAGCGCACGCCGAGACACAGGCGAACCCGCTGGCTGCGGCGATGAACAACGTCAAAAACCCGAGCGTCGGTATCGATGAACCGGCGGATGTCAACAACGCTGAGAAGGAAGCGAGCGCCATTCTGGCTTTCGTTTCGAAGAAAGGAGGCCAGTAAATGGGAGCGTTTTATACCACCACTACCGCAAGCAATTACCGGGAACTGGTTTCAGGCAAGACTGTCACTCACACTGCAGTCGTTGCCACAGGCCAGGGCATTCTGCGCCGCGGGCAGATTCTCGGTAGAAGCGCAGGCGGTAAGTACACCCTCACCGACCTGCCGCCACTCGCCATCTTGACCGTCGATGTCGACACAACTGCCGGCGACGTTCAAGCGCCACTCCACTTTCAGGGCTGGTTCAAGAACAACGCCTGCACTCCGATGACAGGGCAGACGATCGGGGCGCAGGCTGAATTGCTGCGCGATGTGGGTATTTTCCTGGAGACGGTTATGGAAACCACCGGATTGATCGTCCGCAGCGTGGAGCCATTCGAAGCGGAAGCGTTGGAGAAAAAGCCAGAACCGGAGGGATTTCGACCGTCGCCTCGCGATTTCGAGGGAGTCGAGAGCGGTTCCTTGCTCGTCGGCGAAGAAGTCTCCATTCGCCGAGCCGAGGGTTACAAGGTACTCACCGAACCGCTGGAGGGTGACTTCGAAAAAGCGGTCGCGAGAGCCGAAGAGGCAGCAGAGGAAGACGACGAGGACGCCAAGAAAAAGAAGCCGGCACCTCCGAAGCAACCCGAGCCTGCCAAGAGGCCCGAGCCTCCGAAACCCAGCGAAACCCGAAGAGGGGGTGACTAAGAAATGGATTTCTATTCAACCGACATAATGCTGCGCGTGGTGTCTCTGATGCACCCTGCGCCGCAATTTCTCCTCGACAAATACTTTGTTGAGGTCCAGACGGAGAACGCGGACGAGATCCATTTCGACGTTTGGGAAGAGCTTCGCAGGGTGTCTCCCTTCGTTCTGCCGCTGGTGGAAGGGCAGATCGTCGAGATGCCCGGTTATGCGACGACCACGTTCAAGCCGCCGTACATCAAAGACAAGCGGGTCTTCGATACACAGCGGCCGTATCGGCGCATGGCAGGGGAAGGGATCGGCGGCACCCTGTCGCCGCAGGACCGCATGAGAGCCTATCTGGCGGCATCATTTCAGGATCAACTGAACATGCTTGCTCGCCGGCAGGAAATCATGGCAGCGGAAGCGCTGCAGACGGGCGGGATGATCATCGAAGGCGACAAGTACCCGAGAGTGCAGTTGAATTTCGGGCGCAGTGCCAGCCTGACGATTACCGCCTCAGTCGCTTGGGATCAGCCAACGGCCACACCGCTGTCGGATCTCGAAAGGCTGAACGACGCGATGCTGGCCGTGGCGGGACAGGTCGGCTTCGACGTGATCATGGGAGCGAAAGCCTGGAAGGCATTCCGGAAAAATACGGAAGTCCAGAACTGGCTCAGTATGTACCGCGGCGTTGGTGGCCGTTCTCCGATGGAAATCGGCGGACTGCAGGTTGAAGGCGCCCAATCCATGGGGCAGGTCGACAACTTCAACATCTACGTCTACGGCGGCCAGTACATCGATCCCATGACTGGCACCTCCAAGTCGATCTGGGACGAATCCAAAGTCGTCCTCACATCGACGGCGATCGATGGTGTCCGCTGCTACGGCGCGATCAAGGATCACGATGCGCTGATTGCGGTTCCTTACTACCCGAAGTCCTGGGAAGAAGAGGATCCCTCTGTCCGTTTCCTGATGCTGCAGTCGGCTCCGCTGCCGGTTCCGACTCGGATCAATGCTTCTGGAGTTATTAACAACGGCATCGCGCCTTAAGGCGGGCGTTGTTAGACGAAGTCTGAATCTGTACCCATTCAGGCAAAGTCGGTTACTGCTTTTCGGGAGTACTACCGAAAAGCACACCGGCTTGAGAGGGAAACCAAATGTCTCCTTCGGCTCGCGGCACGTTCTATACCGACCACAATCCGGCTCTATGGCGGGCGCTCCTGCCCGTCTTCGGCCACGTCGTCACCTACAACTACATCGGCGGCGGGTCGAAGTCCGGCGTGGAGATGATCATCACCGAAGGTGTCGAATCGGAGACTCGTTCTCCCGGCCGTTACACGCGAGCGATGGTGATGAACAAGGATCTGGACCAGGTGCCGCTGCAGGGAGATTTCCTTGACATCGACGGCCAGATCTACGACGTAGTCAAAGTCGACGTGACGCTGGTCGACATCACCAAGCTGGTTGTTCAACTTCACCGGGATTAAATCGCATGGGTTTCAAGGTCAAAAAGTCAGGACGCTTCCAGTTGCCGGATCTCGATGGCGGCTTCTATCAGGCAATCGGCACGGAAATGGTCCGCAGCATGAGAGCGCGGATCGCCCGCGGCCGCAACGCCTATGGGCAGATGGCCAAGCCGTTGAGCAAGGGCTACGCCAAGCAGAAGATGACGTACCGGAAAATCGCCAATCCGATCCGCGACATGAACATGACGGGGCTGGCTATGAACAATTTCCGGCTCCGGAAGGCGAACGCGGGCGTCATCCGCGCTGACATCACAGAAGCCGAACCGCGGCGCCATGCGCTGCGGGCGCAGAGTTTCGAACATATGTTCGGTTGGGCGCCGCAGGATAAGGCCAACGTCACCAAGCTGTGCAAGCTCAAGTACGGCGTGGCTTCCAAGAATGCGTGGGTATCGGCAAAGTTCTAAATGGTCGATCTCATCACACTGTCGTATGCGATCCAGGACACGCTGCGGGATATCCCGCTGCTGGTGGAGGAGCTGGACGGCAAGGCGGAAGCCATTCGCGCCTACATCGATCTCAATCCGACCGCCAATTCATTCACCAATGCCGTGTACGCCATGGCATCCGGAGAAATTTTAATCGCATGGCAGGACACCAATATCACCGAAGGCGAGATGGAAGCGTGGCAACACCGCTTCGTAGTTGTTGTGAAGGCGATGAAGGGTAAGTCGGATCTCGCCCTCGCCACGGTGGTGATCAATGGCAAGCGGCCGGATGCGGACCTGCCATGGCGTTACTGTCCAGTTCAAGATGACGTGCTGCCTGCCGTCGTCAATCTCATTTCACGGATCACGACTAACGAGGAAGGAATCGATTACGTCGTGGTTGAACTTCTCATCAAGGAGACTTCAGATGCCAACGTGCGCAGCTAATATACGTGAAACGAAGATCGCATTCGGCAAAAAGCCGCAGACCGATCTTCATACCAAGAATCTCGATGCGGACCTTTGGTCGCTGACAAAGGTAAATGCCGCATTAACTGTCATTGATCCACAGACGGAAGACAACGCTCAGGACATTGGGAAGGGCGACGAGTTTCCGACTGAAGTCTTTCCCACTGTGATGAACGTCGCGGGAACCCTGGAGAAATACGCCTGCAGCGAGTTTGCCGCGTGGTGTTTCGCCTTCGGACTGGGAAGTGTCGTAGAGACGGCAGCGGGGACAGGATTCAAATACGTCTGCACGCCGCAGGATCCAGCCGTGGATTGTCTGGACCTCCCGCCGTTCACCATGGTGGAGAAGATCCGCGAACCACCGGATGCCGTTGTCGACCAGGCGTTGATCGGGATGGTGGTCAATTCCTTCACGTTCAACATGGAGAGCGGTCCCGGCCGTGCCAATTGCCGCTTCAGCGCGGAAATGGTCGGATCCGGCAAGATCGAAGCGCCGACTACCTCCATCATTCCGGCACTCACGCCGGAACATTCGCTGAACGCAGCATCGGCCACGCTCAAGTTGCAGGGCATCGACTATGTCGCCACCAAGCAATTCATTTCCTGCCAGGTGGTGTGGAACAACAACGTGCGCCTGGATACAGGCGTCTATCCAGGTTCGGGCGTTGATGCTCACGGCTTTGCCCTTCGAGGGCGAATGGAGATGGGCGACCGCAGCTGCGAAGTCACCTTCGTTGCCCGAGCCGCGAAAGGATCGCTTGAGCTTCAGTCGCTACTGACTCAGAGCGAAGTGACCGATTCGCAGATCACCGTGACCGGAGCCACTATCGGCGCAGGCCCGGAGAAGCACGGCTTTGTCATGAAGTTTCCGCGCACCCGCATGTCCGCCACCGTCAATGGCGAGCAGGACGGGCTGGTGACGGTCAACTGCTCGATGCGCATTCTCAAGGCATCGGGCCAGCCTTACGTGCAGTTTGAAGCCACTACGACCACAGGGTCTGTCGGTCCAGCGCTGGAAGAAGCGCTTCCAGAATCAGTCAAGAAGGCCGCCTAACGGGCCTTCTCATTCAACGAAAGGGTACATCCATGTTCGATTCGCAAATGAAGGTAAAGACCGCAATTCGCCGGAGCCACGGCCCGGAAACGATCACCGTTAAGTTTCCTGATGACGAGCAGTGGGCTGATTGGTTTCGCCGGCGCAAAGTCATTAGCACCTCCCACGCCCGCGGCCAGACCAAGCTCGACATTGATACCGGGGAAGCGGATCTGCGTCTTTATGAGCAAATCCGCGAGCCTGGATCGGCCGATCTGGTTGCAGCGGAAGCGACCGAAGTTGTTGAACGCATCGCTTTGCGGGAAGTAGCGGGTGGCCAGGTGGATGCCGACAAGGTAACTGTCGATCTGCGCGTCTTCCCGGATCAGATCACAACGCATCGGGTGCGGATCCCCACGACCGAAGAAGCGGGGAGCCTGAAACGGTCGACCGACGTGATCAATTTGCGCTTCGGACAGCAGCAGTTCAAGCAATCCATTCATCCATCGGTGAAGCTCTATGACGCCTGTCAGATCTCCACCGAAAACTACGCCAATGGAGTACCCGCGATTCACAAGGATGAAGTGATTCGCGCTGCCCTTCAACTGATCGAAGATGAAGCCGCACAGGGAAATCAGTAGAGCCGTGGGGGGAGTGGCCGGAAGTCCCTACGGCTCGATTCATCTTTTCCCGCCTGCTACGGCGTCCGGATATTTGTCCGGGCGCCGCGTCCTGTCCGGACACCGACGACGGGCTTCCCTGCCTCGATTGTCCCGACGTGATCCTCATGCATTGGATGGACGAGCCGCTTGGACAAGCGGTACAGCGAACGATCGAAATCGATTTTGCGCTGAAGATGGGGATTTCCCAGACGCCCAATTACTACGAGTTCTCTCTGCTGCGAATTCTTGCGGAGGAGAAGGACAAATACCAGGAAGAGCAGATCAAGAAGCAATCAGAACAGCGAAAATCTAATGGCTGACAACGTCATATCGGTTGAAATCGACTTCGATACTTCGAAGGCGCAGAAGCAGATTGACGCTGTTAATAAGAAGATTGCCGCCACCGGAACGGCCATGGCGACTTCGAGCAAGCAGATCGAATCCGGCGTCCGCTCCATCACTTCGGCCTTTCAGAAGCAAGCCACCGCCATAAACGCATCGGCCAAAAGCGCCTCCGCTCTGGAGCGCGATATCAGAAAACTCTCTACTACGTCAGCGAAGGCCGCAACAGATTTTCAGACAGCCGGCACGAATGCGCGAGCGGCTGCCCGAGGATTCGATGCCGCGGCAAACACGATCCAACGCATCAATTTCAACCTGCGATCCAGTGCTGCGGCGTCCCGGCAGTTTGCCAAAGACATTCAGCAGACGATGCGCACTCTGTCGGTCGCGGCAAATCGTGCCACTCAAGCGCTGAAACAGCAGAACCAGCAGTTGGTGCAGAACGCACAAACGGCAAAACAGGCCAGCCGCGGCGGCGGTGGCGGTGGTGGGGTTGGCACCACTCTATTTACTGCCAGTGCCTTGGCGGCTCCTGCATATGCAGTCAAGAACATGCTGGAGACTGCTGCCGGCGTCGAACGGTTGCAGCGTACCTTGAGCGCCCTTGCGGATTCCGAGCAACAGGCGACTCAATGGTTTACCCGTCTCGCCGAAATTGCCAGAGAACCCGGCATTGGCCTGCAGGAAGCGATTTCGACATTCGCCAGCCTGAAGGCCGTCATCTCGGATGACGAATTCATTCTCGACTTCACCGCTAATCTCGCCAATCTCGTGGCATTGGGCGGCGGCGGTGCCGAAGTGTTTGGACTGGTTTCCGAGCAGTTCGCGCAGATGGCGGCAAGCGGAAAGATCGTCATGCAGGATCTGCGGCCGATCATCACCCAGTTGAAGAACGTGCGGCCGCTGTTACAGGAGCTATACAAAACGTCGGATCCGGAAAAGCTCGAAAAGATGGGCATCACCGGAGTCAAGTTGATTAGCGACCTGAATGTGGCGATGTCGAAGAAGCCAACAGTGCTTCCCGGCATCCAGGACCAGCTTGATAATTTAGCCGACACCATCAGGATCAATCTGCTGCCGGTCATGAAGGATATCTCGAAGGAGTTGGAAGGTTGGATTCGAGTATTCGGTCAGTTCCTCAATACGCTCTCCACAGGCTGGCAAGCACTGCCGGCAGAACTTCGAAAACTGATCATCGATGCCTCTCTTGCCGCTGCAGCCTTTCTTGCGCTGGCTGCTGCGTGGACGGCTGGCGCACTTGCCCTTGGAAAGATGTGGACCGTTCTGAAGGATTTGGGTCCGCTGATCATTACCCTGATCAGCTTCATCTCCAGGGGCGGTGCAGGTGCGTGGGGTGCCGTGATCGGGGGGCTGATCACGCTCGGCATTCTCGCCTACGAATGGTGGAGTAAGGCTAACAAGGAAGCGGAAAAAACCAAGAACTTACGCAAGGGCCTGGAATTAAAGGATCCGCCGAAGCAAAAGTCCGAACAAGAAATCAAGCGAATCGCCACTCTCATTGAACAGGCGCAGCAGTTGCTGGAACATGCTCGCGCCGAAGAACTCAAGAAGGAAGGCGACTTCCTCAACGAGACGTGGCAGAAATACGCTGAACACTTCCGGAAATTCAAGGGCGTTCCGAAGGCCATGGCGCTGGCGGCTAAAGCCTTTGGAATTGAACTGAGTGTCGCGCAGGGCGAAGCGTTCAAAGAGCACGTCGCCATGATGGATAAGGAACGCGAGATCGCCGCAGCCAAGTATCGCGAGCGCCTGGAATTCCAGAAATCCATCTTCGAACTGGAACATGAAACCACGCGCAAGGTGCTGGAGGACGAAATTGAGCTGGCGCAGGCGCGGGCCGATCTGCGTTCGACGGCCTTAGAAGCGATACCCGCCCAGACTGCCGATCAGCAGATTGCACGGCAACACCAGTTGGCACAGATCCAGATCGATGCCGTCAACAAGGTTCACGACCACCGGCTGGACCTTTACGACGATGAGTACGACAAGGCAATTCGAGACATCAATTCACTGAAGCAGCGACAGATCATCACGGAAGAGGAAGCCTATGAAGCTGCGGTTGTGGCAGGCGGGAAGTACGAACAACAGCGGGTCAGACTCGCCAATGACGCCGATATCGAGATTCAGAAACTTCGGCTCCAGGCGGTTCAGCAGACGAACCAGCTGATCCTCGCCGAGTACCAGCGGATCTTCGACCAGTTCAAGAGTCAAGCCGAGCGCATCTTCGATGCGTTGCTCGACCGGAGTACCTCGCTCTTCCAGGCGCTCGGTAATTCCATCAAGACGATCTTCCTGACGGCCATGAAAGACATCGTCACCAGCCGGATTGCCGCCAGCTTTACCCAACTCCTCACTGGCGAGCGCGTCAGCCTGGAGCCGGGGATGCGCTCAAAGACTGGCTTTGGCCGCTTCCTGCAATCGCTTGGCTTGGGGGCGCAGCCGGTATTTGGCGACCGCAACGCCAGGCTCAACCTCACTGCGGCGAATCTGCAGATCACAGCCGCGCAGATGCAGATCCAGGCGGCCGGCCAGAGCGTGATCGGCGGTGGAACGGTAGGCAAGATCGTCGAAGCGGTGACTGTCGGCTCCGGAGCATCCGGTGTGAGCGCCAGCCGCACGGCCGAAGTTCCGATGGGATTACCGGGCGGAATGGACCTGATGTCCGGAGTGAACAGCATCGCCGCTCCGGCCATGGCAAGGAGTGCTGGTGGTGGTGGTGGCAGTGGCTTCTTTGGCGGATTGCTGCAGAACGCAATGGGTTCCAGGTCGCTGTTCAGCGGGCTAAAGGGCCGAGGGGTTCCGGTCTGGGGTGGCTCACCCTACCTTCCCGGAACGGGGATTCTGGCACCGCAGTCGTATAAGTGGCAGTCGGGTCTGTCGACATGGGCTGCAACGCACCCCTTCTTCTTCAACAGCGGCTCGATCGCCATGGGTTCAGGCACGGCCACCACCGCTGCCGGGATTGGCGGAATTGGAGGTGGCCTTGCGGGGTTCGCTTCCTCCCCTGCCGGGGGAATGGCGGGAGGGATGGCGCTGCTCGCCGGCGCGAAGATGGCGCCGAATCATCCGGTTCTGGGAACCGCTCTGGCCACTGGTGGTGGAGCGCTCGCTGGCTTCATGTTGGGAGCGCAGATCGGCGCGATCGGCGGCCCTATCGGCGCAGCCATCGGCGCGGCCGTTGGCTTGGGCGTGGGCCTCGTCATGGCGCTGAAGAAGTCGGCCGTGGACAAGGTCGGCGAGAAGATCAAGCAGGTCTACGGCATCACTGTTTCCGACCGCAAGTTGCTCGCCTCGATCGCGGAGACGGCAAAGACTCAGTACGGCGGCAATATCGATGTCGCAGTGCGTTCGCCGGCCGTGATGGAAATCGTCCGGCTCTATGCGATGTCGACCGGGATGAGCGCCAACGGTCTACCGCGGCCGATGTATGGCGTGACCTTCCAGCAATCCGCCGCAGGGCTGCAGCAACAGCCTGTGTACTCGGGTGGGTCGCTTGTGACCAGTCCGTATACCGGAGTCACCACCGCGCAATGGTCGCAATCGGCCACCTACATTCAACTGGATCCACGAGCCGCAAATAACCTGCTCGCTGGACAGGTCGTAGAGATCATCGGCAGCAATCCTGGAGCGGTCGCGCAGGCGAACGAGGCAGCAACCCGGAGTGGCGTGAATCGCAATGCGCAGCAGGGTTCCCTGATGGAACCGCTGACGGTGATGAACGTATAAGATGCCGAGCAACATCATTGCCGCCGCGCCAACCGAGGTTATGCCTTATGGATTGCTGAAGGCATTCACCCACGAGTACCGATGGGAAATATTAAAGAACGACCTGCCGGACGGATCCGCAGTACGCGCTCCGCAGGTGCTGGTGCCGCGGTCCTTCTTCCAGATCACCCGCGCCATGACAGCAATCCAGTGGGCGACGTTGCGCGTCTTCTACCAGGACCACAAGTATGGCGCTCCGTTCTGGTTCTACGACCTGAAGGAATCCAACGGAGCGTTTGATCCCACCGGATCGGCTTCAGCGGGCCGCTATACGGTCGTTTTCGATTCCTCCTGGTCTGAAAATCTTGCCATCGGCCGCTCGCAATCTTCCTTTGCGCTGCGGGAGGTGGCGTAATGGCGGATAATCTCGGGCCGATTCCGATTCCGGAACCGCCAGTCATTGCCAAGTTTCCGTTGAAGATCGACTACGGAACCGGGATGGACATTCAGCCGCAGATCGCCGTCCATCAGTTCGATCAGCCGGGGTTGAAAACAGAACACCGGATCGTCATGGGCGACGGACTACGGCGCTTTCGTGTGAGGAAAGACAAGCTCTCCTGCACTGAGTACGACAACCTGCTTGCCCACTGGAAGGCCGCCCAAGGCGGGTATGCGGTGTTCCCGTTTGACTATTACGGACCAGGTGGTGTGGAAACCTATCAGGTCCGCTACGAGAATCCCAACATCACCTTCGCGCAGATGACCGCGATGATCACCGGAGATCCCGGCATCCTGCTTGTCGCGCAGGAAGGGTCGACACAGACCATCACCACCACCGCCAAGCTCAACCGCTTTCCTTCTGCGGCACTGGATACGGCTCTTCAGCAGCAGGTCCAGCACATCGTTCCCTTGATCGTCATTCAGCCACGGACACCTCCGGGCGCTGCGCAGCCTAGTCCGCTCTATCTATCTAATCGGCGCATTGTCGTCGACACCAAAACCTATCTGCCGCGGCTGATGGATTGGTCTGGCATCGCGCAGGCGCTGGGCGAGTCCTCCGACAGTGCCAGCTTCACCTTTGCCAATGCGGATCGCATCTGGACCGACTACACCAATGCGGTCAGCCTGTATCGGTCGAATATCTCTTTCTCGCTCCTGCATCTGTCCACGCGGATCCAGCTCGATCTATGGGCCGGCTATCTCACGGATTGGGGATTCGACGCGCAGGGCCAGTTCCAGGTAAGCGCTTCGGATGGCGTCTTTGAAATGACGCTCGGCTATCCGTACCGGAAACTGGCGCGTCTCTGTTGGAAGGTTTTTCGTGGGCGGTTCTGTCCTGCTACCAGCGGTGATTTCTGCAATAAATCGATCGTTGACTGCAGACTGCATGGGGTTCCCAAATCGTTCGGGGGTCTGGACTTCTATCCGGTCGGCGTCAGGCTGAAGGACAACACAACGGGAATCTGGGGCTTCGGCCGCTCCAGCTTCACTTCCGTCTCCGTGTCTGCCGATTCCGTCTACCAGCGCGTCCTGCAGGAGATCTACACCGATAAGGCGATGCGGGTTCCCTGCGATATCGCACAAGGCCGGGAGGAAGGCGACTTCTACGCGGCGACGGGAATTGTCGGTGATGGTCCGATCAGCGGCTATTCCCTGAACATGCTGGATCACCGGCTCGACGGGCAAGGGCCGCACGATCCCGGCAAGCCGAATTTCGGATGGAGGGGCATCATCGGCACGGATCCTGCCAGCGACTCTGATTTCTTCCAAATCACGGTCAACGGCGGGCCGCCGACCATAGCACCTCCGGTGTATTCCGCAGGTCTGGCATTCGTGGAGATCCGGCGCACGGACGAGAAAGGCCCGCAGTATTCCAAGCTCGACGAGCACGACATGAGCGTAGTCGTGATTGGCGGGATCGGCGGTTGGACCTGGACTGCGCCAGGAGTGCGCGTCTGGAAGCCGGCGCTTGCGAATTGGGCTTGGGTGCTCATCAATATTTTTCTGCGGGCGATAGGACTCAGGGTCAACGATTCGAATGGCGATCTGATTCCTGCTGCCGAGATGGAGAAGCACTTCGACGTGAACGCGGCCATTGCCGCCGCGGACATCGCCGAGCTCCAGGTCGAAAGCATGATCACGCCGGGAGTCTTCGAGAAGCAGTTCCCGTTCCGCGGAAAGTTTCGAGAGAAGAAGCCGCTCCGGGACTGGATGCGGGAAATCTGCGTCACCGGCCTCGGCTTCTACACTTTCGTGAACGGCAAGTTGTACATTGCCTCCCGCATCAATTCATCCGTTCTCGCCGGCAACGCCTTCACTCGGGCGACCATCCTGCGCGGATCCCTGCAGGTAGCACCTGTCCGGCCACAGTACAACTGGCTCACGGTGGAGTTCGCCGATGAGGAATTCGACTGGGAACTTAACAACGTCTCCACCTACGACATCGATGCTGCGCAGTTTGCCGGATCCCTGGAGAACCCGTTCTTCCTTGTCAGCACGCTGAGTTTGTTGGGCGTGTCCAACAAGTCGCAGGCCGCCCGCATCTGCCAAGTGCGGCTGAAGGAAGAGTTGGGCGGTGCGACTCTCACCGAACAACAGAAATCGCGCTCCATGAACTTTAAGACCACCGTGCTTGCGCTCCGCACGATGGTGGGCGATGTCGTTTCTCTCAATCATCAGGATCTGCCGGACGGCCGGCAGGAAGGTCGCGTTAGTCGGTGGGAACTCCATTCCGACTTTTCCATTTCGGTTCAGTGTTCGCCGTCGACCGACTCGATGTACGACAAGACCGCGGGACCGAAGCCTGCCGATGTTGCGGCTCCGCTGGTGCCGGCCGAAACCTTCCCCGATCTGGCCGGACTCGTATGGATGCCGGACTTCGAAGCTCCGCAGGCAGGTGATCCGCTGTTTACCGATATCGGCGAGCGAACGTTCGCGCTGTGGCAGGACTACAACATCACCCGCGAAGGCAATTGGGATTCGGTGCTCTACGTGCGTGGCCGCATGACCGTCAATCAGTTCGTGGCCGGCGCTCGCGGAAACTATTCCAAACCGCAGCTCGGCAACGTCCGATACGATCCCACCGGCGGATCGATCGCTGGGCCGATCATGATCTATTTCACGGTCACTCAGGTATCGAACGCCTACATCACCGAGCCAGCGCGAACGGTCGGTGTGTTCGTGCCTGCAGGCATCAATAACGCCGTTCTCCGGGCCGATGTTCTTGCCACGACGGGTCTTCCCAATCAGAACTGGGAGTTGTACGCCGGAACGGATCTGCGTGCGCTGGCACGGCAGGGTGGCCTGCGGTCGGGCCAGATTCCCACATCTGTCTCACTGACCACGATGCCGGCGCAGATGACCAAGGGCCTGCCTGCCATCTCCGCTCGCCGGATCCGCATTAAGGCAAAGCATGTCTGGCATTCGGGTGTCGTCGGCGTACAGGTGCATTCGGTGCCGGCAGACAATCAGATCCAGTCTGCCGACTTCATCGGCTCGACCGACAACTGGATCAACCGCATGGCGACGGTGCTCGCTGATTTTTCGGACGGCTCGGCGCCGCTGTGGAATTTCAAAATTACGGCGTTCGATAGTACGACCGGAACCTTTACGGTCACGCCATCGTTCGCTGCGGATCCCATCGGCATCGGCGACGTACTGATCATCCGCTCGATCGCCGTGAGTGCTACCGCCACCACAGTTACCGATCCGCTATGGCGCAATTCGGTCAACCTCGCCCAATTCGGAGCGGACGGTATGACACCAGGCGAAGAGCACGGCCGGGTTTTCCGCATCTGGCGAGGCAAGGGCGCGGGCCAGTTCCGGACGATCGAAGACAATACCCGCGACACGGTGACTGTGGATCCGGCATGGGATATCATCCCCGACTCCACGTCGATCTGCCTGATCGAAGGCCCGGATTGGGTCTACAACTCTGAGACAACGGACCTGCCGACACCTGTTGACACAACGCAAATCGACATTCGCCTGCGCGTCGACAACCTGCAGAACAAGGTGGCGCTGGTAGGTGGCTTTCTCGTCGACCGCCTGGGCCGCGAAACGATCGAGACGAAGGCGGTCTTTCGGGAAGTATTCGTGTACGGAGCGCCACCGCTGGTGCGCTATCTCAATGGTCCTGATGTGTTCGATGTGTACGCCACGGATACCACCATCCGGTGCGATCCCGAGGGCGGAACGATGACTCTGCTGTTGCTGCCGCTGGCTGCCTACGCGGGCCGGGAGATCTCCATCTTCATGGACGGCACGGCGGGCCTTGTCAGCGTGAGGACAGTGGCGGGCGAACACTTCTACGACGATGAAACCGAAGTGATTCTGGACACGTTCGGAGAAATGCTGAAGGTGAGATCCGCATGAGTGATCGCGTTTCATTCCCCATCCCGATCACACGGCACCGGCAGGGCCGCGGTGCGCCAGATCCTCAATCGACAGGGCCGATCGTCAAGGACTGGATCTACACCAGAACAGGCGGTAGCGGTGGCAGTGGCGGCGGTGGTGGCGTAGGTTCGTGGTTCCGAGAGATTCCGATTGGCGATATCGATGGAACGAATACTGTCTTTGAGTTGAGTTACAGTCCCGAGCCGCCTTGGATGTTGGAGTTGATCCTGAATCAAACACTCCAGTATTCATCGGTCAACGCAGTGGATGAAGGCCCGATAGCCGGGGCGCAATACACCGTTGAAGGCAACATCATTATCTACGCGGTGGCTCCGCAGCCGGGGGATGTTCACGAGGCGATCTACCTGAAAGGCGCACCTGCGCCGGGGCTGAGTTATCCAGAAACCATCATGGCGGAACCTTCGCTCGTCGGTTACTACCGGCTGGAGGAAACGTCTGGGACGATTGCCTACGATTCCAAGGGAACGAACCACGGCACGATTTTCAATCCGGGCAACGTCACACAAGGTGTGGCATCTGTTCCCGGCTTGGATAACTGCTACAACTTCGGCGGTTCGAACGGCTACGTGTCCATCACGAACCTGATCGGGGCCGGGGACTACTCCGTGGAGTTCTGGTTTCAGACAACCGGCATTCCGATCGGAATCAATAATCCGCTCGCGCCAGCGGAGAGCGGCTTCGGACTCGTAAATTCAACCAACGGCGGCGATGACGATTGGGGCCTTGCGCTGGCTCGTGTTAGTGGAAAAACACTCGTTACCGCGCAATGTGGCTCGACCTATACCGGCCCGTTTTTCGGGATGACTTCCGATCCCGCTGTGGACCTATCGGACGGGGTGTGGCATTACGTGGTCCTCACTCACGTTCGATCTACCGGGCTATCGAAATTGTATGTGGATGGCGTCATACAGGAGACGGATACTCTCGACACCGGCCCGCAGGATGCCACCGCTACCGTGCGCTTTGCCAGCATTACGTTTGGGGGCGGCAGTTTCTTACCGGGAAAGCTGGATGAGATTGCCATCTATAACGAGGCACTGTCGGAGGCGCAAGTCGCTGCACATTTCGCGACACTCAGCCTGATGGCGCGGAGGCGACGGTAATGCCGGATCTCTCGCGAACGGGCTGGATCATATCGGCTGACGGCATCTGGAACGGCTCCTTTGCAGCGGCGAATGCGATCGACGGCAACACGGCGACTTGCTGGCATTCGGGGAATGGTGGCGGTGCTCCTACGCCGTATCCGCACTATCTGATCGTGGATATGGGATCGGCCCAGACGTTCGATGCGATCCGGTTTGTGCCGCGAACCGACTCCCGCAATTCCGATCCGGCCCAGGTGGCGCTGTATGTTTCCGATGACGGCGTGACGTGGGGGAGTCCGATCGCCACGGCTACATGGGTGCAGGATGCGGCTGACAAGTTTCTGACCTTTGCGCCGGTCACCAAACGCTATTTCAAACTCCAGGGAAATACGGATGCCAGCATTTACGGCAACATGGCCTGCGGGGAAATTTACGCGTTGTCTGGGTCGGCGTCCGGTTACAGCCGCTGGCGCTTGAACGTGTTCAACATATCGGGCCATAGCGTGGTGTCCCTGGCGGATTGGAAGCTGTACGATGCAAGTTCCACGCTGATTCCTACAACGAGCGGTACGGCGTCAGCATCGGATTCAACATACGGTTCACAGAATAATGCGTTTGACGGGAACGCTGGCACGTTCTGGGCGTCCGCTTATGCGCCTTCGCCATCGGCTCCTCAATGGCTTCAGTATCAATTTGCCGCGCCAGTAGATGTCGCGTCTTTTTCTCTGACTTCTCGATCCAGCGGCGAGTACATGCAGTCGCCGGATTCGTTTGCGTTGCTTGGCAGTAATGACGGGGTAACGTGGACCACGGTCGGCTATTTCAGCGCCGGGTGGAGTGCAAATGGTCAGGTCAACACGTTTACGGTGAGTCCGCCGCGTGGCTTTGGGGATGCGTACCGCTTACTGATGACCTCGAATGACGGCGGTCCTGTATTCGCGGTGGCGGAATGGGGATTCAAGGATGCGGGCGGATCCACGATTCCGCTGGTCGGTGCGGCGGTGGCGTCCAGCGTCTTTAATGATTCCGCTTCCAACGGGCCATCAAACGCCTTCGATGGGGTGACTGGAAATCAGTGGGCCTCGTTTGACGCTACTAGCGGCCAATGGCTGGCGTATCGGTTTTCCGGTTCGCCGGGGATTGGTTCCTTCACGATCACGGCGCGGAGTTCGATCGCCAATCAAACACCGAAAGTTTTCAAGTTACAGAAATCCATCGATGGCGGTTCGGTGTGGACGGATGTTCAGTCCTACACAGCAGCGACATGGACGGCGGGCCAGACGCAAACGTTCACGGTTGGTCCTCCACCGGCTGCGTACACCTATTGGCGATTGCAGGTCAACAACATTGGCAGCAATGTTTGTGTGTTGAGTGACTGGAAGTTTTATGACGTTGCGGCCACGCAGATTCCGACAACGGGCGGGACGGCTTCGGCTTCCAACATTCTCGGCACCGGTTGGGAGGCGGCGAATGCGTTCGATAACAATGCGTCCACGGCGTGGGCGACGGGTTACCCGCCGACACCGGTTGCGCCCGCCTACATTCAGTATCAATTCGCCTCTGCGGTTGCTCCCGCCACTTTCACCTTGACGGCTCGCAGTTCGGAGCCGGAACAGATGCCGAATGCCTTCACACTGCTGGCGAGTAATGACGGAAGCACATGGACCACGATTGCCAATTACGGCGCGATGTGGGTCACAGCATCCGAAACGAAAACCTTCACGGTTGGGAGTTTCGGACTCGGGGATATCTACCGGATTGCGCTGAACTCGAATGGCGGCGGCGCGGTGTACCAAATGGCGGAAGTGAAATTTTACGATGCCGGGGCTTCCCTGATTCCATTCACTAATGGCGCGGCATCGGCGGCGAATGTGTTTACGAATCCTGGTGCGGGCAAGGGGCCATCGGCGGCGGTGGATGGTTCCGCTTCCACGGCGTGGATTTCGCATACTTCCGGTGCGCCGTTCTGGTGGCAGTTCCGCTTTAACGGATCGGTGACGGTCGGATCATTTTCGATTCAGGCACCGGCATCGAGCGCCGGTGACACGCCAGTGACGTTTGATCTCCAGAAGTCAACGAATGGCGGAAGTTCCTTCACGACGCTGCAAAGTTATACTTCCGCCGCATGGACGGCGGGAGAGATACGAACGTTCACCGTAGCGATCCCAGCGTCCATCGTGATCGCACCGTCCAGTGGAGAACAGGGTGAAACGATCTCGCTGGCGGTCACCGGGACCGGGACTCACTTCAGCGGGGCCACGACCGTTGCCGTGAGCGGCACCGGGGTCACAGTGGGCGCGGTGTCCGTTGCATCGGCGACATCGCTGACGGTGCCGCTGACCATCGCCGCAGGCGCTTCGGCGGATGCTCGCATCATAGCTGTCACGACCGGCGCAGAAGTGGCTACGGCGGCTTTCACAGTCGTGGCGGTAGATCCCTGTCCGAAGCGCGAGCGGGGAACGATCTCGCCCGAGCAAATCCAAGCGGCACTGCGCCAGGGTAACTCGCCCATCGTCCTGATGGCGAAGGGGGAGTTTGTTGCCGGAAACGTACTGACGACTGACGACTGCGGCAATGCCGTGGATTCGGGCGGGGTGGGCGGCGGCATCCCCATCGAGATCAACGGGGATGTGGTTGGCGAGGCTGGCGTTGCCGGTGGCGCATCGCCGGTCGTGGGCTTCGTCATCAACGATGGCTCAGCCGGAACCAACATTGGGCCGATGCTCGCGGCTGCCCGCGCCGGGGCGTTTCAGCGGTGCTTCGGAGTGGTGAAGGCAGCGGATGGGTCAACGGCCTTGACGTTCACGATCAAGCGGGCTGGCGTCTCGGTATTTGCTGCTCCTGGCAGTGTGAGCGCTGGCGCGGCTTCGGGAACTGTGTTCACGATTCCGTTGAGCGCAACGCCCTTGCCGGTGGCGCTCCATGACGTGTTCACGATGGACATTTCTTCGGGCGGATCGGCGTGGAAGTTTACCGCGCAACTGGAGTAAACGAAACGATGGGATACACAAATACTCAATACCTTCCGCATAACAACGCTTCGGACGCGAACTTTCGAACATGGGGTAATGCGATCTCTGCTGCTTTCACTGCTGCTGGCTGGACCAAGACGGCGGACACTGGCCAAGTCAACTGGTCAACAGTCACGGTTCCCGCTGCAAACGGCTTGGTGTACGAGATCTGGCAACCTTCTGATGCCCTGCAAACCGGAGCGACAAGATACTACGTGAAGGTGCAGTACGGTAATGCAATTGGCGGTACCAACCAGCCGATCTTTAAGTTCTCCCTTGGAACCGCCACAGATGGCGCTGGTACGTTGACTGGGCAGCTATCGGCAACAGACGACAACCAATTCGTGGGACTGTCTGGCGTCACAACAAACCTGTTTGAATGTAACTTTTCCGGGGAATCAAATCGCATCGGAATCATGATGTGGCGGAATACCACGGTGCTAGTAAATGGTGCTCCAGCGATGTACATCTTCTGCGTGGAGAGAACAAAGAATCTTGACGGCACCGACAGTACGGAGGGGGTGACTCTCTTTTTCATGCGTCCTCGCGATAGCTCAGGACGTACTCTCAGATTCCAGCACACGATTATCTTCGGGGCCGGGCCTCCTCTTCCGGCTACGAATAACTTCATCTCCTTGATGGATACGACTAACACTTCGTCGGTCTACAACTCCAAGGCTGCAATCAGTCCAATGTTTCCCGTCTACGGGCGTTTTGGGAATCCTCACACCGTATTGGCGACGTGTCGTGCTGTTGATGTTGCGGAGGCATCGCTGGTTACCGCGACACTGTACGGAGCATCCAGGACCTATCTTGCGACGAAGTTGGGGTTTGCTTCCGCTATTGCCCCTGAAGGTGGGGGAAATGGCGCTTTGTTGTTTCGGTTCGACTAGGAAGTTATGCCAATCAATGTAGGTGGTGGCGTAGGTTCGGCTTTCAACACAACGGCTGGCACCAGTGTGACTACTGGTTCGTTCTTCATTGGTGCGGGGGACGAGTTCATCGTCGGCATTGCACTAGCGAATACATCGGTGTCGGTTTCATCAGTAACGGATACGAATGGAGGCTCATACACACTGGTGAAGACAATTACGAATGGGTCTTCCGTCAGGGTCGAGCTTTGGTCACGCCGCACCATTTCTACGACCGTGAGTATTACCGTCACTGTGAACACCACCGGATCGACTCTGATGGCGGTTGTAACGCAGGCTTATAACACCACCAATACTTCCCTTCCCCAAAGTAATGCGAGCAACACTGGTTCTGATCTGTATCCCTCTGCATCGTTGACGTTGCAAGGCTTCGGTGATTGGGTGGTGGGTGTTCACGGATTCGTCAGTGCTCCTGGGGACACAGCAGTCTCTGCGAGTACGGCGGCTTTTCGCAGCAGCACGATTCCGTCTGTGGCCAGTGTCGGCGTTGCCATAACCGACAATTCTGGCGGTGCTGTGGCGGTTGTCGGAACGAAGGTCCGGTTGTCGGCCAGCACGAATTGGGCTACCGCGCTGGTGGCGCTCCGTATGGCGGGATCTGTTGGCGCGGTGGGATATCAGGCATATCAGGGGCCTTCCACTCATGTGTGGGTCCAGCAGCAGTCTATTCGGTTTTCGTATTTTCCGAAGTTCTGCGAGGCAGGTGGTGGCGGCACTGGCGGCGGCAATTCTGGATTTACCGCATGAAGACCAAATACAAAACTCGGAGAAACATCATGAGCACAAATCACACGATACCGGAGCCTTATGCTTCGCATTTGAAAGAACTGCGGGGCCAGATGAATCAACTGGAGGCGCAGCGTGATAAGTCGTTGGCACTGGTCTATCGGATCGAGCATGACTTGGCGTCGATGACGAAACATTTGCAGTCGTTGTTGATGCTGCAAAAGCAGGAGCACAAGCTACCGGATGAAACGCTGGATCTGACGGCGGATTTGCGACTCGTTTCCTCTCCGGAGCAGAAGGTTAACGGAATGGCGCACTGATGGCAGATTTCATCAATTACAACGACACTTCGCCAGCGGCACCGAGTGGCTACGTCAACGTCAAGTGGCAGAAGGACGCGGCAGCGAACGTGTCTGCGTATGTGCCGGTGAGCGGTGGTGGCGCGGTGGCTTCGGTATTCGGGCGCACAGGCGCGGTGGTGTCGGCGGCGGGAGATTACACCGCAGCGCAAGTGACGAACGCCGTCTCAGTGCTTGGGGCATATGCTGATCCCTCGTGGCTCACTTCGCTCGCGTGGGCGAAGCTGACAGGAGTTCCGGCGACGTTCACTCCATCGGCGCACGTTCATGCGGCGGCGGACATTACCAGCGGCGTGATGGCGGTGGCGCGTCTCGGCACAGGCACGCCAAGCGCGGCTAACTATTTGCGAGGGGATGGTTCCTGGCAAGCAGTTTCGACAGGGCAGGCGCAAACACCGTGGACACAAGATGTGGATGCGGACAACTTCAGTCTGGTGGATGCCAATAGCGTGCGGTTTAGGAATTCCAATGGAGAGCGCATCCGACTGTTTGATGTGGGTGGAGTCAATTTTGGATTTGGCATTGAATCGAGCTGCATGTATCAGCAAGTGGGCGCAAATTCGGTTCATCGCTGGTATGTCGGCACGGCTCCAGATGGTGGCGCGACAAAGAAGATGGAGCTTGGCCCTGATTATCTCTGGGCGAATGGCAAGGTTGTGGTGTCGGGCGGTTTCGGGTTAAAAGTCGATCTAAATAACGACGGGAATTGGGGCTTCGGCGTAGAGTCTGGAGCGGCCTACACGAAGATACCCGCTGGTTATCCCTGGCGCTGGTATAACGGTGCGCCAGATGGCGGCGCAAGCGCGGCGATGCAGTTGAATTCTTT
>Ga0105104_10001043_pt1 | contig 21252 bp, 24 predicted proteins | sample PPLLaktember2015_3_FD_87034 | JGI IMG/M metagenome (GOLD analysis project Ga0105104, IMG submission 87034) | Freshwater sediment microbial communities from Prairie Pothole Lake near Jamestown, North Dakota, USA - PPLs Lake P7 Core (6) Depth... | ecosystem: Environmental > Aquatic > Freshwater >... | reverse complement strand
TCCGAAAACGGATATGGGAAAAGAACGGATGCGAAGGAATACAGGCTTCAAGGGAGGGGAGGAAGCGGAATAAAGACCTCGAATGTGACAGCCAAAACCGGAAGCATGGTTTTTTCAAAAATTCTGAAAGGGGAAGACAATGAAGAGCTATTGGTTATTTCCGCAAGGGGCCAGGTTATAAGGACGGAGATATCTTCAATTCCAAAATTAAGCCGGGCAACCCAAGGAGTGAGAATCATGAGGCTGGAGGCGGGGGACAGAGTGGCTTCCGCAGCCTGTATATAAATATGTTTCTTAATCCAAACAATATTTTGAACCAGCTAGATCTTAAAGACGACATGTCTGCCGCCGAGTTTGGATCGGGTTCAGGGGGTTTTACCATTCCCTTGGCAAGGAAGCTGGGTGAAGGAATGGTTTATGCAATAGATATACTGCAAGAGCCGCTTTCAGCCTTAAAAAGCAGGCTAAGATTGGAAGGAATTAAAAATGTAAGGATAATAAAATCGGATTTGGAAAGGCTGAACGGATCTACGCTTCAAGCGGAATGTTTGGATCTGGTAGTTATCCCCAATGTTCTCTTTGAGATTGAAAACAAAAATAGTATAATAAATGAAGCTAAAAGAGTCCTTAAAAAAGGAGGGGTTCTGGTTATAATGGATTGGAGGGAGGGAGCGGCAGAGGGGCCGGAAAAAAGAATTCCCGAGAGAGAGGTTAAGAAAATTGCGGAAGAAAACGGATTAGCATACGTTAAAAATATTGATTCGGGAAGTTACCATTACGGATTGGTATTTCAAAAATGAAAACGTTCAAAAAAATAGTGCCGATTGTTTTCTTGGTTGCCCTTTTTATTCCTTTAATTTCTTTAGCCCAAAGCCAAAGCATTGAAATACCCAACCCTTTGGGAAAAGACAGCACTATTTGGACTGTAACGGGGAAGATAATAGATTTCATTTTCTGGATAGCAACGGTAGCAGGTGTTTTTGTAATCATATATGCAGGATACAAGTTTCTCTTTTCTGCCGGAGATCCCGAAAAAGTTAAGAATGCCCGTTATATAATTATTTATACGTTAATCGGGCTGATAGTAGTTTGGCTTTCAAAGGGAATAATAAATTTGTTGTTAACAATCTTAGGGTCTGAATCAAGAATACCATAAAAGGTCGGCTTAAAATAAATTCAATTATACCATGAAAAAAATATTAGCAAGTTTGACGTTGGGAATACTGCTTTTACCTGTTTTGGCGGGAGCGCAAGTAAACCCTGTCCAACCCGGAACCGGTTCTGTTCCCAATCAATCGCAGGACGTTTTCACGGTTATTAGCACGATTATAAATTGGCTTTTCTATATATTGTTAATAGCTGCGGTATTTATTGTGATTTGGGCGGCCTTTACCTTCCTTACCGCTGCCGGAGATCCCGAAAAAGTTGCGAAAGCCAGGAACCTGATTCTCTATGCCGTTGTCGCAATTGTCGTAGCTTTTCTAGCCAAGGCGATAATTTTGCTGGTTGCCAGCGCAATCGGTGTAAAGGGGCGAACGGGGATATAACAGATACAAGAGGTTTTCTGAACAGAGGGGGGAGAACCCCTCTGTTTTTTTTAATCCAAAAATAAAGGTTGAATTGTTATTATTTATTAAATGAAACACTGGATTGCAGCTAAAGCGCAAATAATACCCGTAGAACCGCCGACGAATATACCATCAAATCCTAACGCGGTCTTTATTGTTTTAAATTCATTAATAGATTGGCTTTTTTACATTTTGCTGATTGCAGCGATTTTTGTCATTATTTGGTCTGCTTTCCTATTCTTGACTGCCGGAAATAACCCTGAAAATGCATCTAAAGCCAGAGGCCTCATTATATTTGCCATTGTTGCTGTTGTTATCGCCTTTTTGTCCAAAGCGATCATCTTTCTTATAGCGCGTTCAATAGGTGTTCCCAATGTGGGATTTTAGTGTTAGAATAATCTCGTTCGCCGCGGTGGCGGAACTGGAATACGCGCATGCCTTAGGAGCATGTTCCTTTATGGATTGTGGGTTCGACTCCCACCCGCGGCACAATAACATATTGACAGTATTGTCAAATAGTAGTAATAAAAGTCCGGGGCAACCCCTCGGTTTTTTTTAATGGTTTGTTAATGATCAAAAAGTTAAAATGTAAACAAATCATTAAATTGCAATATGAAAATAACCAGTTTGCCGTTGAAAGAATTAAATATCCTAAATGGAAAAATAATAAATAATGCTCCCATTAGCATTATAGTTTTGAATAAGAAAGGGGATATTGTCTTTACGAACAGTTATTTTAAAAAGCTTTCCAAGCCCCTGGTCTCCAAAAATATTTCCCAAATTCCGTTTTTTGTGCGCGAGGGGTTGGTTCATTTATATGGCAGGCTGCTTTCGGAAGGAAAATCCTTTAAAAAGGAAAAGTGCTATACTACGAATTCTGAAGGAAAACCTGTTTATATTGATATAGTCGCAGTGCCCATAAAAGACTCCGACGGAGAAATCGAAAGCGCCTTATCTATGGCTGTGGATGTGACGAAAGAAGTGCTTACAGAATTAGAGCTAAGCCGATTGAATGACCAGCTGGAAGAAAAGGTTCAGGAAAGGACAACTCAGCTGGGAAAAATAAACGAGAAATTAAACAGCTATCTAAAATTAAAATCCGAATTTATAGCCGATGCTTCGCATGAACTGAGAACTCCTTTATCAATAATTAAGCTGCGCCTGGAGCTTTTGGAGAGGGAATCCAGGGGAGGGGTTGAAACTTTTGAAGAAATAAATGAAGAGATAAATAAAATAACCGAAATCCTTTCCAACCTCACCCTTATAAACAGCATTGAAGAGAAAAAAGAAAAATTGAATCTAGCCAAGACAGATTTGGAGAAATTAATTTTCAAGACAATTAAAAGAATGAGGATTCTGGCTGAAAATAAAAAGATAAAAATCGCATACGACAGAAATAAAGAAATCCCGGTAAAGGGAGATTTTGAAAAATTGGAAAGGTTGTTTGTAAATATAATAAAGAACGCAATCAAGTACGGGAAAGAAGGGGGATGGATAAAAGTTAAAATTTTAATTCAAAACAATTTTGCTTTGGTAAGCGTATCTGATAATGGAATCGGCATACCCAAGAAAGATCTGCCCCATATTTTCGATCGTTTCTACAGAAGCGACATGTGCATTAAATATGGGAAAAGCGGATTTGGTTTGGGTTTGGCGATTTGCAAGTGGATAGCCGAACAGCATAAAGGATCCATTTATGCCAAAAGTTCTCTTGACAAAGGGAGTACTTTTGTGGTTAAATTACCAATCGTTAAGCGCTAGGACGGCACTTTTAAAATTTAGTCAAGGAAGGAGATCTGAGATGAAGGGTAAAGTCAAGACGTTGAGCCGCATTAGAAATGGGGAAGGGGTGGAGAAGTTGGGAGGCATCTTGGTTGGAGATAAAAAGCCCATTGTTTGGGTTGCTTACCGCGATCCCTGCGATAGCGGCCGGAAGGTTGTTTCTGTGGCTTCTGCCGTGGGTTGCGCCGGAAGATGCAAGTTTTGCCTTTCTGGAAGGACTCGGCCTTTTGTCCGTCCGCTGACTGCCGGGGAAATTGCATCTCAGGCTCTTGCCTGCATTGAAGAAGCTCGGGTAGTTAATTTTGCCTGCGAAGGGGATGCCGTATGCTCCAATCTGGACAATTCTTGCAGGGCGATAAAAATGCTCTGCAGATTGAATCTAGGGCTGACCTTCATAATAACAACCACGGGCCATCAGGAAAATTTGAAGAGGTTTCTGCAAAAGTACGGCGAACTGCCCATAAGGTTTTACTGGAGCCTTAACTTTCTTAATCCAGGAACAAGGGAATATTTCATGCCCGGAACGAAAGGATCTTCCCTTGTGGGTTTGAGAAACATCTTTGAGGAAATTTATCGCGCGACGGGCAGAGTCGTAACGGTTTCATGGGTCGTTATGGCCGGGCTGAACGATTCTGTCTATGATGCAGGCAGAATAGGCCAATTTTTCAACGGTAGGGCAGGCTTTGAAATAAAGCTCATGGCTTTAGAACCCGGATCCTTGCCTGGGATAGAAACTCATCCCGAAGAGGATATAGAAAGGTTTGGCCAATTCCTTACTCAAGTCGGGGTACCCTTCAGGGTAAGGAAAATTGTTGGCGGAAGAATCAAGGCTGGCTGCGGAACAACAGCGCCCCTGAATTAGCTCTTTATAAAGAATCAAAAAACGCTATCTGTGCAATAGCGTTTCTTTTTTTACTCAATTTCTTTTATGTCCAATTTTTTGTTCTTTTCTTTTGTGATTTTGGGAATCGTTATTGTGAGCACCCCGTTTTTGATGATTGCATCGGCTTTGGAAGTGTCTGTTTCCATCGGAAGGATTATTTCCCTGGAGAACTTTCCCCAATAGCACTCTTGGCAGAAATAGTTTTTCGTTTCTTCCTCAGTTTTCCTTTCCCTTTTGCCTCGGATCGAAACCATATCCCTTTCAATGGAAATTTCCAACTCATCGGAGTTTATCCCGCCGACCGCTGACTGGATTATAATATTCTTTTCCGTCTCAAAAACATCAACTGTGAGTTCTCCTTCTTGTTCAAACAGAGATTGGGAAACTTTCTTTTCAGGCTTTTTAGCCGATTTCACCTTTATAGCTTTCCCTTTTTTTATATTTGCGGTGAACTCAGCTTCAATTGGATCTGCCATATTTTTTATATTTTCTAAAAAATCCGCCATTATATTTTACAAACTCCGGCTAAGCCCTTTAATCTTTTAAATCCGTTGGAAACGCCCACGGACATTGAGACAAGCAAAGCAGCCAAGAAACCGATCGAGATTGCGAAGAGGACGTTATCGCTGTTAGACAAACCCGTTTCCAATCCTATTATAGAAATATTGAAAAGGCCGTGCAAGAGGGTGGCAAGGGCGATCCCGCTGATCAAGGCAAGGATTTTGCTTCTTTTCTTGTAGATTGATTTAGCTAGAAAATATCCTATCGTTCCCGAAGACAAAGCATGCAAAAAAGTGGCTCCTGCGAATCTGAAGAAGCTTATTACCCCCGCCTGGGAAAGAGTCATTTCGCGGTCGGGGAATAAGAGGGGGAGGAGATAAAGAAGGTTTTCCAGGGCGGCGAAACCCAAAGCAGCGATTATCATGTAAAGCATTAAATCCAAAGGCTCATCAAATTCCGGGCTCTTCAAAACTTTTGCTTTTACGACAATGAATTTTGACATTTCTTCTATGAAAGAAACCAGCAGAAAATGGTAAAAAAGAAAAGAGGGGAGAGGAAAAAGCGCGGCGAATTCCTTTGATGTTCCATTTGCGAGAAGGAGTTTGGAAATGGCTATTTCTATTGCGGCTGCTATCGCTGCGGATATCATTCCCCAGAAGAATATTTTCAAGATCATTTTATTTGATTCCGGATGGGCGTCTTTGCGCAAGTAGAATAAAAGCCAGATAAGGCTGGGCATTAATCCAAAAATTAAATAGAAAATAAGGGTCATATGGGCCAGTTTTCTGCCATTAAGGTTTTTTTCTTGTTTTTAATCTGCAGATTTTGATAAATTTCTTCTGTAATAAAAGGCATAAAGGGATGCAAGAGTTTTATAGATCCGGAGAGGATTTCCAAAAGCATTCTTTGCGCAGACGCCTTTTCCTTGTCGGAAGCAAGCTTCTTTTTGCTTTCCTCAATTATTTTATCGCAAAAAACATGCCAAAAGTAGCTGTAAGCCTTTTCAGACGCATAATAGAATTTATATTCATCCATCAATTTTGTTATTTCCCGAGCTTTTTTATCAAAATTATTTATCAGTTTTTTGTCTTTTGCGTTCAATTTTGCGTTTTGATTGAATCCTTCCAAGTTCATCAAAACAAATCTTGAAGCATTCCAGATTTTAGTGGCAAAGTTTCTATAGCCTCTTATTCTGTTCTCGTCCAGGGCCAAAGATGTTCCCGGTGTGTTTCCGACCACCAAGCCGATTCTAAAAGCATCTGTGCCGTATTTTTCCGTAATATCCAGAGGATTAATCACATTCCCTTTGCTTTTAGACATCTTTTGCCCCTTGGCGTCCAAAACTAATCCGTGAAGATAGACATTTCGGAACGGTATTTTGCCGGTTGAATAAAGCCCAAGCATTATCATTCTTGCCACCCAGAAAAAGATTATTTCACCGGCTGTTTCCATGACATCTGTAGGGTAATAAGTTTCAAAATCTCCCTTCTTGCTTTTTAAAGCGGCAAAGGGCCATTGCCCCGAAGAGAACCAAGTATCAAAAGTGTCTTCGTCCCTTGTCCAACCCGAATCCGGGGGGTTGCCTCCGATCGAAATTTCTCCGTCCTTATACCATACGGGCAGGGGAATGCCCCAGGCGATCTGGCGCGATAGGGGCCAGTCTATTATATTTTTCAGCCAGTGCAGGATTATTTTTTTATAATGGGCTGGAATGAACTTTATTTTATTTTTTTCAATCGTTTTTATGGCGGTTTTTGCCAGAGGTTCCATCTTCAAAAACCACTGTTCTTTTATTTGAGGTTCAATAAGAACTCCGCATTTGTAGCAGACCTTTACCATATGCTTGTAATTGCTTTCAATTTTTTCAACCAATCCCTTGCTTTGCAGTTTTTCAATTATTTTAGGCCGAGCTTCCTGGATTTTCATTTCAGAGAATTCTCCGGCAATCGGAAGAAGCCTCCCTTTAAAATCAATTATTTGTTCTTTTTCAAGATTGTGCTTCTCCGCTATTTCAAAATCAATCGGATCGTGCCAGGGAGTTATGGTCATCGCTCCTGTGCCGAAATCCATATCTATGGCCTCGTCTTTTATAACCGTGGCGGTAATGGGGCCGTTTATCCATTCCAATTGTATCTTTTGCCCTTCTTTATAGGCCGAATACCTTTTATCTTTGGGATGCATTACTACGTATTTGTCTCCGAATTTTGTTTCCGGCCTCGCGGTGGCGATTGTAAACGGGCCATATTTCAAATAATAAAGGGCGTCTATCCTCTCCTCATCTTTTGTTTCCAAATCCGATAGGGAAGTCTGATGTTTAGGGCACCAGTTTATTATTTTTTTGCCCCTGTAAACCAGCCCGTCTTCATAAAGATTTTTAAAAGTGTTGTAAACTGTATCAATTATATCCTTGTCTAATGTGAACTTTTCCCTGGACCAATCGCAGGAAGCCCCCATCTTTTTAGCTTGGGATTCAATATTGCTTTTATTTTTTTGCGTAAAATCCCAGATCTCCTTATATAGATTGTCGGGGCTCATTTGGAACCGGCTTCTTCCTTCTTTTTCTAGATTCTTTTCGTAAACTACTTGGGTTTCAAATCCTGCATGGTCCAGGCCGGGAAGCCAAAGGGTTTTGAATCCTCTCATCCTTTTATACCGTGTTATTATATCTTCAATCGTCAAAACTAAACCGTGGCCTGCGTGGAGATTCCCGTTTGCGTTTGCAGGCGGCATTATAATGCAAAAAGGCTTCCTTTTTTTTGCATTCGGAAGATTATCCGGATTAAAAAAACCGCTTTCTTCCCAAAGCTTGTAAATCTTGTTTTCGTTTTCTTTTGGATTGTATTGGCTGGACAGATCCATGCTCTAATTTTATCACAACTCATCCTATTCTCAAATTAGGTCTGGCCGATATTCCATCATAATTCCTGGTAGCTTTCTTTTTATTATAATACCCGGCGACCGCAATCATTGCGGCATTATCTGTTGAAAGATTTTTGGGCGGAATCAAAAAATCAATTTCATATTCTTTTTCCCGCACTCTTTTTTTAAATTGATTCCTCAATTCTTCATTGGCCGATACTCCTCCGCCCAAAATCAGGGCCTTGGCTCCGAAGTCATTGATGGCAGACAGGGTTTTCTTAATCAAGATATCTATCGCTGCCTGTTGGATTTCTTTTGCCATTTCAACTTTATACCCCTCGCTTTCTCTTTCTTTTCCGCTTCTTTTTTTAAAATCATACAAAACAGCTGTTTTTAATCCGGAGAAACTAAAATCATAATCTTTAGTGTTTATCATCGGCCTGGGCAGATGAATTTTGAATTTTGAATTTTGAATTTTGAATGAATTTTGTTTCGAAATTCGAGTTTCTAAATTCGAAATTCTCGCAGCCATAACTGCTATGGCAGGCCCTCCCGGGTAGCCCAATCCCAAAATCCTGGCTGTTTTGTCAAAACATTCTCCCACGGCGTCATCTTTTGTTTCGCCGATGATTTTGTATCTTCCAATTTTTGTCATCAGAATTAATTGCGTATGCCCTCCGGAAACAATCAAGGCGATGGCGGGAAACTTTGTTTTCTTTCCCAAAAGATTAATTAAAATGTGCGCTTCTATATGATTGGCTGGAATAATCGGGAGATTCATTTCTTGGGCGATTTTCTTTGCAAATCCGATTCCCGACCAAAGGCAAGGATCCAAGCCCGGCCCCACCGTAACGGCGATTGCATCCGCCTTAAAATTATTTAAAGCCTTTTCAAAAACTAAAGGCAGGTTTTTATCATGTTCTCTCTTTGCCAGGGCAGGGTGGACCCCTCCCCATTCTTTATGGATTTCCGTTTGAGAAGAGACGATATTTGATAAAATCTCCGTTTTGTTCCGGGCGAATTTAACAATTGCAACGGCTGTGTCGTCGCAAGATGTTTCAATGGCTAGTATTTTCATAGAATGGCGGTCCCACCGGGAGTCGAACCCGGGTCGTAAGCTTGAAAAGCTTATGTCCTAACCACTAGACGATGGGACCAGCAATTAAAAATCATTTTAACAGAAAAATGAAAATTTGCAACTAGGGTATTGACTTTTTCAAAAAGTTGTGATATATTGTAAGCAATAGCACATTGTAAGCAGCATAAACGTGAGAAAAAACAGATTGTGGAGGTAAAACACCATGAAATGGACAGTGATGGCGGCAACGATGTTTGCGCTGGTTGTTCCGGCGCAAGGGCAATTGAGAGGCGGTGGAAGTCCCTTCTGCGGAGGACACGGAGGGTATTCGGGAGGATACGGGTTCGGTTTCCAGGAGAACAGCGGGGTGGCGTATCAGGACAGTTCCGGGGCGGCATTTCGCGTTTCCGGCCTGATCGAGACCTTGGCTGTTCGGCCCCAACTGAATAAGTTGGTCGAACAAAGAGGCATGGCGATTGAGGCGGCGGCAACGGCCCAGGAAACATCGCCATATGGCATACCTGCCAGATACTATTTCGTCGCTGCCAAAGCGAAGCAAGACGAAGAAGCGATCAGAACCAGGGAAATGATTGATTATCTGGCGGATCAGGTCAAATGCTTGCAGAAAGAGAATTGCCTTTTGCGGGAGCGGTCCAGCAAGGAAAGCGGGAAGAAAATCGTTCCGGCTGAACCGATCCCTGCGCCGCCGTCATCCCCATGCCCTTCGGCTAAAACTCCAGCCGCGTGCGTTGCGGCTCCTGCTTCAGAGAGCGGGATATTCGCTGGAGTCGTTCCCGAAAAGACCACTGGAAGAGTGCTCTATGAGGCGAGATGGCCTTCCGGAACCGAGGCAGCGGGGGAAAAACCGGCGGAGAAGAAAGAAACAGTTTCGCCGATTATGAGATGGGATACGAACAGTTTGCTCTTAGTAGCTGTGATTATCTTGCTGATCATACTGATCATTGTGGTCGCAGCGAAACGCAGACCGACGGTAAGATTGAATGTCCCAACTCCGGCTCCCACTCCAATTCCGTAGGGTGTTCAGGGTGGTGAAGGGCGGTTATGCAAAAGCATAATCGCCCTCTTTTTATTGACGTGAATCGGTTTTTGAATATAGAATAGGGAAATGGATTATCTAAATGTTGGAACGGCAAAAGACCTGGAAAACTTTTGGGAAAGAATTTTATACCGCATATTTGAAATGCTCCCCGGGATAATGTCTTGGGGATGTTTGATTTTAGTGGTCCTTCTTTGTAAATTTGAGCCTCTCTGGATTTCTATCTTCATCGTCATCTTTGTGGTTTTTTGGCTTTTAAGAACCGTTTATTTCTCCTTCCATCTCTGGGTGGGGTATAAGGAGATGGCCAAAGGGGAAAGGGTTGATTGGATGGCGAAGGTGAAAGAAGTTCCAAGCTGGGAGAAAATATATCATTTAGTGGTGATCCCAATGTATAAGGAATCGTATAAAGTAGTGAGAGATGGATTTGAAAGCCTGGTAAAAACGGATTATCCGAAAGATAAAATTATAGCGGTTTTGGCCTGCGAAGAAAGAACCAAGGAGGAAGCGATGGAAACTGCAAAAAGAATCAAGGAAGAATTCGGATCTAAATTCTTTAGATTCATGGTTACTTGGCATCCTGCGGGTTTGCCCGGGGAAATAGGGGGGAAGGGATCTAACGAAACTTGGGGAGCGAAAAAAGCCAAGGAAGAAATAGATGCTTTGAAAATCCCTTACGAGAATATTATTTTCTCCTCCTTTGATGTTGATACTTGTGTTTTCCCGAAATATTTTTCTTGTGTCGCATACCATTATCTAACAACTCAGAATCCAACCCGGACAAGTTTCCAGCCGGTTCCTTTGTTTACTAATAATATGTGGGAAGCTCCGGCTATTTCCAAAATCTTTTCTTTTTCCTCCACTTTTTGGCATACCATGAACCAGGAAAGGCCGGAGAAGCTGATCACCTTTTCCTCGCACTCTATGAGCTTCAAAGCCCTGGTGGATGTGGGATTCAAGCAAACAAATGTTGTTTCTGATGATTCAAGAATCTTCTGGCAATGTTTCTTCAAATACGACGGGGATTACAAAGTGGAACCCTTGTATTACCCCATATCAATGGATGCCAATGTTTCAAATAACTTTTTCAGGACCCTGCTTAATATCTATAAGCAGCAAAAGAGGTGGGCATATGGAGTGTGCGACATTCCATATTTTCTCTTTGGTTTCATAAAAAACAAGAAAATATCTTTAAGAAAAAAATTTTCCTTAGGCATGGAGGTGATAGAGGGGCATTTCTCCTGGGCTACCGCAAGCCTGATGATATTTCTTTTGGGCTGGCTGCCTTTAGTTTTAGGAGGAGCTGAGTTTTCCCAAACAATAGTTTCTTACAGCTTGCCCAAAGTAATCAGCAGAATAATGACAATATCCATGATAGGATTGGTAAGCTCTGTCTATCTGAGCTTTCTTCTCTTGCCTCCCAAGCCTCCCGAATACGGGGGATTGAAGTATCTTGTTTTTGCCTTAGGCTGGCTCATATTCCCATTCATGATGATTTTTTTCGGGTCCTTGCCTTCTTTAGATGCCCAAACTCATCTTATGTCCGGCCGTTATCTCGGTTTCTGGGTAACCGAGAAATACCGCAAAAAGACCGCTTGACAATGATTTTAGTTTGTATATACTTAATATATACAATGTAAACTATGAAAACCATAATCAATATTAAGGCGGATAGGGAAATCAAAAAGAAGGCTCAAAAAATTGCCGATGAGCTTGGTTTGTCTTTGAGCGCTGTCATTAATGCTTATTTAAGGCAATTTATAAGAAATAGGGAAATTTATTTTAGGCTTGGTTCTACAATGTCGCCTGAATTGGAGAGGCATCTTGAAGAAATAGAAGAAGATATTAAGAAAAACAGGAACATTTCTCGGACGGTTTCCTCTGAAGAGGGAATAAAGAAACGATTTTCCTCTTTATGAAAATTAGTTTTCATAAAAATTTTGATAAACGCTACAAAAAATTAACTGAAAACCAGAAAAACAAGACTCAAGAATGTCTTGTTTTGTTTTTAAAGAATCCATTTGATCCTTTTTTGAGAAATCATCCATTAAAAGGAAAGTATTCGGGCTATAGGAGTATAAATATAACAGGAGATTTAAGGGCAATATATAAATCTATAAATTCAGATGAATGTGTTTTTGTTGTTATAGATACTCACAGCAATCTCTATAATTAAGATTGGTTTTTGCAGAATTTATTAATTTATTTTATAATCATTTAAATTCTAAAATCTTGTTTTATGCAAAAAATCAAACATTTTTTTCAGCAGGGGATTTCGCCGGTGTGGGCTGTGGTTGTAATTGTAGCGATTGCAACATTAATCGCCATGGCCTTTCTTCTCGATGGTTATTTCTGGCAGTCCAAGCAAGCGCAACGATCAATTCAAAATAATATTTTCTCTGACGAAACTACCGATTGGAAGACATATGAAAATGAAGAATATGGGTTTGAAATAAAATATCCGTCATCTTATGCTATCGCGACATCAAATTGTTACAACTGGAAAAAAGACGAAAAATTAAATGACGAAAAATCAATAATAATTGGTGACCAAGAAAAAATATCGGTACACATTTGCTACTTTAACGGTAATGCAAGCGATTTTTTTGGACAAGAAAAATTCATACCTATAACTATCGGTGGCCGCAGTGCTTTTAAAAATGAATTTGAGATAAGAGGAGGAGGCAGGGGTTGGTATTACATCCAAAAAGATAATTCAAATGTAATTTTTATTGATGCAAATTGGGCTTATTCTGGAGTATATCCAAATACAATTGCCGACGAAGATTTTAATAAAAGAAAGCAAACAATAGATCAAATGCTTTCTAATTTTAAATTTATCCATGTGGAGAATAAAGCCAGCGGTATTGTGGAAAAAGGATCTGATGCAAAAGATACTTATAGGGATGAAGAATACAGCTTTACAATAAGATATCCATCAAAATATCCTTTAGGACAAGAAACAAATCTTAATCCGGGTAAAGCAATACTAACAATTATTCCCAATGAAAATCTGATAAATTTAGAATGCTATAAAATCCAATTGGAAAAAATCTTTGTGACTATAAATGAATCAGAAAATAGCGAAAGCCTGTGTTCAAGAGAAAAAGTCTTTTTACCTACTTCTAATCAGCAATATATCCAAGAATTTTCATCTAAATTAACAGAACAGGGCTGGCAGAAAGAAATGAATATAAATGGGATAACTTTTTATAGAAGATCGTCTTCGGAATCTTCTATGGGCGGGAAAAATGATGCTCGTTATTATTATCAAACTTTTCAAAATGGTAAATGCTATGAAGTGGGGGCACAAATTAGCTCTAGCAGTTCATTCGGCTTTGCAGATAATTGTCTTTCGCCAGAGATAAGAGAATCTTTTCCATACGAAAATATCGACAAAGAAGGAACGAAAGCTATCCAGGATATTTTTTTACCAATATTTTATACTTTTGAATTTTTAGAATAACTTATTCTAGATGGATTCGGGCGCGGAATTCGGAAAGTTTCTGTTGGAGAAGGGGATAGTGTTTAAGATAAGGATCTTTTTGGAGAAGCTCCTTTGCGGATTGCCTCGTTTTCTCCACAAGCTGCATGTCTTTTAGGGCATCCATCAATAAATCCGGTATGCCCCATTGTTTGGCTCCTTTGAAGTCTCCAGGACCTCTCAATTCCAAATCTTTTTCCGCCAAGGAAAATCCATTATCGCATTTAATAAGCGCGCCCAGGCGCTGTTTTGTTTTTGGGGAATTAGAATCGGTGAATAAAAAGCAGTGAGATTGGTGTTCTCCTCTTCCTACTCTGCCCCTGAATTGGTGGAGCTGGGATAATCCGAACCTTTCGGCTCCCTCGATCAGCATCACGGTGGCGTTCGGAACATCTATTCCCACTTCAACGACAGAAGTGGAAACAAGGATATCCGCTTTCTTGTTTTTAAAATTTTGCATTATTTCTTCTTTTTCTTTGGGCGTCATTTTTCCATGAAGCATTTCTATTTTTAATTCCGGGAAGATTTCATCTTTCAATTTCCTGTATTCATCCTTTACCGTTTTAACTTCGTTCCATGAATTTGCCCGAGTCCCGTCCTCGGGCAATTTGCCCGAGGACGGGACTCGGGTTTCTATTCTCGGGCAGATGATGAAAACCTGCCGCCCATTCTTTATTTCTTCCCGGATGAATTCATAGGTTTCTTTTCTTTGTTCAGGGAGAATAATCCTTGTGATTATTTTTTTCCTTCCCTTGGGAAGTTCATCTATCAAAGACAAATCCAGGTCTCCGTAGATGGTTAGGGCCAGAGTTCTGGGGATGGGGGTTGCCGTCATTGAAAGAAGGTGGGGGATTATCACTTTGTTCCTCACTAACTTAGCCCTTTGCTGGACTCCGAACCTGTGCTGTTCATCCAAGACAACCAGGCCCAGTTTTCCGAAAATCACTTTGTCTTGGATCAGGGCATGGGTTCCTATAAGAATGTCTATGTTTCCGGTCAGGGCTTTTTCCAAGAGCTTTTTCCTGGATATTTCAATAACCTGGTTTTTGAGCTTTCTGGACCTGAATTGGTCTTGTTTGCCGGTCAACAACCCGATATCCAATCTGAAGTTTTGAAGCAATCTGGATATTTCAGAAAAATGCTGTTTAGCCAAGATTTCAGTCGGAGCCATTATGGCCGTTTGCAGTCTTTTCTTTGCGGTGTTTAAAGCGGCAATGGCTGCAACAACCGTTTTCCCCGAACCCACGTCTCCTTCCAGGAGCCTGTTCATAGGCCTGTCTTTTTCCAAATCTTTTAAGATCTGCCAAGAGCATTTTCTTTGGGCGTCGGTAAGCTTAAATTTGAGAGAAGAAACAAATCTTTTTATCAATTCAACATCGGTTTCCAGCGGAAAGGCCTTTTCTTTTGAAAGCCTGTTTCTTTCTCTTAGAACAAAAAGTTGGATAAGGAACAGTTCTTCAAAAGAGAATCTTTTCTTTGCGTTTCGGGCGGCTTTTTCCGACGAGGGGAAATGAATTTGCCATAAAGAATCCGAAATTCCGGGAAATCCGTTTTCTTTTAAAATCCCTGGGGGCAGAGCTTCGGGAATAGAATTCTTCAGCTGGAGAAGAATGGGCCTTAAAACAAATCTCAGCCATTTAGAGGTAAGGCCTTCGGTTTTGGAATAAGCCGGGACAAGCCTTCCGGTGTGGATTAAATCCGCTTGAGCTTTTGATTTTTCGTAAGAAGGGTTGGAAAGATAAGACCCGCTTTTCCCGGAAACGGCTTTCCCCGAAAAGAAAGCAAAATCATCCTTCTTTAGGATTTTAGAGACATAGGGCTGGTTGAACCAAAGCGCTTTTATCGCTCCGGTTTTGTCTTCAACCAAAGCTTCGGTGATATAGATTTTCCTCTTCCAGCTTCTAACAGTCTCTATGCTGATTATTTTCCCGTAAACAGTGCAAACTTCGTTTATCTTAAGGTTTGAAATGGGGATGATATTGGTGTAGTCATCGTACCGGTAGGGGAAATGGAAGATTAAATCGCGGACCGTTTTTATTTTCATCTGCTTCAGCTTTTTCAGCAAAGCAGGGCCTACTCCAGGAGCTTTTTCAATTGAATCTTCCAGCTTGAGCATAAAATAGCTATTTAGCTGTCCAGCCTCCGTCTACAACCAATATCTCTCCGGTCACAAAATCAGATTCGTCGGAAGCCAAATAAAGAGCTGCATAAGCTATATCCTCGGGTTCTCCCAACCGAGGATAGGGAGTTGAAACCCGAAATCCTTGCTCTGTCGCAGGATCCGCTATCATATCTTTCGTCATTGCTGTTTTGATTATTCCCGGAGCTATGCAGTTTACATTTATCTTGTTTGGAGCGTATTCTAATGCCATTTCGCGGGTTAAAGCAATTATCCCGCCCTTTGAAGCGCAGTAATGGCCGATTTTATCAAATCCCACGAGCCCTGCGATTGAAGCAACGTTCACTATTTTTCCCTTGCCTTGTTCCAGCATTTGAGGGATAACGTTTTTACTGCAAAGAAAAACCCCTTTCAAATTTACATTCAAAGTTTTGTCCCAATCTTCTTCCGGAGTCTCGTGCAATGCTGAAAATTTTACAATTCCCGCATTATTCACAAGAATATCTATTTTTCCGAATTTCTCAATGCAGAAGTTTGCCATTTTTGAGACATCTTTGGAATTGCTCACATCTGTTTTGATAAAAAAGGCCTTCCCCCCGGCTTTTTTAATTATTTCGGCTGTTTCTTTGCCTTGGTCCGACCAATCGGCAACGATTATTTTTGCTCCTTCTTTTGCGAATAAGAGAGCGCAGGCTTTTCCAATGCCCGACCCCGCTCCGGTGATGATGGCTGTTTTGTTTTCCAAACGCATATTATTTCACTAGATTAATTAGCTTGTTATTTGCAAAACCTTTTATATTCTCAACCGTTGTTTCCAAAATCCTCATTAAAGCCTCCTTGCTGTTGAAAGCATTGTGGGGGGTAATGATTACATTCGGCTGATTGATCAAAATATGATTTTCAAGGGCGGTTTTCAAATCGCAGGTCTTTTGGAAAGTGTCCGTCAGCAGAGCCCTTTCTTCTTTTATGAAGCATTCTTCTTCAAGAACATCCAATCCTAATCCGGCGAAGGTTCCTTCTTTCAAGCCCTTTAACAGGGCGGTTGTATCGCAAAGCCCTCCTCTTGCCGTGTTTATCAAAATACATCCCTTTTTGAATGAATTTAAATTCTCAAGGTTTATTAAATGATGGGTTTTCTCGTTGTAGGGCGCATGCAAGGTGACTATATCCGAGTTTTTAAAAAGATCATCCAAGGCAACGTATTTTAGTCCGAACTTCTTTTCCGTCTCCTTATCCTCTTTCACATCAAAAGCTAGAATATTCATCTCAAAGCCTTTGGCGATTTTCGCCGCATGCCGGCCGATGCTTCCCAGGCCCACGATGCCTATTGTCTTTCCCTTTAAATCAAAACCCCTCAGGTCTTCCAAAGAAAAGTCTCCTTTTTTAGTTCGTTCGCACGACAGGTTTATTCTTCTGGATAGCGCCAATATCAAGGCAAAAGTATGTTCAGCAACCGTATTCTCCCCATAAATTGGAACATTTGAAACTGCTATTTTCTTTTCCTTGCAAGTTTTTAAATCAATATGGTCAAATCCGGTTGATCTCGTTGTGATGTATTGCAGATTTTTTAAGGCGCCAGCCATTTTCTCGCCTATTTTAGAGTATATGAAAGGGGAGAGGACGCTGATTTCTGAAATCTTTTCTGTGTCCTGCTCTTGTAGCTCATTTTTGAAAAACAGGAGGTCAAACTCTTTCAGTCGGGACCTTAAATAATCTTCTTCCCAGCTTTCTGCTTCAAAAAAAGCGATTTTTAGTTTTTTCATAAGTGCCCTCGAGAGGATTCGAACCCCTATTACAAGATCCGCAATCTTGCGTTCTATCCATTGAACTACGAGGGCTATTATTAAAAAATATTACCACAGAATTATCAAAAATCATAGTTGACTTAAGGGGTTTTTGAATATAGAATAAGGAAATATTGGAGAGGTGGCTGAGCGGTCTAAAGCAACAGGTTGCTAACCTGTGCCCTGGTAACGGGGCCCGTGGGTTCGAATCCCACCCTCTCCGCCAAGTTTTACATTCAGCGAAATTGAAAGATGTTGCCTCGGCGCAAAGCGCCTCGGCATGGTATTTTTCCGCAATTTTGAAGGCATTTTTGAAATCCAAAAACAAAGTGCGGTCGGCAATGCGGAAGTTCGAACCAATCTTTTTGAGAAAATCCCGAATCCTTTCGGGATTTTCTTGTTGAGCGTATTTTTCGGCTTGGTTGGCGTCTTTTAGAAAGGCAATGGCAAGTTCGAACCGATTATTGCTCTTTCGCCCAAAAGCGGATATTTTTTCCTCTAAATCCTTTTTGGCGAGAATGAGCTTGTGCTTTTTGGCGGTATATTCCGTTTGCGATAAATTGCCGTCCAGTTGCAAATCAAGCAGACGATCAAGTTTTGTTTCTATCTCTACCAGCTCATTTCTCGCTTTTTGGGCGAAAGAGCTTTCCGCTTGGGCGCACTCGGCTTTTTCTTTTTCAAAATAATTGATTGAAGCATTTGCCCAAGCGGAAGACAAAGAAACTTTTTTGATTTCCTCTCTAATTTGAGAAGTGATGGCGTCCTCTCTCGCATACTTTTGCGAACAAGGATTTTTCCGTTTGGTACAGCGTAAATAGTTATGACCTTTTTGCGTTTTGGTGGTAATGAAACAGCCACATTCTCCGCAACGGAAAAATCCTCTGAAAATGTAAGGTTTGAGTTTTGGCGATTTCGGCTTGCTCTTGTTCGCCATCACTTCTTGAACGGAATCAAAAAGTTTTTTTGTGATAATCGGTTCATGCCTTCCGTTATACAATTCGCCATTATATTCAATCATGCCGTAATAGATTTTATTCTTGAGCATATATTGATAATTTGAGACGGAAAGCATTTTGCCTTTCTTGCCAACCAAGCCTAAGGAATTGATAATCTTTCGGATTTGAGCGAGGGGATATTCGCCAGTTGAGTACATTTCAAAGGCCCGCTTGATATATCTCTCCCTTTCTTTATCAACAGCGATACAGCGGGCGTTTTTGTCGTTCAGATAACCCAATGGCGCCCAAGCTGGCCAAATTCCATTTCGCAATTTCTGGCGAATGCCCCTCCTTATATTTTCCGAAAGATTATCCACATAATATTTTGATTGCCCAAAAGCAATGGACAACATAAATTTTCCTTGCGGTGTCGGATCAAACCAAAAAGTAGGGAATTTTAGCGTGGTAATTTTGCCAGTATCCACAAGATAAATTATTCGTCCACCGTCTATACTATTTCTCGCCAATCTATCAGGGTGCCACGCTAAAATTCCCTCGGCTTCATTTTTCTCTATGCTCTCTATCATTTCGTTAAAAATATCTCTGCCTGGCTCTTTGGCGGTTTTGCTTTCCACAAATTCACGGACGATATTCAGGTTTTCTTTTTTGGCGTATTCTCGCAATTCAAACATCTGCGCTTCAATGCTCAAAACCTGCCTTTGGGGTTCGTCCGTGGATTTACGGGCATAGAGAAAAATCTTTTTGGTTTGTAAATTTAAGCTGTCCATATTGTTTTGAAATTAGTTTTTGGGCAATCAAAGAAAAATACTCTCAACCTTTCGCTGAAAGCGAAAGAAAAAAGATTGGTTTGCAAAATTCCATTTTGCCAGAGCTTCGCTCTGCGAACTTCCGCATTGCCGACCGCACTTTGGTTTTGGATTTCAAAGATGCCTTCAAAATTGCGGAAAAATACCATGCCAAGGCGCTTTGCGCCGAGGCAACATCTTTCAATTTCGCTGAATGTAAAACTTGGCGGTGTTTTTTGGACGAAGTTCGAACATTTTTTGAGCAAAACTTTGAATAATTGCGCGTTTCGCACCCAAAACCTGAACGCTCGGGCGGGCAAAAAGGAAGGGGGTTGGGGGGAGGAATTTTTGCCCGCCCTCGCTTTCGCCGCTTTTTTTTCGCCGCCACAATTTTTCGTATTTCGCTTCGCGAAATGCACCGCCCATAATTCTCATTTACTTTATTTGATTTTTGGTGTAGCATTATAGTAGTTGAAAGATAATATAAGCTAATACTTTAATTCTACTACCACGATATTAGTATGTCAAACAATATTACAAAAACACTTAGAAAACTTAGAGAAGCCAAAGGATTATCCCAAGAGAAATTGGCGAGGTTGGCCGATGTCGCCAATAATACGATTATCAAAATTGAAGCTGGCAAAAACCAGAATCCAACACTTGATACTCTCAAAAAAATAGCAAAAGCTCTTGAGGTAAGTATTGATGAACTGACAAAATGATTGTTGCCAAAATTGTCGGGGGGGGTAAACTATAAGTGAAGTCGCAGAAAATATCAAAAATAAATAAAAAATAACTAAATTTTATGGTTAATCAAGAGGTAATAGATTTTATCAAAAAATCGAAAGTTGCAGGCTATTCGGATGAACAAATTAAATCTGCGCTGATGGCAAATAGCTGGCAAGAAATAGATATTGATGAAGCTTTCAAATCAATTAATATCACGCAAACCAATTACCCAAACGCGATATACGAAAATACTCAAGATCAGCCGCTTATTTTGAGGTATGCTGGGTTTTGGATTAGATTTTTGGCAGGTTTTATTGATACGCTGCCCTTTTTAATTATTGCGTTAGTCTTTAACCGGAGCCTCGGAGAGTTTTCATATATTATTTATGTTATTTTGATGACAAAAATATACCAGGCGACTTTGGGTAAAATGGCTATGGGTATTAAAGTTGTTTCGGAAAATTCAGAAAATTTAACATGGGGTCAGGTAATTCTTCGTGAAATTGTCGGTAAATTTGTATCTGGAATAATCTTTAACATCGGATTTATAATGGTAGGATTCACAGAAAGAAAGCAGGGTCTCCATGATAAAATTGCAAAGACGCTGGTTATATCAACAAGGTCGTAATTAAAATAACTTTTTAAAAAAGAAAAAAATGGACCAACAAAATATTAATTTACCTCCCGTGCCTCCACCTCCTACTCCACCCTTTTTTGAAAAAACAAAAGAAATAGATTGTCTCGAGGAAAAAACATGGTTTTCACGATATAAATACATAATAATTTTAACCGCGATCTTTTTGGCTGTTTTTGTAATAGTAATTCCTAGGGTTTTCCACAAAGACGTAAAAAATATTCAAATTTCTGGAGATCGAGTGAGCATGACTTTAGGAAAATCAAATATTTCCGCCGAGTTAGCTACAAAATCATCCGCGTCTTTTTTGATAAATAGCGGAAAGATGTCGTCTCTGAATACCGGAGAGTTTGCCGTTATTCCAATGGAACAAGTAAGATATTTAGAGCAAAAATACACAGATTTCATCCATTGTGATTCACCTGGCGAGGAAGAAGGTAAAAATAGCTTAATTAACGTTGGTCTTATCGCTAAAACCTCAACCGCCGAAATGAAAATGAGGGATGTAGAGAAACTAGTTGAAAAGGGAAATCTTGTCGTTGTGGAAATCTATGGTTCAGAATTGAAAAACATACAAGGATTAAAGAGAGAAATTTCTAGCTATGGTATTTTTGTTGTTGAGAAAGTAAGTCCAAACATATATTACCTTATTGACGATATAAAAATTATCAAAGAAAAATATCAATAAATTAAAACTTAAATTATATGGAACCAACTATTCTAATTGGTCTACTTCTAATAATATTAGGATTAGCCAACTTATATAGACCATTTATAGAGTGGTTTATAAAATTCCGCAGTGAGACCCGCGGAGTTAGAACGGAAATTAAAGAGACCACTATTATGTGGTATAAATTTGGCGGCGTTATAGCTATAATCGCCGGCATAACAATATTAATAACCACAATTTTTATAAGATAGATTTTATGAAATTATCCTATCTTGTGATTATCTTTTTGTTTTGTTTAGCAGTTGGTATAACTATAGCCCTTTACCCTATTCTCGGTTTTTTAATCGCAGGCCTGTTTTTACT
>Ga0105104_10001042_pt1 | contig 21259 bp, 18 predicted proteins | sample PPLLaktember2015_3_FD_87034 | JGI IMG/M metagenome (GOLD analysis project Ga0105104, IMG submission 87034) | Freshwater sediment microbial communities from Prairie Pothole Lake near Jamestown, North Dakota, USA - PPLs Lake P7 Core (6) Depth... | ecosystem: Environmental > Aquatic > Freshwater >... | reverse complement strand
GTGTCTTAATGATAAATTGTCATCACCAACCAATACCAGCCCGGAATGGGCGTCATCAATAGCACAGGGTATAGCCCTGTGTATCAATTATATATTGCAATAATCAACCCAATACCAGCCCGGAATGGGCGTCATCAACAGCACAGGGTACAGCCCTGTGATGAAATGCAGAAATAAATTGTTCAGAGCCCTGTAAGGGTGGCATCTAAAAACATATCACTTCTACAAAAAATTCAAATCACTTTGAATACTATTCCTTTTGATGTAATTTTAATATTTTCAATTGTTTAACCGTAATATTTACTACAATGTCACAATCCCTAGCCCTAAATTATGTTCACATTACCTTCAGTACAAAAAATCGGGAGTCCCTAATAACCGATTCTTTAAAAGATGAGCTGTTTCATTATCTGGGTGGTATTTGCAGGCGACTTGAGTGCAATCCTTTGCGCGTGGGAGGTCATAAGGATCATGTCCATGTTTTATGCCTGCTTTCAAAAAAAATTGCCCTGATGAAGTTACTTGAGGAATTGAAAGCGAGTTCATCCAAATGGGCAAAATCAAAAGGTGAAAATTATGCCGGCTTTTACTGGCAGAACGGTTATGGAGCCTTCTCTGTCAGTCCTTTACAGACGGAAGAAGTTGTCAATTATATTGAAATTCAGGCTGAACATCATAAGAAGAGGACCTTTAAAGATGAATTCCGGGCTTTTTTGAAAAAATACAAAATAGAATATGATGAACGGTATGTTTGGGATTAATGATTTCGCCCTTTCAGGGCTGGTATTGGCAGGGAATGGCAATTTATCCTTGAACCACAGGGCTATACCCTGTGCTGTTGATGTTCGTCCCTTCAGGCCTCATTTCCGGATCACCTGCATTGAAACACAGGGCTATACCCTGTGCTGTCGATGTTCGTCCCTTCAGGCCTCATTTCCGGATCACCTGGATTGAACCACAGGGCTGTACCCTGTGCTGTTGATGTTCGTCCCTTCAGGCCTCATTTCCGGATCACCTGCAATTTTCCAATCATCAATTCACCAACGGCTGCTGCTGGCTCAGACAATGCCAGCTCCCAAGGCCCCAGATTATTTCCGTGGAATCGATGCCGATCACAGGCCGGTCCCTGAAACAGGAGGATAAAATATCCATCGCGGGCTGATCCTGCCTGCAATTAAATATGGGAACCATAACACCTGCATTGGCAATATAGAAATTCGCATACGAAGCAGGAAGCCGCTGTCCCTCATAGTACAGCGGCTCAGGCATTGGCAGTTCCACAACATTCAGCTGCCTGCCGTCCTTTATCCGGAAGGAATTCAGGGTTCTCAGGTTCTTTTTCAGGGGACTGAAATTGGCATCTTTCCTGTTGTGTTCAACCATTGATATAACGGTATCCTCATTTACGAACCTTGCAATGTCATCCACATGGCCGTCGGTATCGTCACCCTCGATACCGTCACCGAGCCAGAGCACCTGTTCAACACCGTAATAATCCATCAGGTATCCTTCGATCTGTTCCCGTTTTAGTCCGGGATTCCGGTTGGGATTTAACAAACATGAAGTAGTTGTGATAAGGGTTCCCTGTCCATTGAAATCCACTGCTCCGCCCTCCATTACAATCCCCGGATGAAACATAGGCAGACCAAGCATCTCTCCTATCATGGACGGGATTTTGGTATCCAGTCCGGCAGGGTATTTGCCGCCCCAGCCGTTATAATCCCAGTTTACAACAGCCAGAGGGTCCTCAGAATCAGGATTCACAACGAATGACGGTCCATGGTCGCGGCACCAGGCATCGTTGGTGGGGAAAATATGAAAGGAAATACGGGACATATCTACATTCTCCCCAGCCAGGGCGCTCGTCACGGAATTGAGCATTTCGTGTCCCGTGACATTGATATTTACTGTTTCCCCTTTGGCGAGGTAACGGATGAACTCATGATAAGAGGAGAAAATGGTATGCAACTTACCCGGCCAGGATTTTTCATTATGCGGATAGCTTAACCATGTACCTTCGTGTTTTTCCCATTCGGCCGGGAAACGGTAACCCAGTTCGGAAGGGGTCTTTTTTTCTGATCGGATCATGAATTAATGGCTTTTTATGTACCGGGCTGTGATGGGATCGTATGTCTCCACCCTGCGGTCGCGCATAAAAGGCCAGTGGGTCCTGTAAAAATCGGATGCACTGAGATCAAGTTCAATAACCTTTACCGTGTCTTCATGATTGGGTGCCTGGTACAACATGCTACCAAAAGGATTGCACACAAATGATCCTCCCCAGAACTTCATTTCCCTTTCTTGTCCTGTACGGTTAACGGCAACTACATAAACTCCATTGGCGATGGCATGCGCGCATTGAATCGTCTGCCAGGCGTGAAACTGTTCCCTGTTTACCTCTTCAGTCTGGGATGATGACCATCCAATTGTCGTAGGAAAAAGAAGAATTTCGGCTCCCATCAATGCGGTAATACGGGCTGCCTCCGGATACCACTGGTCCCAGCAGATCAGTACTCCGATCCGTGCATACCTCGTGTTGAAGATCCGGTATCCGGTATCTCCGGGGGAGAAATAGAATTTTTCATAGTATCCCGGATCATCCGGAATATGATTTTTCCGATATTTTCCAAGATAGGTGCCATCTGCATCAATTACCGCTGCGGTATTGAAATAGATCCCGGCATCCACTTTTTCGAAAAGGGATGCGACGATTACTACTTCAAGTTCAGCGGCCAGCAGCTGAAGTTCGGAGGTGGCTGTTCCCGGAATACTCTCAGCCAACATGAAATAATCATAATTTTCCTCATGGCAAAAATAGGGTGTGGAATACAGCTCAGGCAGACAAACTATCCTCGCACCTTTGGAGGCTGCCTCCCTTATTAAACCGGCCGCTTTCGCCCTGTTTTCAGCAACAGGGCCAGGGCATGACATCTGCACCAGGCCAATATTGACTGTTTTGCTTTCCACCTTTTTTCTACAAAAATAGAAAAAAGCTCGATTTAAATCGGGCGCGTGAGGTTTTACTTATCATTCAGATAGTCTGAAATATTGCCAAGGATCCCCTCCATCAGCCTTTCGCGCGATTCGATGCTGGCCCAGGCGATGTGCGGGGTGATTAACAGTTTGCCGGGTTTGCTGATTCGAAACAACGGATTGGATTTATCCGGCGGTTCCTTTTCCAGGACATCCAGGGCGGCACCTGCAATCAGATCTTCATCCAGGGCATGTGCCAGATCAGCTTCATTGACAATCCCGCCCCGGCCGGCATTCAGCAACAGGGCATTTTTCTTCATAATCCTGAATTGCTCATATCCGATCAGGTTTCTGGTCAGATCAGTAAGCGGGCAATGCACGGAAACAATATCACTTTCGGAAAGTAATTCCCGTAGCGGAACGGAAGGATACCCTGCATCGTGATTTTTTCCTGTCGTAGAATAGTATTTTATTTTTGCACCAAAGGCGCCGGCCACGGCTGCGACCCTTTTGCCGATGGTTCCCATGCCGATTATTCCATAGTTTTTATCTGACAGTTCATTGAAAGGTTCTCCGTGGTGTGTGAACAGACCGCTGGCTGCATAATCCCCGCTTTTTACATACCGGTCATAATACGGCATACGTTCCATCAAATAAAATAGCATGGAAAATGTATGCTGCACGACACTTTCAGTGGAATAACCCGCCACGTTCCTTACCCGGATATTCATTTCCGATGCACAATCCAGGTCAATGTTGTTCATGCCGGTTGCCGCAATGCAGATCAGTCTTATGGACGGACATGCCTGCATAACCTCCCTGTCAATGATCACCTTGTTTGTGATGATAATCTCCCTGCCCTGGATACGTTCAATCCGCTGGCCGGGACTGGTAGACTGATAAACCGTGAGGTTGCCAAGCCGTGTCAGCTGAAAGTATCCGGTTACATTTCCCAGGGTATCGGCATCGAGAAAAACAATTCCCGGTCTTTTCATACAATCGGTGTAAATCAGATTTCAAGCATTACCTGGTTTTTCAGCAGATCATCCAGTGTTTCGCGTTGCCGGATCAGGTAATCTTTTCCTTCATGAATTAGCACTTCGGGAGGTCTCAGCCTGGAGTTGTAGTTCGATGCCATGGTAAAGCAATAGGCGCCGGCATTCAGAAAGGCCAGGTAATCCCCTTCGCGGATATCATTTATCTTACGGTTCCAGCCGAATGTATCCGTTTCGCAAATATAACCTACAACCGTATAGATCCTCATCTTTCCCTTTGGATTGGACATATTGATGATCTGATGGTGCGCTTCATAGAACATGGGGCGGATGAAATGGTTTAGTCCCGTATCCAGTCCGGCAAAAACTGTGGACAATGTCTGCTTGACTACGTTAACCCGGGCAAAGAAATATCCTGCTTCGCTTACAAGGAATTTGCCCGGTTCAAAAACGAGGGTAAGTTCACGCCCGTATTGTTTGCAAAACTTTTTAAAATGCCTGGTAAGATCCTTTCCCAGGCTTTCAATATCCGTATAATAATCGTCAGGTTTATAGGGTACTTTAAAACCGCTCCCGAAATCAACGTAATTGAGGTCAGGAAAGGATTTGGCCACATCCAGCATCACCTCGGCACCCCTCAGGAAGACTTCCACATCAAGGATATCGGAACCCGTATGCATATGCAGTCCTTCAACCTTAAGATTTGTTGCCTCTACAACCCTGTGTACATGAGGCATCTGGTAGATTGATATTCCAAATTTAGAATCAATATGTCCTGTGGAGATCTTATCATGACCACCGGCCATGATGTGGGGATTTATCCGGATACAAATGGGTATCTTTCCACCATATAAATTCCCGAATTGTTCAAGTATGGATATGTTATCAATGTTTATCCTTACACCCAGCTTTACACCTTCGATAATTTCTTCGATTGATACGCAATTGGGAGTAAAAATGATATCCTGTGGCTGAAATCCTGCCCTGATGCCCAATTGCACCTCCTGGATCGAAACGGCATCGAGACCACTTCCGATACTCCTGAAGAATTTCAATATGCTCAGATTGTTCAGGGCTTTGCAGGCAAAGTTGATCTTTACCTTGATATCCTTGAACGCCAGCAGCATCTTATCATATTGCTGCTTCATTCTGGATGTCTGGTAGACATACACGGGCGATCCGTATTTCTCAACAAGTTCAACAACATCCAGACCGTCAATCAGGTAGCGGCTGTGGACCAGTTTCATACTATAGGGATTGAAAGGGTTTTATTGAATTATTTTCTCTTTGCCGGTTTTGTTGTCCTGTATCCGCTTTGTTTGGCCATATCTTCCAGTCGCTGCTGAAACTTTGATTTTTTGACCGGTTTGGCCTTCTTTTCCTCCATCTTTCTCAGGATTTCCTTTTCATCCACGAATTGTTTAAACAAATAATTCTGACCGATGGTGATCATGTTGGCCAGAAAATAGTAATAAGTAAGTCCGGCTGAGAAATTATTCAGCATGAACATAAACATGACGGGCATAATGTACATCATGGTTTTCATGCCGGGGATCTGTTGGGTGGAAGATGAAGTATCGCTCATTTTCATGCTGACGATGGTCGAAATCGTCATGAGAAGGGTGAAGAGGCTGATGTGATTTCCCAATACGGGTATAGCCTGATGCCATGAAATAATAGCGTCGTAGGTTGAAAGGTCTTTAGCCCATAAAAATCCCTCCTGCCGCAATTCAATAGATGTCGGGAAGAACCTGAACATGGCAAAGAGGATGGGGAACTGGAGCAGCATGGGTAGACATCCTCCCATCGGGCTTACGCCGGCTTTTTTGTAAAGAGCCATTGTAGCCTGTTGTTTTTCAAGTTCCTTGCCTTTGGGAAACTTATGGCTCAATTCATCCACCTGTGGTTTTAATACCTTCATCCGGGCCTGTGACAAATAGGATTTATAAGTAAGCGGTAAAAGTCCTATTTTAATTATGATTGTCAGGAGCAGGATAATGATCCCGTAATTGCCTATAAACCGGCTCAGCCAGTCGAATATGGGAATGATCACCAACTGGTTTATCCACCGGATCACACCTTTTCCGACTGAAACCAGGTTCTCGAGTTTATAAATCTTGTATTTCTTCAGCAACTTGAATTTGTTCGGTCCGAAGAACATCTTCATTTTTATGGTTTCATTATCCAGCCGTTCAAATGGCAATCCCACTTCTGCCCTGAAGTTTTTCAGGTATTTGCTGGTTTCGGGAAGATCTGCTGATTTCAGCATTGCATTCGAAAAGGCATAGTCAGCGAGGATAACCGAGGAAAAGAACTGGTTTTTAAAACCAACCCATTCCACCTGTGTCGGGATATTTTCTGTTTGTTCCGACTTGCTGGCCCTGAAATACTCCACATCCTCTTTAAAATGTCTGTAATACAGGGAGGTATACTGCATTTCATTTTTCTTCAGCTGTTCATGCTGAGGAACATTGATCTCCCAGTTCAGATCCAGTGATGATGGATCGCGGGTAACAATGTCCTTCATTCCCACCAGCTGCATTCTGAAATTAACCATGTAACTTTCAGGTTCCAGCACGTACCGGTATTCGATATACCGGCTATCATCCACAACCAATCTCATTGTCAGGGAGTCGCTGATCGATCCGATTGTTTTGCCGGGTATTGTATCACCGGGCCGGAAATAAAGCTGGTTGGTTGAAATGGCTTTATTCTGACTGTAAAAAGCAATGCCAAATTGGGTGGAATCCCCATTAAAAAGGATAACTGGCTTTCGGTCAAATGTCTTGTATTTTTTGAGTTCCACCGAGTATGGCCGTCCGCCCCGGGTAGATATCACCAGCCTGATCAGGTCGTTTTCAATTGAGAAAAATCTGTTTTCACCTATTGCCGATGCAGAAAAGTCACCCAGTTCATCCTGTAATTTTTTTGTACTGACTGAATCAGGGGATGTGACCACAGGAATGGTTTGGAAGGCAGGTTTATCAGTGGCGACAGAATCGGATTGCTTCTGCGATTGTACCACCGCAAGCGAATCCATCATTCTTTTTCTGGCTTCCATTTCTTTTTTATTGGGAGCCTGTATAACACCCCAGATAATTAAAATACCTGCTATCAGTATAATACCAAAAATTGAATTTTTATCCATGCGAAATCATTAAGTTTTTAAAGAGATTAGTCTAAATAGTTAAATCATCAGCAGATGGTGGATTTAATGAAGCTTACAAAAAGGGGATGCGGTTTCAGTACCGTACTGCTGTATTCGGGATGGAACTGTACGCCAATAAACCATTTATGAGCCGATATTTCCATGATCTCAACCAGGGAAGTCTCGGGATTCACACCTGTTGCAATCATCCCGTTTTTTTCAAAGGCTTCCAGGTAACGGTTGTTGAATTCATACCTGTGACGGTGCCTTTCGTTTACTTCAGGCACTCCATATGCTTCGCCGGTCCGTGTTTCCTGTCGTATCACGCAGGGATAAGCACCAAGCCTCATGGTTCCCCCTTTCTCGGTAACCCCTTTCTGGGCTTCCATAAGATCGATGACAGGGTCCGGTGTTTTTAATGACATTTCCGTGGAATGTGCCTTTTCGAGTCCCAGCACATTCCTGGCAAATTCCACCACGGCGCATTGAAGACCCAGGCAAATGCCAAAGAATGAAATATTGTTTTCGCGGGCAAAGCGGGCAGCCAGGATCTTGCCATCAATGCCCCTGTCACCGAAACCGGGTGCGACCAGAATACCGTCATAACCGGTCAGCAGCTGGACGTAATTGTTTTCATCAATATCCTCTGAATGGATAAACTGGACATCCACCCTGCAGTCATTCATGGCACCGGCATGCTTAAAAGATTCATTGATTGAAATGTAGGCATCGGGCAGTTCAACATATTTACCGACCAGGGCTATTTTGGATTGTTTTTTTGGGTTTTGCAGTCTTTTCAGAAATTTGTTCCAGGGGCCCAGATCAGGCGTTCCGGAATAATTCATCCCTAGTTTCTTAAGAACGGTAATGTCGAGTTTTTCTTTCTGCATCAGGATGGGAACCTCGTAGATGGTATTCACGTCAATCGACTGGATAACCGAATCTGAATCCACATTGCAGAACAGGGCAACTTTACGTCGCAGATCCTCGCTCAGGTCGTGTTCAGTTCTCAGAACCAATATGTTTGGTTGCACCCCGTTTTCAAGGAGCATTTTTACCGAATGCTGGGTCGGTTTGGTTTTTAGCTCCCCGGAAGATTTCAGGTAGGGAACCAGGGTAAGATGAATGTTCAACACATTCTGGTCACCCATTTCCCATTTCAGCTGCCTCACCGCCTCAATGTAGGGCAGGGATTCAATATCGCCGACCGTGCCGCCGATCTCGGTAATTACAAAGTCAAATTTTCCACGGCCTCCCAAAAGCTTTATCCTTCGTTTGATCTCATCGGTGATATGCGGGATCACCTGGACTGTTTTCCCGAGATAATCACCACGGCGTTCCTTGTTGATCACCGACTGGTATATCCGGCCGGTTGTGACATTGTTGGCCTGTGAGGTGGGGACACCCAGGAACCGCTCATAATGGCCCAGGTCAAGGTCAGTTTCTGCCCCGTCTTCCGTGACATAGCATTCACCGTGTTCATATGGATTAAGTGTGCCGGGATCTACGTTAATATAAGGGTCAAGTTTCTGAATGGTAACCATATATCCTCTTGCCTGGAGCAATTTTGCAAGAGAGGCTGAAATAATCCCTTTTCCAAGTGAAGATGTAACACCTCCGGATACAAAAATATATTTCGGGTTCAACTTAACCAGTTTAATTATTCATGAATAAACCTGTTTATTTTTTCTGTGAAGACAGTCTTTTTAACAGAGGTCAGGCAGCTAATCATCCAGATCATCGATCATGCTGATTTTGTGGTTGAGCAGTTCAATGCTTTTCCTGGTGCTTTCAATTTTCTGTTCAACCTCCTGGATCATGGTCTCGGCATTCCTTGAACGCGTGAAAAAGCCTATGTTATTTTCCCACAGAAGGATGTCACTTTCCATTTGTTTCAGCCGGATTATGTATTTTTCCCGCTCCTGCCTGATACGCTGAATCCCATTTGGCTTTTCGAGGTAACTTTCCAGCTTATTCTTGAACTTGAGCATGTTCCTGTGGCTGTCGTCTATTCGCAGTTCATCGAATTTTTTGTTGATGGCTTCCCGGTATTTGTCATGCACATCATCCTTGTCTTTCAGGGGAACAAATCCGATTTCAGACCACTGACGCTGAAAATTTTTAAGCTGATCCAGGCTTTCAGATGCGTTCTCACCTATTTGAAATTCTTCAATCTGTTTGATCAGCTCAAGTTTTTTCTCAAGGTTATTTCCGAAGGAACTGTCGATCTCGGAGAAGTGCTTGCTTTTTCTTTCAAAAAATGAGTCACATGCGGTCCTGAACCGCTTCCAGACCCGGTCAGACTGTTTATGGGGAACGGGGCCTATCTCTTTCCACCTTTGCTGGAGGGATATAAGCTCTTCGGTGGTTTTTTTCCATTCCGTACTTTCGCGGAGGGATTCAGCCTGGACGCAAAGATCAGTCTTTAACTGAAGGTTGTTGCTTTGTTCTTCCTTAAAAACACCATAAAATTCACGCTTACGGTTAAAAAAAGCATCGCATGCATCCCGAAAACGTTTATAGATCCTGGCATTATCCTTTTTGGGAGCGAATCCAATGGTTTTCCAAACCTTTTGCAGTTCCATCAGCTCATGCGAACGGCCGGACCAATCTTTATTGGAATGTATCTCAAGGCTGGTCAGCTCCTCGGCCTTTTCGCAAAGGGCCAACTTTGCCTCCAGGTTGCTTTTTTGTTCGTTCTTTAAACCTACGAAGTATTCCTGGTGTTTTTTATTGATCTTTGAAGTCGCTTCCTTAAAACGGTTCCAGATTTCCACACGCATTTCTGCCGGGACCGGCCCTATCTCGCGCCATTGATCGTGTAACTCCTGGAGTACCTTAAATGCATTTACTATATTGGGTTCCAGCAATAGCTCCTCTGCTTTTTCGCAAAGACGGATCTTTGCCTCCAGGTTTTTTTTCAGGTCCAGGTCACGAAGTTCCTGGTTAATGCGGATATAATCATAAAACGCCTCAACGTGATGGTGATATGTCTCCCACAGGTCCTTTACATTTTGCTGGGGAACGGGTCCTATTAAGCGCCACCTTTTCTGCAGTTCCCGGAATTCCTGGAATGTACGGTTTATTGATTCCTTATTCCTGACAAGTTCTTTTATTTCCTCTATGATCTTATATTTTTCATCCAGGTTAACATGCTTGTGTTCATCCTGGGATTTGTTGTAATCTGCCTTCAGATCACGGTATTTCCTTAGCTGTTCCTTAATCTCATTCTCATAGGGATCGTCTTCTACCTGGAAATCCTCAAGTTCACCACCCTGTTCGACAAATGCCTTACGTTTCTTTTCTACTTCAGCTTTGTGTTTCTTATAATAGTTGATCTTAATATTTTCAACATCATTGATTATATTCTCCACAGGCCTGCTGTTCAGTATTTCCCGGAGTAAGGCAATCAATTCTTCCTTGCCCAGGACACTGTAGTTTACCTGCGCACCGGCAGGATCATTCGGGATTTCAGCAGGGACAGCTAACACAGACTGGGCGGGAACCTCATGCCTGACATCATCTTCCTTGAAAAACTCCTGAAAGTCTTCGGATTCGTGTTCGGAAAGTCCGGGGATCACTTCCGGCTGAGTACTATCTGCTTCCTCAGCGACAGGTTTCACAGGCTCCGTATTATCGGCAACATCATTGTTGTTGTCGATTTGTTCTTTACGAACAGTACTATTCAAATCACTCATCTCCAGTTACTTTGATAAAAGAAACTCCTTCTTTAAACAATCTACGAAAATATACATTAATGGCTAATAGTCAAAGTTTTTTACCTGAATAATGCCCCTGTATTGCTTGTCTTTCCGGAATCATGTGTGAAGGCCGCATTCTTTGGGGCCCTGGTCTTCCCACCACCAGCGCCCTGCCCTGGAATCCTCCCCGGGGTTTACTGCCCTGGTGCAGGGCTGACACCCAATGCTTGGAAATCCCCTGTCATGCAATTTATTATAGGGTATGTTGTTTTCGCGAATATATTCCCAAACCCTCTTTTCGGTCCAACGGAAAAGCGGATTTATTTTTACGATGCCATAGCTGTCATCCCATTCCACCATCCTGGTATCAAAGCGGTTCAGGGTCTGGTCTTTCCGTATGCCGGTTATCCATGCCTGCATGCCGTCGAGCGCCCTTTTTAAAGGTTCGACCTTGCGCACATGACAACATAGTTTCCTGTTGTCAATGCTTTCATAAAACAGGTTGATCCCCTTTTCTGCAACCATTTTCTGTACGCCGTGATAATCAGGAAAATACACTTCAAGGTTGGCGTTGTACTGCCGGCGCGTTTCCTGGATCAGGTCAAGGGTTTCAGGAAAGAGTCTGCCTGTATCCAGGGTAATTATCCTGAATTGCGGATCTATATTCACCAGCATGTGGATTAGCACCATATCTTCCGCTCCCATGCTGGATGAAAGGCATATCTTATTGCCAAATTCCCGGGCAAAAAATGTCAGAACATCCGTGGCCTGTGCATTGACAAACTGATCGTTCCAAGCCGAAATTTTCAAATCCATACTCATGCTTCCTCCTGCCTTAATCCCGGCTCTGCCCGGATATTATTTTAAAGTACAAAAATACGGTTTTCCGGCTAATTGTGAAACTGGTTAAAGATCCTGAGTATTTCAGGGGATGTATTGAGACGGTCCAGGTTTTCAATCCGGCCGAACTCAAACCATTCCGTATCATTGTGTTCAAAACCCAGAATGGAATGATCACGCGCAAGGCGAAGATACAGGTCGATAATGGAAAATGAACCTGATTCAGTCACAAGGCTGAACAGCCCGGGATCCAATACATGAATGGTGCTGAAGGCTATTTTGTGTGGATTATTGGTTTCCCTTGCCCATCGGGTCTCACCTGTGATGTTATTATGCCATCCGCAAAGCCGGTGATCTTTGTCAAACAGAAATTCCCGCGACGATTCCCGTTGTTTCACTGCCAGGGTAACGAGTGGTCTATGCTCCATGTGGTACCGGTACATCAGGTTCAGATCCAGATCGGTGATCACATCCGATGCCATAAGGAAAAAAGGCTTGCCGTCATCAAAGAACCACCTGGCTTTAAACAGGCCGCCACCGGTGTCGAGGAGGGCTTCCTGTTCATCTGATATCGTGATATGTACCCCGAAGGAATTGTTCTTCCTAATGAAATCTATTATCTGGGATGCATGGTGGTGAACGTTGACAATGATCTCATTCACACCGTGAAATTTAAGATAACGGATCGAATGCTCAAGAAGCGGAACTCCCCGGATCTCAATAAGTGCTTTGGGTTTATCATTCGTTAAAGGACGCAGTCGCGTCCCAATCCCTGCTGCCAGTAACATTGCCTTCATGGGATTCCTGCCTGTTTTCTTTTCATGATGCGGTATTTTTTCCCAGTTCCTGGTGATTTACCACAATGTTAACGGGATATTTATCCTTTAATGCGGCAGCGAGCCTCTCAGCCAGATAAACCGAGCGATGCTGGCCGCCTGTGCAGCCAAAACTGACCATAAGACTGGTAAAACCGCGCTTCATATACACATCAATAGCCTGTTCCACAAGATAGCGGGAATGGGTAAAATAATCCGTCACGCCGGATTCCTTTTCAAGAAACCGGATAACAGGTTCATCACGGCCTGTAAGATCCCGGTATTCCTCCAATCTGCCCGGATTGATCAGGTACCTGCAATCGAAAACAAATCCTCCCCCGTTACCGGATGTGTCCTGGGGAACGCCGTTCTTATAGGCAAAGCTGCAAATTGTTACGGTAAATTTCTCATATTTCACATCATACTCCTGGATTTTCGACAGCCCGGCAAGTTTTTCAAAAACTCCGGGGAGACAAACCAGTTCCAGGGGTATGGGTTTGTTTTTAATCAGCCAGGAAAGGGTTCTCACAGCATGGGGCAGACTTTGAAGAAACAGGGGCTTGCGTTCAATGTAACCCCTGAAACCATAGGCCCCCATAGCTTGCATTAATCTGAGGTATACGAAGCCATAGTAATACTTAAGGAATTTTTCCCTGTTGAACCAGGCAAAGGTTTCTTCAAACAGGGCGAGATAATATTCCAGGAGCGACTCGCGAATTTCTTCAGGAAGATGTGTCTTGGCTTCATAAAGAAGGGATGCCAGATCATATTGCAGCGGTCCCTTTCTACCGCCCTGGAAATCAATGAAGTATAGCTCCTGATCAAACAACATGATGTTCCTCGATTGGAAATCGCGGAACATAAAAGAGTGCCTTTCAGCCTCGGCAAGCCAGTCTACTATTTTCCTAAAATCATCCTCCAGGTCCTGTTCGAAAAAGTCGATTTTAAGGGGCTTCAGCAGGCAGTATTTGAAATAGTTCATATCCCACATCATGCTTTGAATGTCGAATTCGGCCCTGGGATAGCATATGGAATAATCAAGACCTTCCGCAGCCGACACCTGCAAGGCAGGCATAGCTTCGATCACCTTCTTATAAATTACTCTGATCATCTCATTCCGGTCACCACTTCCTTTCAGCTGTTCCAGGTAATCGAGAAGGGTGGTGTCGCCCAGGTCCTGTTCCAGGTAAATGTATTTATTCAGATCCTTGCAAAACACCATAGGAACCCGGGTACCTGATTTCAAAAGGTGCTGGTTGAGATAAATAAAGGCATCATTCTCCCGGTTGTCGGTATTATAAACCCCCATAACGGTTTTTTCTTCATCCGATATCCGGAAATAACGCCTATACGATCCGGATTCCGGAAGAGGTACAATGCCGGTAGCTGTTTTACCGGTCCATTTTTTATAAAGGTCACCCAGCAGGGCAACAGGATTATTCTGTTCTGGCATACATCCGGTTTTAAAATTTGCAGATCAGAAATGCCTTCTCCAATATCAGGTTCCAGGCTTTCTCAACATGTGCAAGTCCAATATTTGTTTGGCCGGTCACCATCCTCAGCGTATAATGACCATTCAGCCTCGTATGGGTAATATACATCCGGCCGGTGCCGTTGACAGCCAATAGAAGCTGTTCGTTGATCCGGTCAAGTCCGGCCGGATCGTTTACTCCCTCAGGATGAAAACGAAAACAAACCAGGTTGAATTCAACAGGAGCCAGTACTTCAAAGGCTTTATGATTTTCAATCCAGGATTTCAGTTGTTGGGCTATGGCGATATGATTCCTTAACTTTTCCTGCAATCCCTGTATACCAAAGGACCGGATCACAAACCACAGTTTCAGCGCCCGGAATCTCCGTCCAAGCTGAATTCCCCAGTTCGAAAAATCATTTACATGCCCGGGAATTTGTGATTTAAGATATTCCGGTACCAGTTTGAATGTATTGATCAGGCTTTCGCTGTCTTTAACAAAATAAGCTGAACAATCAAAGTTTGTAAAGAGCCATTTGTGGGGGTTGAATACAAAACTGTCGGCCTTGTCAATTCCACTGAGCATTTTACGATACTCGGGCAAAATGAGTGCAGAACCTGAAAATGCGGCATCCACATGAAGCCATACCTTGTATTTTTCACAAATGACAGCAATTTTATCCAGCGGATCCACGGCCGTTGACCCGGTTGTTCCCATGGCTGCAACCACGCAAACAGGTTTGAGTCCGTTTTTCAAATCCATTCTGATGGCTTCCTCCAGCAATGAAGGAACCATCCTGAATGCCTTGTCAGTACCTATTTTTACCAGGTTCTCCCTGCCAATACCGGAAATTTTCACCGCCTTTTCAACGGAAGAATGTGCCTCGGATGAGCAATACACTCGCATGCCCGGAAATATGGCGGCTCCTTTGTCGTTTACCCTGAATGCCGCGGCCTTTTCCCTTGCAGTTAGAATAGCACAAAGTGTGGATGTGGATGCCGTATCCTGAATGACCCCTTCGAAGTTATCCGGCAGGCCGGTCATTTTTTTAAGCCAGTTCATCACAGCTTCTTCGAGTTCAGTTGCCGCCGGAGAAGTCTCCCATTTCATGCATTGTGCACCCAGCGCAGACGAGAGGATTTCCGCAAGGAGCGACGGGAAACTTGTATTGGATGGAAAATAGGCAAAAAACCCCGGACTCTGCCAGTGAGTGATGCCCGGCAAAATTATTTTTTCAAAATCCCCGAAAATCCGGCTCATTTCTTCAGGTTCCTGCGGGGGACTGTCAGGTATCATGGCATAAACCGATCCGGGCTTTATGGCTGCCTTTACGGGATATTTTTCAATACCAGTATAATAATCCGCGATCCAGTCAACCATTTTATGTGCCTCATGCCGGAATATTTCTACTGAATCCATTGTTTAAGCATATTATTGAAACCGGCTAAAAATAATGAAAATATCGGCTGCAAGCCCCAATATTTTGAATTAAGCGGTATATTTAATATTTTTATGACCATAAGTCTCACAGGGTTTTATTATGCATCTTGAATTGTATAACGCTGATTTTCTAAATTTTGTCGAATTCAACATTACCGGCGATAATGATAACTATAACCGATGTGATGTGGAATCAAGGTATATGGATAGTGTCGTTTTTTATCTTTTCCAGCCTTCCTTTGAAAACGCCAACCCGACCTATGATTATTTTTCGGGTACCAAATATAACGCAAGAAAGATTATTGTACTCCGGAATGACCTTATAGCCAACAAGCGAGAGTTTGAAGCACTTACCTCAGTCCAGGGGTTCAATGACCTGATTGAAAGCCGGTTTATGGGCAAAGAATTCCTTGGAGATCTTGAAACCTGTGATAACCTGTGGCAGCAAAACTGGCATAAGTATAATGAAGGAATTATTGCCGTAAACAAAGACCTGATTGAACTGGTCGAAAAATGCGCATTTGACGAAAGGGTGCTTTGGGTGATCGGATATTAATAGTGACGAGTGACCAGTGACCAGTGACGATTTGCACTTCACTCGTCACTCGTCACTCGTTACTCGTTACTCGTCACTGGTCACCCTTCCATTTTCCCTTAAGGGTAGGATAATCAAGTGCAAGCGCCAGCATCTCAAGGAAAGAATCCCTGTTAATTTCTTCCGCGCCCATGGATTTAAGATGCGATGTAGATTGCTGGGCATCAATAAAGTGAAAATTATGACGAAGGGTCCATTTTACCAGGCCCGCAAGGGCTACCTTGGATGCATCGGTCATAAGGTAAAACATGGATTCACCGAAAAACGCCCGTCCCAGGGAAACACCGTACAATCCTCCAACCAGCATTCCCTCATAATATGTTTCAAATGAATGTGCCAGTCCTTTCTGATGAAGCATTATATAGGCTTTCTTCATTTCATTGTTGATCCAGGTACCATCCTGATCTTTGCGGTTTACCCCTGCACAGTTGCTTATTACGGATTCAAAATCACAATCCGTTTTGAGGGTGTATTGTCCCCTGTCGATCCTTTGTCTGAGGCTTGAGGTCATCCTGAATCGGGCGGGGAACAATACAAGCCTTGGGTCAGGTGACCACCAGAGAATGGGATCCTGGTTGTACCATGGAAAAATCCCCTGTGAATAGGCTGTTACAAGTGATTCTGTGCTCAGATCTCCGCCGACAGCGAGGAGACCGTCAGGATCTGCAGTTCGTGGATCAGGAAATTGATATTCATATGACATAAGACAAAATTACAAACGCTAAACGGAGTTTGCTCACTTTCGAATATGAAAAAGCGGTTACTCTGTTCAGCGTCATGTAAAAATGGAGGCACTAACGGTGCCCAGGACAAGACTCGAACTTGCACGCCCTGTAACAGGCGCCAGCCCCTCAAGCTGGTGTGTCTACCAATTCCACCACCTGGGCAGTCTATGCTTCGAACGCCGAAGCTTTAGCGAAGGCGTGCCTGGAACAGGACTCGAACCTGCACGTCCTAACGAACACTAGTCCCTGAAACTAGCGCGTCTACCAATTCCGCCATCCAGGCAATATACTCCCCCGAAAACAGGATTGCAAATATATAAATTAATACGAATAATCGACAAAATATTAAACAAAAAGACCGGTCATACAACCGGTCCTTTGCTTGCGTGGGTCGATTTACAATAACGCTCTATCTGAGCAATGTCTTCATTTATTTTGTCATGTTCTTTGTTCGTCGTTCAATTTTCAAAATCCTGTACTGGTCCACGTTTTTTCCGTCCTTCCGGGTTGCTGTCCCTACACGGTCAACATACGCCACAAATTCATTCTCACCATATATTACAAGGGGGTCTGTAGTAATCCAGCTCACATCATCATCGGCAAGGAGATAATTATTGTGGTTTGGATGCCACACATCCGCATAGTAAATCACCGGATTAAGGTTCACAAACCGTACCTCTCCATTGTGATCTGTGGTCCCTTCCACAACGGAATTGGTTTCGAAATCCCAGTCCTCGAGCGTCGGATAAAGGATCACGCTTGCATCCGGAACCCGGTAATGCTCAGAATATTCCTCCACAATTACCGTAAGGGCTGTGGTCAGCACTTCAATCTCTGTGGTGACCTGGTCAACCATCCTTGAGCCGCTGTATGCCTTCAGTGATACCTGATATATTCCCGCCTCCTCGTAAAAATGCGAGGCATTCAATGCATCGGACCAGGTACCGTCACCAAAATCCCATTCAAAATAATCCGCATTGCCGGACGATGTATTGGTAAAATATACAGTTTCAAAGACTCCGACCTGTCGCGATGATACAATAAAATCAGCGAACGGTTCCCTTTCCCGTTCACAGGCTGCTGCAATCAGAAACAGCAAAGGAAGGATATGAATAATTTTCTTCATGGTTTCCAGGTTTTTGTGCTTTATAACAGTCAATTCAAATTGTATGCCATTAACCTGGTTCGTTTTGTTACATCGTTATACGAATAAATCCTCCCCCGAGTTCCGGATTATTTATTGATTTAAGTAAAACGAGGTTATGGTTTTTCATATGAACTTCTCTTTTTTATCTTTACGAAAAAATACCCCTAATGCTATTTTGCTGCTATCAATCTCATTGTAATTTCTTAATTAAACCAATTCTTTTGCCACATACTTCATGGTTCAGATCACTGGCGACTTTGCTTTTGATTTTTGCCATTACTCCGCCAATCACTTCACAGGATCGTCTCGTAATTCCCAGACTTTCAGGTGAGCTTGTATTTAACGGGATTGTGAATGAAATAGCCTGGAATGAAATACAGCCTTTCCCCATGGTGCAGCATGCTCCCGTTTTTGGCAAAGAGCCTTCGGAAAGAACAGAGGTCAGGGTTACTTATGATAATGAAAATATATATGTTTCCGCAAGGCTGTTTGATACGGAACCTTCAAAGATCATGTCCACTTCAAAGAAAAGAGATGAAATATCAGCCGGGAACGACTGGTTTACAATTATTCTTGATTCATTCAACGATAAAGAGAATGCCCTGGCTTTTGCTACTACACCTTCAGGATTGCGTTCCGATTATACCGTTTTCAAAGACGGCATTGTTCAATTGCCTGAAATGCCTTTCAACCTGGACTGGAACACATTCTGGGATGTAATGACAAGCCGCGACGATCAGGGTTGGTACGTGGAAATGCGCATTCCGCTTACAAGCCTGCGATTTAAGGATCACGGCGGGGACGCTGTGATGGGACTCACCTGCATCAGGCAGATCGCACACAAGAATGAAATTATTATTTTCCCGGCCATTTCACCGGACAGGGGAATTTTTGGCATTTACCGTCCATCTCAATCCCATGAGGTCATTTTCCGGGGTATTCATACCCGGAAGCCTTTTTATATCGCTCCATTTGTTATAGGAGGTATTCAGCAGGAAAATCAACTGAACGATGCTGAAACGGAGTACGACGAGCTGGTGAAACCTACCCTGAATGCGGGAATTGATGTCAAATACGGACTTACAAATAATCTGACCCTGGATGTTACGCTGAATACCGATTTTGCCCAGGTGGAAGCTGATGACCAGCAGATCAACCTTACAAGGTTTTCCCTGTTTTTTCCTGAAAAAAGAAGCTTTTTCCAGGAAAGATCCAGCATATTCAGTTTTGATTTTGAACAGGGAAACAATCTTTTTTACAGCAGGAGGATCGGACTATCGGGAGGTGAACCGGTACCCATTTACGGGGGCGCACGCATTACCGGGATGGCAGGCAAATGGGACCTGGGTATCCTTGACATGCAAACCCGCAAATTTGTATCGGAGGCAGACAGCAATAATAATCTATCCTCGGAAAATTTTGGAATACTGCGGGTGAGAAGGAATATCATTAATCAGAATAGCTATGTGGGAGGAATGGCAGTTTCAAGGATCACCACCGACGGTCATTATAATGTTGCATACGGTACTGATGCCACCATTAAAATGTTTGGAGACGATTATCTGAATGTGAAGATCGCCCAGGTAATGGATGATTCAGCACAGAATAAAGTCTGGTCCGTAAATCCCACCCAGGCATACCTCAACTGGAAACGATTTACCAATGAAGGGATTAATTATAGTTTCACTTTATCACGCAGTGGAACGGATTATAATCCTGAAGCCGGATTCAGGATGAGGGATAATTATGCTGTTTACAGCGGCATGATTGGCTACGGATGGATCCGCGGCGAATCATCCAGGCTCTTTAATGATGGGATTGAACTGAATGCGAGGAAGTATTATTCCTTTGAAACCGGTGAAACAGAGTCTCTTATATTTAATGGCGGATATTACCTGGTTGCGAAATCCAATATGTTTTCCTATGCAGGGCTTAATCACCAGTATGAAAATGTGACAGACAGCTTTTCATTTTCCGATGATGCAGCCGTGCCCCCCGGAGCATACCGTTTTTATCAGTTCGAATACCATGGGCAAACCCCGGAAACAAAGTCCTTTTATGTCGGCATGGATATGTTTGCCGGAACTTTTTATGATGGCATGCGCTTTTCAATTACCCTCAGGCCCAAATGGAGTATAAGTCCCTCGCTACAGCTGAGTGCAGAATATAATTATGACCGTTTACGCTTCAGTGAACGCAGGCAGCAGTTTGACGGACATATTATGCGGATCAGGACAATGCTAATGATGTCTACCCGCTTGTCGATGAGTGCCTTTATCCAGTACAACAGTGAGGACAACCATGTACTGGGAAATATAAGGCTGAGATTTAACCCGAAAGAGGGGAATGACTTTTACATTGTATACAATGAAGGGCGAAACACTGCACCGGACCGGGAAATCCCACGAATGCCATCCCTGAGTGACCGGACAATCCTGGTGAAGTATTCCTATACATTTTCGGTGAGGAAATGATGACCTCACCCCCTGCCCCCTCTCCTCGGAGGAGAGGGGTAAAAATGTCAGTCGAATCCAAAATGTCAACTATATCATTCTTCCCCTCTCTTTTTAGGAGAGGGGGCAGGGGGTGAGGTGGGGGGAATCATGGCCGATTTCCATTTCCGGTATAATAGTGAATAGCATTGATAATCGCTTCCTCATTCACTATCCCGTACGATTTATCATGCGCATTGAATTTATGCATCAATGACATGATTGTGGGGCGGTAAAATCCCTTTGAAGTGTAATTGGCACCTTCAAAAACACCAACCTTGTCTTTTAACGGATGATGATTGATAAAGTCGTCCAGATCCATGTTTAACCGGTTCAGCTTTTTCTGGAACTCCATCCTGGTCTTTTCAATTTTTTCCGGTGGTTCACCGCCTTTTGCCAATTGTCCTGTTACCATGTCCTGTTCAGCTGAAAGGGCAGTGATCAGATTGTTCAGACTGTCGTAGGTGGATTTGCCCCATTCGGTGGGTACCTGAATTCCGGGTGAAAGATACTTTTTCCATTTTACGTTTGCTGTATCCGGAAGTATGGTGATATTGGGATCGAGCGGTTCCACTCCGGGGGTGACAAAATCCTGGTATGAAACGGGTGAGGAGAAATATTCATCGCCAAGCCCTGCAAATGCATGACCAAATTCATGCAGAAAAACGTAATCATGCCAGGGCGATCCGGTGCAAAAAACCGTTTGCCAGTTATAAATCCCCCCTCCGCCATAGCGGTCCCTGTTTACCATGATCAGAATGGCATCATAAGGGACCTGACCGGCCATATCCCTGATACTCTTATTTTCTTCATCCAGGCAATACCGGTCAAGATCAAGGGCATTGAATGAGCTGCCCAACCGGGTATTTTTATAGATTCCCTGACGGGGCTCATCGGTGCCGCTTTCCTCCGAAGG
>Ga0105104_10001041_pt1 | contig 21266 bp, 14 predicted proteins | sample PPLLaktember2015_3_FD_87034 | JGI IMG/M metagenome (GOLD analysis project Ga0105104, IMG submission 87034) | Freshwater sediment microbial communities from Prairie Pothole Lake near Jamestown, North Dakota, USA - PPLs Lake P7 Core (6) Depth... | ecosystem: Environmental > Aquatic > Freshwater >... | reverse complement strand
ATAATCTGGTGCGACAGCCGGGCGGTTGAAATCGGCAAAAAGGCGATGAAAAGTATAGGCGAGAAAAAATGCCTCGCCCATCTTCTCAATTCGCCGGGTAATTTTACGGCTTCGAAGCTCAAATGGGTCAAGGACAATGAGCCGAAGGTTTTTTCGAAGATTTATAAAATGATGCTGCCCGGCGATTACGTCGCGATGAAAATGACAGGTGATATCAAAACGACGCCTTCGGGGCTTTCGGAAGGCATAATGTGGGATTTCCAGAAGCAGGGCCTTGCGGATATGGTCCTCGACAATTACGGAATATCGCCAAATCTTGTCGCCGAGGCCGTGCCGACGTTTTCTGTGCAGGGGCATCTATCGAAAGAGGCCGCGAAGGAAATGGGATTAAAAGCGGGAACGATTGTCTCATACAGGGCGGGCGACCAGCCGAATAACGCGTTATCTTTGAACGTTCTTGAGCCGGGTGAAATAGCGGCTACCGCCGGTACTTCAGGCGTGGTTTACGGCATTACCGACAAAGCAAAATACGATTCCAAATCGCGGGTCAATACCTTCGTTCACGTCAATCACAGCTCGGCCAAACCGAGATACGGCGTGCTGCTTTGCATCAACGGAACGGGAATCCTCAATAGCTGGCTGAAGCACAATACCGGGACGGTTGATTATCCCGATATGAACGCTATAGCCGAGAAATCGCCCGTCGGCTCGGATGGTCTTGTTATTCTTCCTTTCGGCAACGGCGCAGAACGCACGCTGGAAAACCGCAATATCGGCGCATCGGTTCAAGGCCTGAATTTCAATATTCACAACCGCTCGCATTTATTGAGGGCTGCCCAGGAGGGCATCGTTTTCGCTCTCAACTATGGTCTTGAGATTATGCAAAGCGCCGGCGTGGCGATTAAGAAGGTTCGCGCGGGCAAAGCCAATATGTTTTTAAGCCCGTTATTCAGCAGGGCATTCGCGACGGTTACGGGGGCTTGCGTCGAATTGTATAATACCGACGGCTCACAGGGCGCAGCCCGCGGAGCAGGTATCGGCGCGGGGTTATACAGAGATGTGAAGGACGCCTTTGCGGGACTGCGGCCGGTTGAGATTATCGAGCCGGATAAACGTTTACGCTCAGCGTACCAACAGGCGCATGACGACTGGAAAAAGGTTCTAAAATATGAATTACAGAAATAATTTACGCAAGTTTGTTATTGTCGCTGCTTTCTTTGCCTTGATGTTGCCCGTTTGTAACGCTTCGGTAAAGTTGTCGGGAGATTTAAAGAAGTGGCACAAGGTTTCTTTGACTTTTGACGGGCCTAAAACAAGCGAGGACGCGACGCCTAATCCGTTTCTGGATTACCGATTGGTCGTTACCTTTAGAAACGGCGACAAAATCGTAAAAGTACCGGGTTACTATGCCGCCGACGGTGATGCCGCACAGACAAGCGCAAAGGCGGGCAACAAATGGCGGTGCAATTTTGCGCCGGAACTTGCGGGGGACTGGAGCTACCAGGTTTCGTTTCGCGAAGGTAAAGATGTCGCGTTATCGAATGAACCCAACGCCGGCGCCGCAGGGGCGCTCGACGGTTTGAAGGGGACGCTGCAAATTGCCCCGATATACAAAACGGCGTTAATCCGGCTCGGTAAGAACGGCTGCTTCGAAGACGTGCGGCCGGATAAGGCCGAGAATGACTATCGCGTAAAAGGGATGCTCCGCTACGTCGGGAATCGCTATTTGCAATTCGCCGAGACGGGTGAGTATTTCCTCAAAGCCGGGACTGACAGCCCTGAGAATTTCCTCGGATACGCTGATTTCGATGATACTTACGACACCGGCGCAATGAAGGGAACCGGCGAGGGTGCGGACGCGGAATTTATTCACAAATATGAGCCGCACGCCGCCGACTGGAAAAAAGGCGACCCGGCGTGGAAAAACGGTAAAGGCAAAAATATCATCGGGGCGTTGAATTACCTGGCATCGAAGCGAATCAACAGCGTTTATTTTATGACTTATAACATCGACGGTGGCGACGGCAAGGACGTTTGGCCCTGGACCGACCCCAATGAGAAATTCCGGTTCGACTGCAGTAAATTAGACCAGTGGGAAATCGTTTTTTCGCATATGGATAAGCTCGGAATTATGCTGCACGTCGTAACGCAGGAGCAGGAAAACGACCAGGGATTAGACGGGGGCGATCTCGGTATTCAGCGAAAGCTTTATTACCGCGAATTGATTGCGCGCTTTAGCCATCATACAGCTTTAGTGTGGAACCTCGGCGAGGAAAACACAAATACCCCTCAGCAGCGTATGGATTTTTGCAAATTCATAAGAGAGCTTGACCCGTATGACCATCCGATAGTGGTGCATACTTTCCCCGGCCAGTATGAGCAGGTTTATAAGCCGCTGCTCGGTGCCGGGGATTTCGAGGGACCGTCGCTTCAGATGGGCGACGTTACGAGGACGCATCAGGAGACCTTAAAGTGGGTCAAGGCATCGTCGGGCAGCGGTCGAAAATGGGTGGTTTGTCTCGACGAGATTGGACCGGCCGACGTTGGTGTAATGCCCGACGCCAATGATTACGACCACGACTTGCCCCGGAAATTCGGGTTATGGGGCAACCTTATGGCGGGGGGCGCGGGCTGCGAATGGTATTTCGGCTACAAATACCCCAACAACGACCGTATGTGTGAGGATTTAAGAAGCCGGGAGCGGATGTGGGATTTGACCCGCTATGCCGTCGATTTCTTCAAAATGTATCTGCCGTTTTATGAGATGACGCCCAGCGACCAGTTGCTTTCCAACGGCTGGTGCCTGGCCAAAGAGGGTGAGATTTATTGCGTCTATATTTTGCAGGGCGGCCTTACGAATTTGCGGCTGGGCGATGGAGCGTATTCAATAGAGTGGTTTAACCCGCGAAAGGGCGGCAATCTCGTAAAAGGAACGATTAGCGAGGTCGAAGGTCCCGGCCAGATACAAATAGGCCAGCCGCCCGATGAGATGAACAAGGACTGGGTCGCGCTTGTCAGAGTAAAAAAATAGACGTGAAAAACAGACGCGTCTCGGTTATCCTGTATGCCTTGAAATTTAAGACGCTTTAATAAGATATGAAAGGAGCTTAAGAAATGGCGGACAAATCTTTACACAGTATATGCAGGTGGACTTTCAATCCGGGCAAGGGCGGCTTTGTTCCCGGCGATATGAGGCCGGAGTGGGGCGGCAAATTCGGCACACCGGAAATGATTGAGCTGGTCGCAGCCAAAATCAGGCCTCGCCTGCCTAAAAATATCGAGCTTGGAATCGAGATGCACTATGACGCGGAGGTCGATGATAAAAACGCGTCGGTCGTAGCGGACGTGCTGGTAAGTAATAAGCTATACCTCGCGATGATAACGCCCGGCGCGCACAGTCATTTCGCGTACGGCGGTATCACTTCGCTGGACCCCAACGAGCGAAAGGCCGCCGAGGCCCTCGGAACAAAGACGGTCGATTTGGCGTATGGAACGCTGAAAAAGGCGTGGCATCCGGATGTTAAAAAGGCGCCGGCTTTCGTTATATGGAACGGCTCATTCGGTTACGACCTGGCGACGGTGGGCGTTAAAAAGATGTATCAGAACCTAAAGGAGAGCGTCGCGGGCCTTTGCAAATACGAGCAGAAAATGGGCGGCAATCTTCATATCGGCTTCGAGCCAAAGCCCAACGAGGGCCATCCCGCGATGCTGATACCGACGGTGGCAAGCGCGTTATTGTTCTGGAGGAAAATCGAGGAGGAGTTCGGCGTATCGAGAAAGAACAAGGGCGTCAACAAGGAGTTCGGCCATTCGGAAATGATTGGCCTTGACCATGTTTACGATTCCGTCGAGGAGCTGGATAACGATATGATGGTGCATATGCACCTAAACAGCCAGGGTTATAACGACGGTATTGTTTTAGGCGGCCCCGGCAAATACGATATCGACCACGGCACGCGAATCAACGGTATGAATATCGCGATAGCAGGCCTTATCCAGCAGGCAGGTTACATTCGCTGGAAGGGCCACGATATGCAGGCCCGTGCTTATGACAACGCCGAGCAGGGAATCGACAGGGTAATCAGGAGCGTATTAAGCTGGGAGGCGTGCGAAAAGGCCGCCAAAGAGCTGGATACCAAAAAGCTGATGACCTTGCTTGCAGGCAGGGAAACCGCGAAGGCCGAGGATATGATGAGGGCCGCGGTTGTGTCGGCGCAAAAGAGTTTTGATGAGATGTATAAATAAGTTACGATATTGACAAATTTTTTTAAGGAGAAAAAGCAAGATGTCACGAAAAAATATTCGCCTGATGGTAAATATCGCTTCGGTTCTGGTTTTGGGCATTGTTCTTGTTATTGTTTCCTGCAAAAAGGCGGCGCCGCCGCAGGAGCCGGCTAAAGAGACGACCACGAAAACCGAGACGCCGCCCCAGGCGCCGGCTGTTCAGCCGGCCGAGGCGCCAAAGTCCGTTGCTGCGCCGGAGGCCAACGTCGTCGAGATTCCCAAGCCCGCCGCAAAGCCGGCAGGCGATATGGAACCCATAGCGATTGTGATGCCAAAGCCGAGATTTACCGGGACGCCTGAGAGAATTACCGGCATCACCAATCTCGAAAAACCTTTAGGCAGGGCCAGAGACCCGTTCTATGCGCCGAAAGGCACGGCAAATATTTCCTCGAAAAAGACGGTAACCAGCTCCGATTCACAGCCGATTATCGGCGAGCTTGAAATGGTTACCGACGGCGATAAAGAGGCCACCGACAGCAGCTATGTCGAGCTGGGGCCCGGCGTACAGCAGGTAACAATCGATTTGGGCTCTCCCTGTAATATTTACGCGATTGTGATTTGGCATTATCACAGGCAGCCCCGCGTTTATAAGGACGTGATTATACAGGTCGCCGACGACGCCGATTTTATCACCAATGTCCGCACCCTTTTCAACGCCGACGACGATAATTCGTCGGGCCTCGGTATCGGAAGCGACAGAAGCTTCGTCGAGACCTCCGAAGGCAAGCTTATCGACGCCAAAGGCGCCGTCGCCCGCTACGTCCGCTGTTACAGCAACGGCAACTCAAGCAACGATATGAACAATTATATCGAAGTCGAGGTTTTCGGTATTCCTGTGAAATAAATTAGCGGATGAGATTCTGGATTGCGGCAATAGCCATCCTGATTTTGGCAGTCGCGCTGCGTGCGTGGCGATTGGATATTCGCCCGATGCACTGCGACGAGGCCGTACACGCTTACAAATTAGGCCAGCTTCTTGAAGAGAATTATTACCGCTATGACCCCCAGGAATATCACGGGCCGACGCTCAATTACTTTACCCTGATACCTGCCTGGTTTGCCGGCCAAAATACTTATATTTCCCTTACCGAAACTACGCTGCGTATTGTGCCGGTCTTTTTCGGGGTGCTTTTGATTGTTTTGACGATGCTGCTTTTCGGCGGCCCGGGCAAACCTGCCGCGCTCATTGCCGCGGCGATTACCGCTATCTCGCCCGCATTTGTTTTTTACAGCCGGTACTATATTCAGGAGGTGCTTCTTGTCTGTTTTACCATGGGCCTGATTTTGGCGGGGTACAAGTACGCGAAAAGCGGCGGGGCGGCTTGGGCGATTCTGGCAGGTGTTTTCGCGGGGCTATGCTTTGCGACAAAGGAAACCTGTATCATTGCCTTTGGCGCGATTCTGGTTGCGATTTTGCTGGTTCGCCTTCGTGGGACTAAGGCATCGGGAAAGATAAAAATTGTCCATCTTGCCGCGGCTTTAGTCATTGCGTTATTTGTCGCCGGGCTTTTCTTTTCCTCGTTTTTTACCAATACCGCCGGCTTACTCGATTCATTGAGGGCATACGCGACTTATTTCGACAGGGCAGGGGCTGCCCGGCATCATGTTCACCCGTGGTATTATTATTTGCAGACGCTTGTCTATACCAAATCCTCGGCGGGGCCTCCCTGGACCGAGGGCTTAGTCGTCATATCGGCGATTATCGGCATGGTTCTTATTGTCGCCAGAAAAGGACTTGGCAAACTCGACCTCCGCCTGCTTGATTTTCTTGTCTATTACACGGTTATTATGCTGGTGATATATTCTGCCATACCATATAAAACGCCGTGGTGTCTGCTTGGTTTTTATCACGGGATGATAATCCTGGCCGCGGTAGGCGTTATCGCGATACTGAATTTAATCGCAAGAAAGTCCGCCCGGCTGATTGTCGTTATATTTTTACTTGCGGTTGCGACCGACCTCGGTTTGCAGGCCTTCACGGCAAGTGCAATCAGTTACGCCGATATCAATAATCCTTACGTATATTCCCAGCCGACCGATGACGTTTTGAAAATCGCGGAAAGAGTCGAGTTGGTTTCAAGAGCAAATCCTGCCGGTAATAAGATGCCTGTTTACGTCGTTTGCACCGGCGGCGATTACTGGCCTATGCCCTGGTATCTTCGCTCATTCGAAAACGTCGGCTGGTTCGATGACGTGAACCAGATTATCGCGCCTGCGCCGGTTGTAATCGCGGCGCCTGCTCTTGAAAGTCAGCTTATTACTCGCCTTTTCGATATTTCACCGCCGGGACAAAAGAATCTTTATGTGCCGTTATTCGATAACTATGTCTCGCTTCGCCCCGGCGTCGAGATTCGCGGCTATATCACAAAAGACCTCGCCGACAAGTTCCGCTAATTTGTATGACCGAAACGCAATCCGAAAATATGGCTGATGATAATTTTTGCGGTATCGCCAACCTGAGGCGCTTCGAGCATAACGCGATGGCGACGGTTTACGAGGTTTTCGTGGTTCATAAAGACGCTGTTTATGCAGGCCAGGCCGCCTGGGCGGCGTTCGAGGAAGTTGACCGGCTCGAAAATAACCTCAGCAGGTTCATTGAAAACAGCGATATATCCCGCATCAACTCACTTGCCCCGGGTCATTCTCTGCAAATCGGCCTGCCGGCTTTCGAGTGTCTGCAAATCAGCGTTGAGATGAGCAAACAGACAAAAGGCGCGTTCGATATTACTTTTGGCTCTTTACACAGGGGATGCGATTTACTCAAGCTCAACGAAGACGACCACACAATCGAGCTGAGCGCTGAGAGAATTCAAATCGACCTCGGCGCGATAGGCAAAGGATACGCCGTCGATATTATAGCCCGGATTCTAAGCGAATGGGGAATAAGCGCCGCGTTGATTTCCGCGGGCCAAAGCACGATTTTACCCATAGGTAAACCCGAGGAATTACCCGGCTGGCCCGTTACGATGTCGGACCCGTCCGATTACAGCCGGATTCTGGCGAAGATTCATATCGCCGGCCAGGCGTTAAGCGCATCGAGCCAGCGCAAAGGCCCGCATATAATTAATCCGCGAACGGGAAATCCCGCCAAAGGCAAAACCGGCGCCTGGGCGACCGCCGGAACCGCCGCACGGGCCGATGCTTTATCAACCGCTTTTATGGTAATGACCGCTGCCCAGGTGCGGGCGTTTTGTAAAAAGCATGAGGAAACGTCGGCTGTTATTGTTTTGCCCGTAAAAAAGAAGGATTCAGCCAATCGCATTTTGAGGTATGGGAATTGGGGCCAATCTATTTCCTGGCTTTGAGATGTTTTTTGATTCTGAGCAGCTCAAGCAGCGTTTGCATCGAACTTTTCGCCGGCGACAATCTGCTGTCTAAGTCGCATATCCAGTCAACGGGGAACTCCCTGATTCGATACCCCTGTTCGAGCGCAAGCAGTATCACCTCGATATCGAACATAAATCCTTCGGTTACGCCCTGGGTATATAGTTTTCGCGCGACGTCGCCTCGATAAATCTTGAAGCCGCATTGTGTATCAGTAAGCTCTGCCGGAATACCCATAACCTTCAAAACGAAGATATGGAAAATCTCCGAGCAGATGTGCCTGTAAAGCCCGTGGTCCCGCTGGATTTGCGCCTCGGCGAGGTTTCGCGAGCCGTGGGCGATATCGCAAAGTCCTTCCGTCAGCAGATTAAGTCCCCGCAGGGTATTGTCGTAGGGGACACAGTTGCCGCTGTCGGCGAACATCACATACTCGCCGGTGGAGCTTCTAATTCCGATTGCGACTGCGTAACCTTTGCCCCGGCAGGTCTCGACGCGAATCACCCGCACCTTGACTGAGTCGGCGAATTTTAATCCGGCGTTATGGGCCGCCTGATCGGTGCCATCGGTAGAGCCGTCATCGACGACAATGATTTCGCCTTCGATAGCGTTTTGTTGAAGGAATTTACAGGCCGACTCGATATCGGCGGCGATTTTGCCGCTCTCGTTAAATGCAGGTATAACAATAGAAAGTTTCATTCGGTCCCTTGATTAACCCGGGGATAACAGAAGCGGATGAGGCCAGGAGCTTAGATTGTCTGGGCGAAACGAATCTTCGCCAGGCCAATCAGATAGAAGCTGCCTGTGATACAAATTAGGTCCTCCTTGCCTACCGCGTTTTTCGCCAGAAGCAGGGCGTCGGCCAGGGATGCGGCGCTTTGGCACATCTTGCCTGAAACGGCCATATACTGTTCGACAAGCGCATCCGGCGACATCGCCCTGATGGAGTTGCTGCGGGTGAAAATCACTTTGTCCGCCCCGAACTGCAGCTCCTGCAGCATTCCTTGAACGTCCTTGTCCTCGTTGCAGCCGAAAATAACTATCATCGAATCATAAGGGATGCTTTGGCCGATGGCGTACATAAGCGCCCGGATACTTGCGGCGTTATGCGCGGCGTCAATCAGGACTCGCGGGTCCTCGCAAATCATCTCCATCCGGCCGGGAAGCCGGACCTTCGACAGGCCCTGAACCGTTTTATCGTTGTCGATTTCGTATCCCGCGCCTTTTAGCTTGTCGAGCATCGCAAGGGCAAGGCCGCAATTGATGGCCTGGTGTATCCCGTGAAGCGGTACGCGAAGGTGCTCAAATTTACTCGTCTGCGTCGTCAGGCAGACGCGGTTATGAGGCCCGTGCTCCGGCGAGGTCTCGAAGCGGTGCGAAAAATCGATATCCACGCCGGTTACGCTGAAAGGCGCCTTGACCGCCGCGGCCTGTGTCCTGAGAATCCGCATCGCGTTGGGGTCCTGCTGTACCGTAACAATCGGCACGCCGGGCTTGAAAATCCCCGCCTTTTCCTTCGCGATTTCCTCGATGGTATTGCCTAACTGTTTTTGATGGTCGAAGCTCAAATTGGTAATGCCTACGACCTTGGGCTTAATTACGTTTGTGCTGTCCAGCCGGCCGCCCAGGCCCGTCTCGATTACCGAAATGTCAACCTTCGAATCGACAAAGTGCATAAAGGCGATGGCCGTCATTATCTCAAAGAAGGTGGGGGCGGTTTCTTTTGAAACCTTTTCGACCGCCTTATAGACGCGGTTAATAAGTCCCAGCATAGCCGACCTGGTTATCATTTGAGAATTGACCATAATCCGCTCGTGCAGGTCAACCAGGTGCGGCGAGGTATAAAGACCGACCTTATAGCCGTTGGCCTCGACCATATTAGCCAGCATAGTGGCTGTGCTGCCTTTACCTTTTGTACCGGCTATATGGACTGTATCGATTTTATTATGGGGATTGCCCACCAGCGAAAGCAGTTGCTCCATCCGCTTGAGGTTAAACGTATCGACGTTGTACCGGAGACGCTTTTCCTGCTCGTAATTGGTCCTGGCGTAGAGATACTTTAACGCCTCATCATAAGTTCTGAAGGGCTTGCGCGAGGCAACTACCGACAGCTTGGGTGCGCTGCGGTTTTTGACCTTTTTCTTCCGGGTTTTAGGAACAGTTTTCGCCATGAATTTATCATTACAATACAATATCGCCATTATAATACAAAATCCGCTTCATTTCAATCCCCAAGAGCCACTATTTGCATAAAAAACGATATTTCAGGCCCTGTTGCGATGTAACTTCTTGTTGGTAAAGGGGTTATGAGACGATAAATTCTGAAGTCCTTATTATACAATAATGACATATTATTAGTAGGCCTGAAATTCGATATTTCTTCTTTTTATAGCCGAGGCGTTTTTTGCCTGCAATACGAGTTTGTTTTTTGTTATACGAATTCCTCGATATTTTGTTCATTTCAGCGGATTTTGGGTTGCCGGTTGACAAAAGGGCCTGTATTGGACGATAATCCGGCTATATGGATTGGTATTTTTATGTTTGCTGGATTCTGTTAGCCGGGCAGTTGCTGGTTATAGTGGTGGCGTTTAATAACTACCGCTATGCGATTGCCAAGTCGGGTAAGAACCGCCATTATATGCCGCCCGCGGCCGTAATTATCCCCTGCAAGGACCTCGACGACAATTTCGAGCAGAACATAGCGTCTTTTTACAATCAGGATTACGAGAATTACACCCTGTGGTTTGTCGTCGGCAGCATCGAGGATGCCGCGTATTTCGTGCTGCGGGAGCTGAAGGAAAACATTGCCGGCCGGACAACCGCTAAAGACGTAAGGGTCCTCGTCGCAGGCCCCAGCCGGACGTGCAGCCAGAAAATTCATAATCTGCTTTTTGTCTGCGGGCAACTCCCCGATGATGTCGAGGTGCTCGCCTTTGCCGATTCGGATATTTGCGTAAACCAGATATGGCTTCGTCATTTAGTATATCCCCTTCGCCATAAAACAAGGGGCGCCGCAAGCGGCTATCGATGGTTTGTGCCGAAACAGAATAATTTCGCGACGCTTGCGCTGTCGGCTATGAATGCCAAGGTAACGCAATTACAAGGCAACACTTTTTACCAGCAGGCCTGGGGCGGGTCAATGGCTATTAAAAAACAGTTGTTCAGCGACCTGGGTATAGACAGAATCTGGCAAAAGGCCGTCAGCGACGATTTGTCCCTCAGCTACGCGGTGAAAAAAGCGCATAAAAAAGTTGAGTTTGTCCCCGGCTGCATCGTCGCATCATACACGAAAACAACCTGGCCAAAACTTTTCGAGTTTGCACGAAGACAGTTTCTCATAACCAGGGTTACGACTCCCGCGACCTGGCTGTTGGGATTCATCAGCACCGTCTTTTCTGTATTCGGGCTTTGGGGAGGGATTGCCCTGGCGATATACGCGGGTCTTAAACATAATCCTCATATTTTATTTTTTTCAGCCATACCGGTCTTTTTCTTTTTCTCGCAGTTGGCAAGAGCGATAATCAGGCAGGTTATGGCCGCCAAACTGCTTAAAACTGATTGGCCGAAAATGAAAGTTGCCGCCTTTGTCGATATAGCGTTTTTCTGGCTCTGGTCGCCGATTATGCTGCTCCTGCTGCTAACTTCGGCCTTCGGCCGAACAATTACCTGGCGAGGAATCCGATACAAACTCCTCGGCCCCAGCGAAACCGTTGTCCTTAAGTCGTAATTATTGAGCTTTTATTCAGATATTTTATCGATGTCGTTTTCGGGCTGGCCTACCAGATATACCCTGTTTTTGCCGCTGCGCTTGGCGTCCAAAAGGGCGTAGCCGGCTTTTGCGAAAAGCTCTTCTACGGTCGAGCCGTCAGGGCCAAGGCCTGTTGTAATACCTCGTCCCCGGCGGCGTGGCCGTAAACATCGTTATAGTGTTTGAAATTATCGATGTCGAAAATCAGCACCGTTACCCGTCCGTTAGTCGCCTGGCTTCGCTTTATGATTTGCCTGGCGAATTCGAGGATGTATCTTCTGTTTTTCAGGCCCGTCAATTCATCTTCTGTCGCGAGTTTTTCGAGATGACGAATCTTTTCCTCAATCGCGGTATCGACGACGGCAGCAAAAACCGAACAACGTCGGTTTGTAATGCTTCAGACGGAAATGGACAAATCCTTTATAATTGTTAATCCTATTACGGATAATTATGAAAGGGATTTGTTATGGCAAACAAACGCAGACGGTTTTCAGGGCCGCAAAAGGTCCAAATCATTCGCGAACATCTGCTCGACGCTGTGCCAATCTCGCAGGTCTGCAAGAAGTACGGCATAACTCCCACGCAGTTCTATCAGTGGCAGAAAATGCTTTTTGAGAACGGCGCCGCCCTACCAACGAATCGTTTAAGCAAACGCAGAGGTATCTTCGAGAAGTTTTTTCACGAGGTCTAAAAATTGAGCGGCGTAGTCGCCGTTTACTACTTTATGGTCAACGGACAGGGTCATACTCAACAACTGGCGGTCGCCTTTTTTCGGGACGCTTGTTTCTGTGATTTTGCCTATACCGAGGATGCTGCACTGGCCGGGGATTACGACGGGAATAAACGACTCAATTCCGAATGCGCCGAGGTTGCTGATTGTGATGCAGGCGCCTTCGAGGTCGGTGAGAAGTAATTTTTCGTTGAGGGCCTTGTCGATGAGATCCCTGGTGACAGCGGCGATTTGTTTTATGTTCATTTTGCGGGCGTCTTTTATCACAGGGACGATAAGGCCCTGCGGGGTCGAGACGGCCAGGCCGATATTTATGGTATCGGCGAGTTTTACCGCGCCGCCGGTCATCTGGCCTGTCATAATCGGGAATTCATCAAGGGCAGTCGCTACCGCCTTGATGATAAAATCGTTGTAGGAAATTTTAAACTGGCCGCTCTCATTTAATTTTGAACGCAGTCCGACAAGACCGGTAACATCGGCTTTTAAGCTGAGGTAAAAGCAGGGGATATTTCTTTTCGATTCGACCATTCTTTCGGCGGTGATTCGCTGTTTTTTTGTCAACGGGATTGTAGTTCCGAGTTTGACTTCTACAGTGGCAGGGGCTTTTGGGGAGGCGGCTTTTTTGACATCGTCTTCGGTGATTTTGCCGGCAGGGCCTGTGCCTGTAACGGTTGCTAAATCAACACCCAGTTCTTCAGCCAGCTTTTTAGCCCTCGGCGAGGCCATTACCCTTGCGGATGATTCAATCTGTTGAGGTTTGGGTGCTTCAGCAATGCCGGGTATTACGGCAGGGGATGATTCGGCTACTGGAGAAGCGGCTTTTGTGATATCGACGACTTCATCTTTGTCGCCGATAAGCAGCATCAGTGCGCCGACGGGCAGGGTTTGGTTTACTCCAACCAAGATATGCTTTACGAAGCCGTCGGCGGGCGATTCCATTTCGAGGGTCGCCTTGTCGGTCTCTATCTCGAAAATCACGTCGCCTCGTTTGACCTCGTCGCCTGTTTTAATCAGGCAATTGACGACGGTTCCTTCTTCCATTGTCTGGCCGAGCTTGGGTAACTTCACTTCTTTCATTTATCAAACCTCGTATTATGTATTCTGGATTCCTGCTTTCGCAGGAATGACAATAATGATTAAACAATCGCCTTGACTGCTTCTATAATTTTTTCAACGCTGGGGATACTTGCGTTTTCCAATGGCTCGCTCATCGGCGGCGGTACGTCGGCTGCCGCGAGATTCACCGGCGCGGCGTCGAGATAATCGAAGCCGTGAGAGCCATCGTCAAATTCGTATTCCATAAACTTGCCTGCTATCTCTCTGCCCGCGCCGCAGGTGCCGAAGCCCTCGCTGACTGTGATAAGCCGGCCGGTCTTGCGGACCGATTCGGCCACTGTTTTTATATCCATCGGCTTTAGCGTTCGCAAATCTATTACCTCAGCGTCGATACCGTGCTTGTCGGCAAGGATTTTGGCCGCCTGGAGCGATAGCATTGCCATTCTGCTGTAACTGACGATTGTCGCGTCTTTGCCGGCTCTTTTTATGTCGGCGACGCCTAAGGGGATTATGTAATCGCCTGCCGGTACCGGGCCAAGCTGGCCGTAAGTCGCTTTGTGCTCGATAAAGACCACGAGATTATCACTGCGAATCGCGGCCTTGAGAAGCCCCTTGGCGTCGTAAGGCGTTGATGGCATTACGACATACAAGCCGGGGGCGTGCATAAGCCATGCCTCGAGCGATTCGGAATGATGAGCGGCGATACATCTGCCGACGCCGCCCTCGGTTCGCAGGACCATCGGCACTTTGGCTTTGCCGCCGAACATATAACGGTTGTATGCGCCGACGTGAACAAGCTGGTCCATCGCGATAGTAACAAAATCGACGTACATAATTTCCGCTATGGGACGCAATCCGCGCAAGGCCGCTCCGACCGCGGCTCCTGCGATGGCGGCTTCCGATATGGCGGTATCGATGACTCGTTCTGTTCCGAATTCCGCTAATAATCCCCGGCTTGCCTGATATGCGCCGCCATAAAGCCCGATATCCTCGCCCAAAGCGATAACGTTTTTATCTCTTCTCAGCTCTTCGGCCTGTGCGGCTGTTACCGCCTGGGCAATCGACAAAATCTCCATACCGAACTGGGATTTAATCAGCGCCCGGGCGCTATCCGCGGCTTCTTTTTTCGTTTTGGCGGTTGATGTTGCCAATGCCTTTTCAAAGGCGGAGGTTGCCTCGGCTACCTTTTTTGACGTCGCTTTTTCAGATTCGATAAGTCCGGCAGGATATGTTTCTTCGACGTAAACATCTTTGGCCACGTCTGCTGCGTTTGGCAGGGGGCTGTCGAGTCCGAATTTCGTCGATATTTCAATTGTATTGAATGCCTTATCCTTTATCGCATCCAACTGCTGCTCAGTGCAAAGGGATTCCGCTAAAAGTTTCCCTCTCAGGACGAGAATGGGGTCGCGCTGTCGCCAGGCCTTTTCCTCATCTTTTGTTCGGTAATCTCGCGGGTCGCTTCTGCTGTGACCATACCAGCGATAGGTCTTTGTCTCAACGATGGTCATCTGTGTTTCGGCCCTTGCCCATTTTATCGCCGACTTTATCGCCAGATACACCGCGACGACGTCCTGGCCATCGACAATCATTGCGGGAACGTTATAGGCGTAACATCGCTGGGCGATATCGGTGATATTGCTTGCCTTAAAAGTGCCTTCGACGGGGCTACCTGAAAAAGGCACGCTCATCCCGTAAAGGTTATTTTCGATTATGGCAACCAGCGGTACCTTAAGCGTTGACGCCATATTCATCGATTCGTGAAAACTTCCGCAGTTGGTCGCGCCGTCGCCGAAAAATGAAAGCACGACCTTGCCTGTTTTTTTATATTTTTCCGCAAGGGCCGCACCGACGGCAGGGGCCTGATTGCCGCCGACGATACCCGTTGAGCCGAGGTTATTGCACCTGTCAACGTCGGCGATATGCATCGAGCCGCCTCTGCCTTTGCAGTAGCCGGTTTCCTTGCCCATTAGTTCGGCCATCATCCGGTTCCAGTGGGTCTGACGTTCATCTTCGGTTTGGGCGTATTTATTTCCGATTGCGCCGCAGTGGCCGTGGCCCCGGTGGGTTGAGCCGATTACGTCGCCTTTTTCAATCGCTGCTATCGCACCCACCGCTACTGCTTCCTGGCCCGCGTAAAGATGCGATGCGCCCTTTATGATATTCTCGCCTAAGAGGTCATAAACCTTTTCCTCGAAAAAGCGAATTTCGTAAATCGACCGAAGCCAGTCGGTAGCGTTATCGAGAGTTATGATACCATCCTTAATTAGTTGTTTTATCGAAGGTATCGCCTTTTTTCTCGTATCCTCAATGCAGAAATCCATATTTTTAACCTGTTCCTCTCAAAAAATTATCTAACCATCACCTGTCCCGAATCGACGACCAGTGTCTGTCCGGTAATTGTTCGAGCGTTATCTGAACACAAAAACACAATCGCGTCGGCTATATCCCGTCCTTTTATTTCGCGTTTCAAAGCTGTCTTATTTACGTAATAGGGAATTACTTCTTCGGGTTTTATCCCGTATTTTCTTGCACATTCTTTTATATATTGCGGGTTCCAGATTTTTGAGCCCTCGAAGACGTTTCCCGGACAGACGCAGTTGACGCGGATTCCGAACTCGCCCAGCTCCAGCGCCCAGCCGCGAGCCATCGCTAATTCACCCGCTTTTGTGGTCGTGTAGGCGGTGTTATTTTTGCTCGGCTCAATACCGGATTTGGAGCTTAAATTGATAATCGAGCCGCCCATACCCTGCTTAATCATCAATTTAGCTGCCGTCTTTGCCATAAGGAAATAACCCGTCAGGTTTATATCGAGGGCAAGCCGCCATTTGTCTGCGGGCATATCGATAAGGCCGAAGGGTGGTGCGATACCTGCGGCATTAACGAGAATATCAAGACCGCCCCAGTTATCGAGAACCGCATCAAACGCTTTGTTTACGTCATTTTCATCGGTAACATCGCATTTTACCGCCATCGTTTGAGAGTTATTAGTTTCCTGGATTGTTTTTTTATCAATATCAACCAGGGCGACCAATGCGCCTGCTTTGGCAAGACCGATGGCGATACTTTTACCGAGGCCGCTGCCTGCGCCGGTAACGACTGCTATACGGCCCTGTAATTGACCTTGTATCAAACCAGCCGCGAGGTTCTTTCTAAAGGCCTCGGCTTCCCATTTGTTAATGAAGTCCTTTTCGGGTTTATCCAAGCCGGCAATACCGCCGAGGCGCGAGGCGTTAACCCGGATAAAAAGAGACCGGCTGACAATATCTTTTACAGTTTCGGCAATTGTGCCCGTCCCGGCGACGAAAAGCCCTGACCCTTTAACAAGAAACGAAGCAGGGGGGATTCCATTTTTATGGGTATGTGAGTTCAACTGATTTACAATTTTTTTGTAATCCTTATCATTTATTAATACCGGCGGGCCGTTGGCGTAAACAAGCTCGTCGGGAGTTATTGGCCCTGCCGAAAGCAATTTAGCCGCGTCTTTTTGCTGTGAAAACGCCACGCTTGTATCATCTGAATAATAACTTATTGCTTTATATTGGCCGGTCGCTTCATAAAGGGCTTTGCGAATTACGAGTTTTGCCTCGTTGGTAATTATTGGTTTGGATTTGCCGGCTTTGAGTGTGTGCAAATTTGTATTGCAACGCTTTATTACTTGATTCAACAGGCGCAAAGCGGCGTCTGCGCTGTATGCTGAAATAAACAGGCCGTGTTTTTCAAGAAATATTATCGAAGGTTTTTCGCTGAACCGGCTTTGGTAATCGGCGATTAATTTGGCGACTGATTTCGCCAGCGTCAGGCCGGGGTTTGTAAACGGGACCCAAAGGGGCGGCAGTTTCATATCTTTGAATAGTTTCTCAATCTCCGCCTTGCCGTTTTTGGCGCAGGCGTATGATAAAACGGCTACGGGATGAAGATGAATCACGCATTTATCGAGAAAGGCGTGCAGATGCGCCTCGACGGAAGGCCGGTCGCTGCTTGTTATTTCATCCTCGCAGGCAAAGCACAGCCGGTTTACGACCTGTGCCTCTCTAACGTCTGTCGGAATCCCTTCCAATCGGCGATCGCGGATGATTTCGCGGACTTCATCGAGCCGTAATCGCCGCCAGCCGGCTTTTGCGCTCATATCTTTGAGGGCGGTGCCACTTGCCTTGATGTACATATATTTTCCGTCGTCGGTCTTGACGGACGTATTTCCGCCGCCGCCCTGTACAAGCGCGGGGTCTTTACCTGTAACAATCGATATTTTAATCAGTTCCGCTAATTCCTTGTTCATTATCGATAGCTTCCTGTGTTACTTTTCATGCCTGATTGCCCAGCCGGTAGCGGCGACAAAGTAAACCAATGAAGGCCAAATCAGCACGTTCTTGAACGTCGAAAAATTCTGTGCGTACGCTTCGGGCGACGAAAAATAAACCCGGATTGACAGTATTATACAGATAATCAGCATCACTGCGGCGATTATTCCCCAAATCCACGCTTTTTTATCAACAGGCCTTATAACCGGGGATGGTCCCATAGCGGAGCGTTGTTCCGCCAGTTCGGGAAGTTGTTCTCTTGCGCCTGCGACCGACGAGAACAAAATATAGAGTATGGCGGTTAAAATCGATGTGGGAATGAACAGGAAGAACAGGTGCAGCCGGCCGGTTCGCTCGAGGAACAACGCTAACGCGATAGCGATAAGCCAACTGGCTAACGCAGGCCAGTTGAGCATAAGCTTCTTTTTTGCCGTCCAGTACCGGGTAAACCCGATTTTCGGGAATATCCAGTGCTCCACAAATACAATCACCCCGACGGGCATAAGCAATAGACCGTACAGGCCGACGAAATTAAGTAGTTTCGTAAAGACAAACGGAAAGCACGCTATTATTGTTGTGATGATGCCCGTTATCATAGTAACCAGCCATCTGGGCCAGCCCGGTGTTATCGCCTGAAAAGCCAGTCCTGCCCGGTAAAGCGTCGGGTTCGACGTTGTCCAGCCGGCACGCACCACCGCGATTATTCCCGCCGAGCCAAGCGCTTGCCAGGCGACGCCGCCTGCGTCCATATCCGATATGGTTTTACCGACTGCCATCGCGGCAGCGGCGCCCATAATGCCTGCGCAAACCCACGCTAAGTAATGGCCTAAATACATTCCGAAAGCTGAATACAGGCCGTATGACGCTTTCCTCGCGTATCGCAATAACGCCATATCCGCCAAACCCATATGCATCGCCAGATTGCATATCCAGGCAAAGGCGGCGATATGCCAAAGGCCAATGGGAGTGCTGCCGTCGGGCCTGACGCCGGTCCATATTGATTTATTGGAAATCTGCCAGAAATCCTGCAAGGTTGCGATTGGGCGACCGAGGACACGGTCGGAAAGACCCGGCAGCATTACAACCGCTCCCGCAACGAACATAAGGAGCATCCAGGGCGAACAGACCTCCGCAAATTGAGCAAGGCGTTTGAAACCGAGTATGGCAAGCGTTACGACGACTGATCCGACTACCAGCACTACTAAAACAAAGCGAATATCATTGGGATACCACTGGGTTTGTTCGGGTATGCCGAAGGGAATTCGGATTGCCGAGGCCGAGACGGTAATCATACAGCCGGCGAGGATGCAGAATAATATCGCGTTTAGAATGTTGTAAATCGTCGTCGTAACAGGCCCTGCTATCCTTCGCAGATACCAGTAGAGCGTCAGGCGCGTCTGGACAGCGATTGGCGCACAGAAAAACGCCCAGGTCAAAACCGCCATAAGGTTACCAAGCAACAGGCCGAGGAATATATCTTTGGCGGTAGCGCCCCAGCTCACAAATAAGGCCCCGATTACAAATTCCGTTCCCGCGACGTGCTCGCCTGCGTAAGAGGCCGCGAAATATCGCCCGGGCTGAAGATTGGCCTCGCTTACCGGCTCCTGCTCGAATTCATAGAGTTTATCAAGTGCCTCTATCGCCTTGCTTTTATGCTCGGTCATCTTATTATATTCTCAAATTCGTTACCTTCGCTTCGTAATCCTTGATTTCCTTAAGCCACTCATCCCCAACAGGCACATTCATTCTTCTGCAATACTCGTCCCAAACCGCCCCGTATGGTAATGTCTTAAGCTCTTCGAGCATCGCCAAACGGGACGTGTAGTCGCCGGTTATCTCGAAATTTCTCAGCATCTCGGTTGGTTCGAGCATCGCAATCAGTAATGCCTTTATCACGCACCTTGTTCCGATTACCCAGGCAGCGATACGGTTAATGGACGCGTCGAAGAAATCGAGGCCGATGTGGACCCTGCCTAAGAAATCACCCCGCACAAGCTCTTTAGCGAGGTCCAGCAGCTCATCGGATAAAATAACGACGTGGTCGCTGTCCCAGCGGACAGGTCTGCTGACGTGAAGAAGAATCTGGTCGAGGAACAAAAGTACGGCGCTGATTTTATCCGCCACTGATTCGGTCGGATGATAATGGCCTGTATCGAGACATAAAAGCAGGTTATTTCTGATTGCGTAACCGAGATAGAAATCGTGTGAGCCGATAGTGCAGCTTTCCACGCCTATCCCGAACAATTTCGGCTCGACCGAATCGAGCAGGTATCTTTTGTCAAATTTGACGCTGAATATATTATCGAGCGAATCTTTGAGAAGCTCTCTCGACTTTTTCCTGTCAACGGGGGTATCTTTGAAACCATCGGGTATCCACAAATTCGTTACACAGGTTGTTCCCAGTTCTTTTCCCATATATTCGCCGATTTTACGGCAGGCGTTCGCGTGCTCAATCCAGAATTGCCTGATGTTTGCGTCGTAATTGGCTAAAGTGAAGCCGGTCGATGCCTTGGGATGAGCAAAAAAGGTCTGATTAAAGTCCAGGCCGATACGCATCTGTTTGGCCCAGTCGAGCCATCGCTGAAAGTGCTTCGGCTCAATCTCATTGCGGTCGATTCTTTTGCCTTCGTTTTCAAGGTAACTGGCGTGCAAGCTTAGCCGATGTTTTCCGGGAAGGAGTTTATAGACCTGCTCCAAATCCCTGCGCAATTCATCTGCCGAACGCGCCTTTCCGGGATAAGCCCCCGTAGCGATACAGCCGCCTTTGCCGGATGTTTGCGTATCCTCGAACCCGCCAACGTCGTCTCCCTGCCAGCATTGAAGCGAAATGCTGACTTGGGCAAGGCGTTCTATTGCCTTTTCCGTATCGACGCCGTAATGGGCGTAACGTTCCTTTGCGGAATCGTATGTCGTTTGTTTTTTGAAAAAGTCCAAAAAGCCCATTTTTGAATATTACTTCCTTCAAGCCATTGTCAGAAAAAGGGCAAAATATCAGATTTCAGCGGTTTATTCAAGCGCAGCGTAGCCCCATTTTCGTAGTGTAACGGAGTCCCGCTTCAGGCGGGGTAGGGGCGAAATCCGAATAGCTTAAAAATAACCTCGCTTCCTTATTCTCTTGCCTCGCAGCCCGAAGGGCTTTTGCGTAGCTGTTCCACAATTAGAGGCGTTGCTATGCTATTTTCGGCGGCGTTTTGCAAATTGCGGCGGTGGTTTCCCATTTGCGGCGACGATATTCCCTCAGGAATCTGTAAGATTCCGAGGACTAAGTCCTGGAAATTCTTTGAATTTCTCAGGGCAAATTGCGGCGGCTTGCCGCAATTTGCGGCAAGGGTTTGCAATTTGCGACGGCTTGCCGCAATTTTCGCCGGGCTGCCGCAATTAGCGGCAAGGGTTTTCTTTAAGCGGCGGAGCAATTCTTTTAGCGGCGGCCTGATTCTTTTTGCGGCAGAGGTTTTCATGCTTGCAAACTGCTGCCGCAATTAGCGGCGACGTTCCGCAAAATGCGTTATGGGACTGAAAACTTAAAAAAGGGCGTTTTTGATTTGAAAATGCGAAGCCCTGCGGAGTCCCCGTCAGGGGAGGGGTTCGCTTTGACGATTTCAATTATAAGACCTATATATTGACAGAAGGATAGCGTTTAGAAGAGAATAGCAGGCAATCTTTTGTCTTTCTGTCAGAAAAATAAGCAATGATAATACGATTGACCGCAAAACTCGGTAAAAAAATCGGCTCTTCGCCCATTGATTCTTGCGGGCCGGGTATAGACCCTTTTCTCGACTGGGTCGGCCACTTATTCACCGCACAAAGGACGCAATACATTATTCTCAGT
>Ga0105104_10001040_pt1 | contig 21291 bp, 9 predicted proteins | sample PPLLaktember2015_3_FD_87034 | JGI IMG/M metagenome (GOLD analysis project Ga0105104, IMG submission 87034) | Freshwater sediment microbial communities from Prairie Pothole Lake near Jamestown, North Dakota, USA - PPLs Lake P7 Core (6) Depth... | ecosystem: Environmental > Aquatic > Freshwater >... | reverse complement strand
ATGAACATCCCGAACCGCGCCTCCCGCCACCATTTCAGACGCGCCTCGCGCTTGGCGGGAGTGTCCTGAAAATTCTGCGGGAAGCCCGCAGACAGACTGGATAAGGAGATAAGAAGAACGATAAGTGCACGAATCAACATGAAACCTCCGTTTGACTATGCCTGTACGATCTCTTTCGGAGTGCGGTGGCCTTGACACCGCTTTGTGTTCGCCGGCCTTGCCGGCGGCCCAAAGAGGATCGATGGTTAGAAGGGCCGCCGGCAAGGCCGGCGAACACAAAGCGGTGTCAAGGCCACCGCACTCCGAAAGAGATCATGGAGCCGAGATAGAGCTAATTCTTCGCGACCTCACGCGCCACGATCCGAAACTCGTCCGAGGCAGTCACCGACTGGCCGCCAATTCTGTCTTTGACCTCGACATTGATCTGGTAACGGCCCGGCTCCAAATCATCTGTCGGGAGTGCGCGTATCAAAACGGCCCGCTCGCCAGAAAAATACTGCAGCGATTCCCCGGTGTCATCGACCACTTCACTGATCGATTTCCCGTCCCTGATCACGCGGTATGAAACCCGGAGCGACGGAGCGTTTGTCGCCTGATCGATGGCCACGTTATAAGCCTGCAAATAAAGGCCGACCGGGTTCTTCTGAACAAAAGACTTGTCCACGCTCGGTCGGACCTTGACGTTGCCAAGCACAAACCTCTGCTCCATCTGCGCCGCCTCGGTCAGCGGTATGATCACGTCGGCCAGGAGCAGCGAGCTGGCCAGCATCTTAGTCTTTCCGAAGGTGGGCGGGACGAGCCCTTGCCGAACGACTCCCACTTTCCCGCTGTTCAGATCCTTGACGATGAAATCGAGCTTATACCTCGTTCCGGTATTCAGCAGCAGGATCTTCTGATAGATCGACCCCATTCGCTGGCCTTGTTCGAGCTTCTCGGCCGAAAATGAGCTGATCATGTCATCGTCGAATTCCGCGACCACCCGGTTCGCCAAGCTCGTCACAATTCCGTAAAAAGCGACCTTTGCACTGTGTCTCGCTTCTTCCTGCTTGAACGAGAGATCGCTGTTGGCCACTTCCACGGTGATCGGCACGACGACCTGGTTCTCGTCCAGCCTGAAGTAGTCCGCTCGGATCTTGAAAGGCAGGTTCGTGTACGTGACGTTCACGTTCACGACTTCCTTCAAGTCCGGGTACTGGATTGGACGCGGTTTCTGGGAGACGACGAACTTCTCCCACTGTCGGAAGGGATCGTTTTCCGAGCCCATGTAGTAATTGAGCCGGTTCTCGTAATTGCCCGGAAAGTAGTAGGGCCGGTCGGCCTTGGTGGTGTCCCCACGCAGTTCAGATTCGGTCAGGCCCGCCCCTGGGACGTACCTCATGGCGTCTTTCTCGTAAGGATTCAAGGCCAGCCGGTACTCTCCGGTCGACGACGGGTCGACGAATTCCAGCTCCACGGCGCCGAGGCCTTCCATATGGCGATACCACCACTTCTCGAAGGGATAAACGGTCGTCGTACCACCGCCTTCTTCGGGCGGACGAATGTAAGGCCCGCCGGCGGGGTGACGCTCAACTTGATCGGGTGGGCCGTGAATGATGTAGATCCGGCCGCGGTCGGTCTTCCAACCGGGAGTGGCGCTGGTATACCACTCGTTTGCGTAAGCGATCCGGCGGTAATGCTCTTCTTTAAGCTCATTCACCGGGGTCCGGATATCCGGATCACGCCGATGCCAGAACTGCTCGACGAACTGCTCCTTCTCCTCGGTTGTGGTGAGCTTTTCGAAAACCGCTCTTTCGTCGTCGGTGATCAAGTACAGGGCGTCTTCATTGAGCCATTTCTGGAAATAGTCCCTGCTCTCTTCCTGCTTGAGTGCTTTGAGCTTGTCTTTGGGTGACGGGTTTTGGGCCGGGGCGTTGGCGGCAAGAACAAAAAGAAGAATGAACGATAGCCTTGAAATCATGGCGTCTCGATTGTAAGCCTAAATCCTCGAACAGAACCGCAAGGCATTTTTGCGAGCGCGGTTTGCGAGCCTTCGGAGTGCGCAAGCCATGCTTGCGCCTTTCTTGCATTCACGGTAGTCGGGCCTCCAGAGTCGCGTTAATGCATAACGGCAAGGAAGGCGCAAGCATGGCTTGCGCACTCCGAAGGCTCGCAAACCGCGCTCGCGACAACCCGCTGCGCTTTTGGCTCTCTTTATTCCCCCCTGCATCCCGCTCGCGCGGGATGCAGGGGGTCGTTTCACGCCTGGGATGCCTCAGTACGTGAACCGCAATCCGAACTGCAGCTGCCTGGGACCGTGGGAAATGCCGGTGATTCTGCCGAAGGTCGAACTGGTGAGCGTCGTAGTCGGGTTACCCAGGTCGATATGGTTGAACACGTTAAAGGCCTGGGCTTGAAACTCGAGCTTCCAGCCTTCCCTCAGAAGGACGTTCTTCTGAAGACCGAAGTCCACATTGACAACCCCGTCGGCGCGCAGGATGCCGCGCCCGGCGTTTCCAAAGTTGTTGACCGGCGTAGTGAACGCAGCCTTGTTAATCCACTCGAAGTCCCACTGCTTGGCCGGGATTGGATCGACACCCGCCACGCGGTCGGGCCGCATGTAGGTAACTCCGCAAGCTGAACAGATGTTGGCAATATCCGCGTTGCCCATGTCGAGAGTGATCGGCTGGCCGGAACGAGCCATGAGCATCCAGTTCATCTGCCAGTTGCCGAGGATCGCGGAAGCTGGCCCGCTACTCAGGAAGCGCTTGCCCTTCCCGAACGGCAACTCGGCGACCGTGCCCCAAGTCACGAGGTGGGGAACGTCGTAACCTGAAACCGCCTTGTTGGAATCCAGGTCATGATAGTTCTGAATGTGCGAATTCCCGATGCCCCGCTCGGCGTTTGCGAAGCCGCTCGAGATATCAAGCGATTTCATCCACGAGTAGGACAGCAGGGTGGAGATGCCGTTCGCGAACCGGCGCTGCACTTTACCCTGCAGCGAGTGGAAACTCGAATACCCGATATCCTGCTGATACACCCAGTTCCCCTTGATGTGGGGCTGCGGCCGGTGGGCGTCGACCTGGGCCGCCGTCCACTTGGTGTTGGTGGCGCTGGTCGCCGTTCCCGGAACATCGAACCCGGGGACTGGAGAACCCGCGGCATAACCCGCATATTCCAGCCGTTCGTTCTGGCTGCCCACGTAGGAGGCTCCGGCCATCAGGTCGCGCGTGATTTCGCGCTGGATCTCCAGATGCCACTGATGAGAATAAGGGTCCTTTCGCCCCGGGTTGCTGAAATAGGCCGAAGAGGGGGACCAGGGATCATCCCTTGGTTTGGAAGCCGGAAGACTGGCCAGCTCTTCGATCTTCATAAAAGTGGCAGTCGGACTGATCGTCTGGTTAATAGCGGCAGTATCGAAACCAGAGACCTGCGGCCATCCCCAGGTCTCATACTGATGCTGGGCATACTGGCTGCGTGACGGCAGCGCGTCGAACATTAGCGCGTAACCGGCGCGCAACGCGGTCTTGGGGCTTATCTGCCAGGCGACGCCAAGGCGAGGGCCCCAGTTGTCTCTGATCGGCGCCAAGATCGACGAGCGCTCGCCGGTCAGCTTGATGAACTGATTGTTGGGGATTTGCGAAAGCTCCTTCGGCAGACAGGGATAATCAACTCCGTTACACACCGGCGGCAATGCCTCGAGCGCGAGCAGCCATTCGCCGGTTTCCATGTTCGGACCGCTCTGGAGCGCCCTTGGATCGCCGCTGGTCGCCTTGGTGATGTAGTCGTAACGGAGTCCGAGGGTCAGCGCCAGGTTGGGGTTGAGTTTCCATTCATCCTGGAAATACCCTGAAGCGGTTCCGGTCCCGAAATCGATAAAACCGAGGTCCATCACATAGGCCCGCATCTGCCTGGGAAGTCCCAGCAAAATTGCGGCCATCGGATCGCCGGTCGTGGCCTGTGCATTCGGGTCTTTCGTCGGCGTCGAGTTGATGAGAATTTCTCCGAAATTGTTCTTCTGAAGTCGTGCAATGTGGACGAACTGGAAACCGCCTTTCAGACTGTGGTTGCCGTGCAGCCACGTCAGGTCAGATGCAAAGTTCCAGTTCGGGTTCCCTCTGGGCCGGGGCCCCTGTTGGCCGAAACTACCTCCCGACCAGGGAGCGTCGCCGACGTTGAAAATGTATCCGGTATACTTGTCCAGGGCCGGGAAGTTCTGCTGGCCCGCTGACCCCGACGGGTGCTCGACCGGCGCGTCCTCAGTCGGCTGTGTCGCCTTGCCGCCGCGCACTTCGAGGATCAGGCTCGGCGAGAAGGAGTGGAGGAACCCGCCGCCGAAGTTGCGGTTGGTCGCGTCGGGCGTGCTGAAGAGGACGTCGCCCAGCGGGTTGAAGGTCGTGATCCTCTGCTCGTTCCATCGGAAAAACGCGTTGTCGTTCTGGCTGAAGTGGTGGTCGACCCTCACTTGCAGGGCATTCGACCCCTTGCGTCTTGCCCGGGCAATGCGGAGATTGGTCTGGTCGGCTTTACTTGCCACAGTATTCGGCTTCGGCCAGTACGCTTTCAGGAAACTCTGTGCCATCGGCGAGATGAGGTTTGCCGGGATCACGTTGTTCGGGAATTGATCACGGACCGTCTTGCCGCCTTCCGTGCGCGTCGTGAACGGGTTATAGATCTTTCGTTCGATTGACGCGTCGCAATCGGGACAGATCTGTTCCTGTATCTGCGAGAAGTCTCCGGCCAATTCCCTTTCTGTCGGTACGAGCATCTTGATGTTCGTCTCATCGCGATACTGCCACCCATCGTAAGCGGCGAAGAAGAAGGTTTTGTCCTTGAAAATGGGCCCGCCCATGTTGCCGCCGTACTGATTCTGCTTGAAGGGCAGCGGGTCTGGGGTCTCGCGGTCCCGTTGCGGGTTGCGCGCGTCAAAGTAGTCGTTGCGCACGAACTCAAAGGCCGAGCCGTGAAACGCGTTGGTCCCCGACTTGGAAATCATGTTGACGACGCCGCCGGTCACTCCGCCGTACTCTGCCTTGTCGTTATGGGACTGGACTTTGAATTCCTGCACGGAGTCGATGTCCGGCAGAACAACGTAGCCTCCAGCGCGGACGCTGGTGTTGATGATCCCGTCGACGAAGTAAACCTTCGAGCGGTTTTGCTGGCCTTGCACCGAGGCGTTGAAGAGGCTCGATCCGGGCAGCCCGGTCATTCCCTCTGCAGCCCCGAAACTGACCTCCCCCGTTGTGGTACCTTGCGCCGTCGAGACCGGATTGACACCGGGGGTCAACATCAGCAGCTGGGTGAAATTCCGGCCGTTCAGAGGCAGGTCCTTGATGACCCCTTCCTTGATCACGTTGCCCAGCTCGGCTGAGGCACTCTGTATCAGTTCCGTGCCGCCGACAATCTCGACCGTCTCGCTCACGTCTCCGACCTGTAGCGTGACGTTCTTGGTGACGGCTTCGTTAACGCCCACCTCGAAAACCGGAAGGGTCGCCGTTTTGAATCCCACCAAGCCGATGGCAAGCGTGTAACTGCCCGGACGGACATTGACGATACGGAAGAAACCGCTGTCGTTCGAGACCGCCTCCATCTTGATGTTGGTTCCGACATTGGTGAGCGTGACTGCGGCGCCGGGGATGACACCCTTAGTCGCGTCCGTCACTGTTCCATTGATACTGCCGAAAGATGTCTGCGCCAGCGCCGTGCTGCAGACCGCCAACAGTAAAACGGCAGTCGATAAAAGCAGCGTAACTACCGAGGGTCGACTTCTCATGGGCTTTAGCCCTCCTTGTCTAAAGTTGCAAAATCCTGGGAGCGCAAGCATCCTGCCCTGCGCTCCCAGGGCTTAGAAGCTGATCCGCAAGGAACCCTGCATGACGCGATAGTTGGTCGCGCCGTTGATCTGACCGAAAGTCTTGCTGATCTGTTGGCCGAAGGTCGCCGAATTGGCCGTATTGTCGAACCTCGCGGCCGTGTCGACACTGTCAAACTGGGTGTGATTGAAGGCGTTGTACATCTCCCAACGGAACTGCATTTTGATGCCTTCGGTCACCGGGATGTTCTTGACGAAGCTCAGGTCCCAGTTGTTGATGCCGGGGCCTCTGAAGGCGTAGCGCCGAACGGCGGCGCCGCTGCCGACCTCACCCGGAGTCGTCGCATTGCCGGCCACCGGTTTGCGGAAAACGCCGGTATCGAAGTACCGGAGCAACGTCTTCTCGTCCTTCGGGAGCTGCGCCTTACCAAGCAGCACCACGCTGGTGCCATCCCCCCCGCCCGTAATATCTTCCGCGGTTGTCGTGCTGTAGCTGATCGATCTGGGAGTACCGCTGACAAAAGCACAGGTCCCGGCGAGCTGCCAGTTATCGAGCACCCAGCGGGTGAGCGGGTTGTTCAAGACGCGGCTGGCTTTCGGCACATCCCAGACCCAGTTGCCGGTCAACTGATGAGTCCGGTCGTAGCCCGCCGGAGCGTAGTCCCAGAACCGGTGATCGAGGAAATTGGCGACTTCGCTCTGGTAGTCATCGCCGCTGCCGTAGTTCATGGCTTTTGACCAGGTCCAGGCGACCACGTACTGCAGGCCACTGCGGAAGTTGCGCCTCATCTGGGTCTGGAGGGAGTGGTAACTTGATTCCGACCCAAACTCCAGGTACGGCAAGCCTTCGTAACCCACATAGGGCCGCAGGAAAGAGTCGGGCAACGGTTTATTGCCGCTGACGGTGGTGTCGATGTTCCAGGGAGCGAATTTCGCGCCGTAAGGGATCTGATTGAGCTGGCGCCTTTGGCCCAGGTAATTCCCCACATTGCCGCTGTACGCGATATCGATGACGGTATCGAACCCGATGCTGCGCTGGATGCCGAGGCTCATCTGGTAAATCACGGGCATCTTCGCGTCCGGTTGGATAACGCGGTTGAAGCTGGAAGGGGAGAGCAAGCCGCTCGAGTTCAGGAAGGTTTTCGTATTGCCGTAGTACTGCACCGGTCGCGCCTGGGTCGGCGGATTAAACGACATATCGCCCATCTGCCCGGACCTCGGCCTGGCGTTGTAGTACACGCCGACTCCCGCCCGGATGGCGGTCTTCCCGTCTCCGAAGGGGTCCAAGGCAAAACCTAACCGGGGCGCGTAGAGCAAGCCGTTGCTTTCCACGAATCCGCGCGGCATTCCAGCTGAGCCGGCGGGTACGGACCCCACGTACGGATCCCCGCTCCCCGGCACAAACTTGCCGATATAGTCGGCCGGGTAGTAAAGCTTTGTGATCGGGTCCTGAGCCATGCGCTTTTTGTTGGCTGGATTGATGGCCGGCACGTAGAGGAGCGCCATCTTCGAAGGGTCATAGAGCTCCGGGTAGAAGTTTCCGCCGACGTCATACTTCAGGTACTGGGGAATGTCGTAGGTGAACCGCACCCCGTAGTCGAGCGTCAGGCGTTTTGCCACTCTCCAGTTGTCCTGCAGGTACCACTCGGCCACCTTATTGATCGGCTGGTAGTGAACCCGCTGGGTGACTTCCGTATAAGTGTTGAATTCCCCAAGCAGCGCATTCGCGAACGCGTGGCCGGCATCGTTCGGGTTGCTGGTGTTTCGCCCGAAAGCGAAGTTCCCGGTGAAATTGCTGCCGTGATGGCGCTGCAGGTACTCGGCGTACTCCAGGTAAACTCCGGCCTTCACAGTATGCCGGCTGAAGACCTTTGAAATCCCGTCGGATATGCTGAACGCGTTCACGTAGTTTTCCATCGGGAAACGGCCGTCGTAGCCGGTACTGACAACGCTGGAGTAGGGCAGGCTGCCGAAGCTGGCCCCGGGAATCAGGTTGAGCGGGTTGTTCTGCGGATAGAGCTGTCCGAGCGTGTAACCCACCTTGTCCTTCCGGATTTTGTCCAGTTCCTGGTCGGAAATGCTCTGGACTTCAGTCCAACGCGACATGCCCAGTGACAGCTCATTGACCAGAGTCGGGCTGAACAGATAGGTCAAATTGACCGCAATGTTCGGATTGGTCGTGTCGTAGGACTGCCTCACACCCCAGCTGTTGCTGTTAGCCGTGGACGTGCGCCCGTCGTTGACTGTCGACATGTCCATGGCGCGGAAGTAAGTGCGAAGCTTGTCGGTGGGGTTGAAATCGATCCGCAGCAGTTCCTGGTTTTTCGGCTGGTTGTTGTCAGTGGTGACCTGATAGTTGGTCTTCCCGTCAGTGGAGACGTATCCCGCAGTTGGAAGTGGGAAGATCTTCACCAGCCTCTGCATGCTCTGGTCAATCCGATTGGCGGGAATGACGTCATTCGGGAACGCCTTGCCGGTCAGTGGGTCCTTGACTGGGATCTTCTTAGTCGTCGACAGAGGTTCAAAGGACTGCGAAAAATCTCCGTTGCGCTCCAGCTCCGTCGGAACCCAGAAGCGACTGGTGGACGGCGACCTGTTGGGCTGGTATTCCGTGGAGAAGAAGAAAAACAGCCTGTCCTTGTTGGGGTTGAAACCACCGAACGAAATCGGACCGCCGATGTTGCCCCCGATAGTGTTGTAACGATAACGGCCCTTGGCGGCGCCGGTCCTGTTATTGTCCCAATCGTTGGCGTTGAACATCTCGTGGCGCTTGAACCAGTACCCAGTCCCATGAAAATCTTGTGTTCCGCTTTTGGTAACGACGTTGATGATCGCCCCGGCGTTCTTGCCGTACTCGGCCTGGTAGTTCCCCATCAGGATCTTGACCTCGGCCACCGCGTCGAGGTTGATCATGTTCTCGCTGTTACCAAGTCCGCGGTTGTTTGCGACGACTCCGTCAATGCCCATGGAAACGTAATCGCTCTTGATTCCGCTTACAAACGGCGCTGTCGTCGTCCCCAGAGATCCTGAGCCGCGGCTGGTGTCGTAGGTAACGCCGGGTAGGGTTTTCAGCAGCTGCATATAGTCGCGGCCGACGGACGCAAGCATCCCAAGCTGATGGTCGTTCAACATGGCCGAGCGTTCTTGGCTGGTGAGCTGAATCGGAGTGGCCTCGGCCAGAACCGTAATCGATTGGGTCTGCTCGCCGATTTCAAGCTTCAGATTGCCGGCGAAGAGACGTTCGGAAGAAGTCAGAATCAGGTTCTTCTGCTCGAGGCTTTTAAAACCTGGCATTCCCACCTTCAGGTTGTATTTCCCCGGCTGTACGGTGGGAAAGACGAAGTCGCCGGTTTCGTCTGTCACGGTTTGAAGCGTGACGCCCGTTTCGTTCTGGGTCAGGACGACCTCGGCGCCTGGCACCACTCCGCCCTGTTGGTCGAGCACGCGACCGCTGATCATTCCGGTCGACGTCTGCGCCCAGGCGCCGACACCGGCGAGGACGGCCAAACTCAAGAGGAAGATCAGGCTTCTAACGCTCCAACCACGCATAAATGCCTCCTTCGCTTTCGACAGAGCCTGGGATGCCTGTCCTTTTCGTCGACCTGCAACATCCACCGTCCGGCTCGCCCTTTTTCCGTTAACGCTAACGTAACAGGTGCACAAGGGCAGCAAGTCATGAGCAATGTATCGGCCCGAGATTCTTCTTCTGCTTCTATGCGGGCAAGAGAATCACGGAGATTCACGGAGAAGAACGCGCCGCGTCACGGAGAGTTATCAACGTGTCTCACGTTGTGGAAAACCATGGCCACTGCTCAAGATGGATGTTATATACTGCCCTCAATGCAACACTCGTCGAGGGTCGTTGGGATGGCGGAATCGAGCCGAGCCCACCGCGCGTTGGTCGAACGCGTCGCCGAAGGGGCCGTCCTGAAGCATTCCCCTCGTCTGCAGGAACTGCTCCGCTACTTGTGCGAATGCGCGATTGAAGCACCCGATCTGCCCGTCAAGGAGCAACAGATCGGAATTGCGGTTTTCGGTCGAAGCCCCGGCTACGACACCAATCAGGACACGATCGTCCGTGTAAACATCTCGAAACTGCGCAAGCAGCTTCAGCAGCATTTCCTATCCGAGGGTTCTCACGAACCCGTTATCGTCGATATCCCCAAAGGCTCCTATACCCCGCTCTTCCTGCCGCGGGAGGAAGTGTACGAGGAACATGCGGCTGCCGCTCCCCAAAACACGACCCCCTGGCGCTGGATAGTCTTCGTTCTGGCCGGTGTCCTCGCGGTATCGCTGCTTCTGTCCGCCTGGCTAGGGTGGAAGCTCTTTCGGGTGGCCGAACCGGCAGCGCAGCTTCCAGCGTCCTCCTCCCCGTACAAGGATCACCTCTGGGCACAATGGCTTGTGAACGGGCGTCACACTTACATTGTGATGTCGGATGCCAAGGCCCTTTTCTTCAGCAACCTCATGGGCCGCCCCGTATCACTGGCCGAGTACCGCGCCCAGGAGTACCCATTCAATTTGTTCAACAGTTATGTCCGAGATCCGAAATCGCGACCCCTTTTGACCCGGTTCATGAGGACGTATCTCACAACCACACAGGATGGAATCGTTACAGCCCAACTCAGTCAGACCGCCACCCGGCTTGGCGTGCCCTTCACCGTCATGCACTCCCGGGACCTTCGTCTTCGACCCCAGATCACTGACAATACCGTCCTGCTCGGGCACCGGAAAGGGAACCCGTGGGTCGAAGTCTTTGAGGACCGGATGAACTTCGTGTTCGCCTGGAACGCGGAAAAGAGCAGGGGCCTCATCCTCAACCGGAATCCGCAGCCCGGCGAAAAGGAGAGCTATCCCTCCGAGGAGGGAGGGAGAACGTATGGCACAGTCTTCTATGCGCCCAGGCCGTCGGGAGAAGGAACGGTGCTGGTCCTGGCCGGAAGTGACATGACCGGAGTGGAAGTAGGAGGGCGCTTTCTGGCCGACGAAGGCTCCTGTCGAAAGTTGCACGAGGCACTCGGACTCACTCCCACCCAGACGATTCCTCCCTTCGAGATCCTGCTTCTCGCCCGCCGCGTCGCTAACGTGCCCTTCGAACCCGAACTGCTGGCCTGGCGCAAGCTGGGGAAGTAGCTTTCTCTGCCCTACCGAAGTTTAGAACGCGTTACAGAGCTGTGCGCGGCGCGAAGGGCCGCACAGCGCTTTCCAGCGGAGCAGCCTGGAGCGGAGTAGGTCCACCAACGAACCTTAAATGCGCGTTGAGTGGTCCCGCTTACTCCGCTCCAGGCTGCTCCGCTGGAAAGCGCTCCGCGGCCCTCCACTGCGTGCGCGGCTCTGTAACGCGACTCCAGGCACGCCCTTCGTCTTGCTCCCCGCCTCAATAACACTTTCGAGTCCTGGTGTAATAGCATTTCTATTAGGGTTGGGAATTCAGAGGACACTATGCGAAAATCTCAAATCCTCCTCGGGACTATAATTGCCGTTGTATTTGTTGCCGTTCTCATTTTCTGGGCGACATTCGACATAAATAGGTATCGAGCCCCGATCGAGGCTAATCTTCAGGAGCGACTGGGCCGCCCGGTGACGTTCGGGCCGATGCAACTTGGTCTTTTCCCGCCCCGGTTCCAGGTCGACAAGCTTGTCATTGTCGACGATCCTGCGTTCGAGAACCCGCGGCCGTTCATCCAAGCTGAAGAACTGGGCGTCTCTGTGAACCTGCTCCGCCTGATTCGAGGGTCGGTCGAGATCACTTCTCTGACCCTGAGCCGGCCGCAGATCGAGTTGATCAAAAACCCGCAGGGAGTCTGGAACTTCTCGTCCCTGGGCACCGCTCCCGCACCCGGCGAGGAACAACCTTCAAAACGCCGGCCCTTCTCTCTCGGGGACGTCGAGATCGAGAACGGCCAGGTGGCCTTGACGGACCGGAAGGCGGGAAAACCACGTTCGGTCTACGATCACATCGACCTCACGTTGAATGACTTCGGTCCGGATAAACAGTTCTCCGTGGAACTGGCGGCCCGCCTGCCCGGCAAAGCCGGCCAGGAAGTAAGACTCGAAGGGACCGGCGGGCCTATCGCGCGGGAGATTTCCGCGACCCCGTTTCGGGGAACGCTCGACTTCAATGGCACCCAGCTGTCCGGTTTGCAGCAATTCCTGAAGAGTTCAGCATTTGCAGACCTTGACGGCACGCTCACTGGAACAACGAAGATAGACATCAGCGCTGGAACAGGTTCTATCATCGGCCACTTTGACATTGAAGGCCCGAGGGTAAGGAACGTCGACCTGGGGTATCCGATTACGGCGCAATACAACGTCCGCCCCGACTTCAAGAGTGGATTGCTGTCGATTGCTGACGCAACAATCAAACTGGGCACGACTCCAATCAATCTCGCCGGTACCGTCGATACCGGAGCGAGTCCTGCGCGGTTGCACCTCGATGTCAGCGCCAAGGGCATTTCCCTGGCCGAAGCCAGCCGGCTGGCTGCTGGCTTTGGAATGGCCTTGTCGCCAAATACGACAATCAAGGGGCGGGCAACGGCAAACATCCAGGTTCGAGGGACTAGCGAGAAACCGGCCATGAGCGGTGTCATTTCGGCCGGCGAAGTCGAGGTGAGCGGGAGCGATATGGCGGTGCCGGCCCGTATCAAGTCTGTCAATTTCAGGCTCAGTCCGACCGACGTTCGCTCGGATCCGTTTGTGGTCAACTATGCCGAAACAGCGATAAACGGAACGGTGGCCTTTAATCGGTACACCTCCAAGACCCCCACTCTAGATGCGCGTTTCGAAACGCCTGGCGCACAACTCCCCGCGGTTCTCGCCATAGCAAAGGCATTTGGTGTAAGAGCGCTCGACAATCTGATGGGAGAGGGTACCCTCGGCCTGAAGATACGGTTGGCGGGGCCCGTGAATTCTCTCAACGGCGATCAAATCCTGCAGGGCCTTAACGGCACCAGCATCATCGATTTCAATCGCTTGCGTGTGAAAGGGACCAATCTCAGTCAGGAGATTTCCAAGATCGCGGGGTTTTCAAAGCCGGTCGGCGGGGCTGACCGGGATTTCACGGAAATCTCTACGATGACGGGACGGTTGACCATCAATAACGGCGTCATGCAGACCGAGGACCTGAAGGCGGCACTGGATCTGGGGACAGTGGGCGTCACCGGAACTGCAGACCTCGCCTCTCGACAACTGAACCTGCACGTCAATGCGGTGGTGGCGCAAAAAGTCAGTGAGCAGGTGGGCGGCACCGGCATCGGCGGTTATATGAAAACTGTCCTGGCCAATGACCGGGGGGAGTTAGTGATTCCTGTCCTCGTCACCGGGACATTTCAGAACCCTCGGGTTTCGCCCGATGTTGAGGTGTTTGCTCAGATGAAGCTGAAAGGGCTGATACCGGATTCCGACAATCCCGCCGCCGGCCTGGCGGGGATCGTCGGCGAAGTGCTTAAGCGCGGGGGCGGCAAACAGCAGGAACAACCCGAGACGGAGCAAAAGGAACAGAAACCGCCACAGAACCCGCTCGAGCAGATCCTGGAGGGCTTGTCCGGCAAGAAAAAACAGCCCGACACACAGCCGAAAGCGGAGGAGTAGGGATAAACGCGGACCAGCCAGGCCCCTGGGAGCGCACGTGTCCCACGAAACCGGAGTAGTCCTGAAATAAAAAAGGCCCCGGCAAGTTCCCTTGCCTAGGGCCTTTCGGTAAGATCGACGCCAGTTTATTACCAGCGCTTGTTGAATCCGCCGCGACCACCGTTGCCGGAGGGCCGTCGGCCGCCGCCCCCGCCTTCTTCACGCGGGCGCGCAAGGTTGACGGTAAGGGTCCTGCCGTCCACTTCCTTGCCGTTGAACTGGTTGATGGCCTCTTGCGCTTCCGCATCAGACGCCATTTCAACAAACCCAAATCCGCGTGATCGGCCGGTGTCTCGATCCGTGATCACGTTAGCTGACTCGACCGTGCCGGCTCCGACGAAAAGCTGTTCCAGGTCCGCGCTTGAAGTCTGGAATGACAGATTACCTACGTACAGTTTTGCTGACATTGTTTGGTTCCTTTTCCTTTAGAAGCTTGAATTAGGGAAGAAACTTACGGAATTCTGGCAGCGAAAGTGTTCCTAATGCTCTTACGAGCCGCTTCAAATTGTATTCACTTCTCTTCAACTATCCCCAACCGTCGCTGCCAAGCTCCAAGGCGTGGACCGATCAACGTGATCGCGAAGAGATGAGATACAAAACTAAGACTACACTATTTAGCTTCGGGTTGCACGTTTTGACGAGAAAAAAACGAGCGCACAGGCGAAGCCGCGCAGTCCGCACAGGGCTCGAGTCGGGTTGCAGAGCCGCAAGCGCCCTTATTGTTCCTGCCGCTATTTGCGAGCGTAGCGCGGGTTGTATTTGCCTTGCTCGGCAAAGCCGCCGAGCTCCGGACGCATCGGACTGTAACGAGGATAGCTGTCAAAAATGTCTTCGCGTCCCGCCTCTAACCGCGGATCTCTCTGCTGGCGAAGCACGTCGTTGAGAGTCTGGCTCAGCTCACGCCTGGTCTTGTCGTGCTCGGGACTGCCCGCCAGATTGGTCAGGCAATCCGGATCCGCCGACACGTCAAAAAGCTCCTCGGCCGGACGCTTCCCCAATGCCAGGCTGGCCAGACGATCGCCCTGTTTGAGGGAAGCGAGCATCAACTCCTTCGTCGGCGAGGGGTCTATATCGTGGTACCCGTCCGGATCGCCGGCAGGCCAGCGGTCGGGCTTCAAGTTGCGAATGTAGAGGTGCTGAGCCGTGCGGATGGCGCGGGCGGGATAGCCGAGATTATCGAACCGGGCGTGCGAGTGGCGTTCGCGTCCGCATAGAATCCAGTTCTCCGCATTTCTCACCCCGGCCGACTGCAATAGCACCGGAAGAAAGCTTTTGCCTACCAGTCCGGCCGGCGCTTTCACGCCCGCCGCGTCAAAAAGAGTCGGCGCGAAGTCCACGAAACTGACCAGTGCGTCTGTGGTTTGCCTGCCTTTCATGCGACTTGGCCAGCGCACAGCGAGAGGCATGTGGATGCCGTATTCGTAGAGATTGGCTTTCGCTCGTGGAAACGAAAAACCGTTATCCGAGGTGACGACCACCAGCGTGTTCTGAGCCAGGCCCTGAGCATCGAGGAGCTCGAGCATGCGGCCGAGGTGGCGATCGAACCACTCCACCTCGAGCAAGTAATCGAGGAGGTCGCTTCGCACCTCTTCGTTGTCGGGCAAGAACTTGGGTACTTCTACGTCTTCGAGGCGCTTGCCGGCTCTTCGTCCGGATCCCCGATCATACTGACGGTGCGGTTCCTGTGCGCCATACCAGAAACAAAAGGGGGAGTTTTTCGACCGACTCCCGAGGAACTCCGCGAAGTTGGCGGCATAGTCGACCGAACCGATTCCCGGCTGTCTCGTCCCCGTTTTGACTGAGCTGAAATCCGTGCCGGCCGGGTTACGGTGGCGGCCGCCGATCTGCCAGTTCCCTGGTCCCCAGCCCTTCCCCGTAAAGCCAACATGGTACCCGGCCCGCTCCAGAACGTCGGGATAGACGGTCAAGTCCTCGGGAAAACTGCTCGCATGAGTTCCGGCCTCCCGCAACTGCCAGATGTGCCGGCCGGTCAAGATCGCGGCGCGGTCTGGGCTGCACTGTGGTGCGGCACAAAAGGCGTTTTGAAAGAGAGCTCCTTCGCTCGCCACGCGGTCAAAGGCCGGAGTTTTTACCGCGCGACAGCCGTAAGCGCCCAGGTGACGCCAGCCGAGATCGTCTGCTATGGCAAAGAGGATATTCGGGCGAGCTGCTCCCGGCTGTCCAGCGCTCGTCTTGACGCAGGCACCCGCCGTCAGGCCCATGCCGAAAAGTGCTTCACGTCTGGTCCACCGTTTCATCCCTGACTCCATGTCCTCAAGTCTTCTTTCGGAGAACGGACAATGACAACTGACGCCGGTTCAGCGGCGGCATCACGGTCCTCCCGGGCCGGGATTATAGCAGCAGTGGAGAAGAACCGACCGATCAGCCCTGCAGCCGTTCAGGGGCAAACAGTTGAACGAATGCTTGCTTAGGATTAGATTGGCCTCGCCCTCGATGGTTCGAGAGGAAGGAGTGCGTGCATGGAAACGACCCGCAGAACATTCTTGGCGGCGGCGGCCTTGCTGCCGGAAACCGTTTTGAACAAATCACCTCTTTTCGCTGCCCCGTCGCAACAGCGAAAGTATCGAGCGTGCATCATCGGGGCGACCGGCCAGGGCGACTATGGGCACAGTCTGCACCTGGTGTTTGGTCTGCGTCCTGACGTCGAGATTGTCGGGTTGGCCGATCCCGAAGAGGCTGGGCGCCGCGCCAGGGCGGCCGAGGCCGGCGTCGCCCGAACCTACGCCGATTATCGCGAGATGCTGATCAAAGAAAAACCCGATTTGGTCGTGATCGCGCCGCGTCATACCGTCCGGCATCGGGAGTATTTGCTTACAGCGGTCGACGCGCGAGCGCACGGCCTGATGGAAAAGCCGATCGCAGATACGCTTTCCGACGCCGACGAAATGTTGAGTGCGACGTCCTCCAATAGCCTGAAATGGGCGATCGCTTACAACTTCAGACCTCTGCCAATCGTCCAGCATGCACGCCGGCTGATCCTCGAAGAAAAGCTGATTGGGCAGATCCTTGAGCTACGCGGCCGCGGGAAGGAGGATCGTCGCGCTGGCGGTGAGGATCTGCTGGTGCTCGGCTGCCACATAGTCGATCTGATGCGGTTCTTCGTGGGAGATCCGGTCTGGTGCGAGGCGGACATTACGGTCGGCGGCCGTCGGGCAGGTAAGGCGGACGTTCACGAGGCCACCGAGTCTCTCGGACCGGTAGTCGGCGATCGCATCCAGGCCACTTATGCGTTCAAAGACGGAATCAAAGGTTACTTCGCCTCCACCAGAAGTGAGGACGGCAACGGCGGTCGCTGGGGGCTCGACATCTTCGGTTCCCGGGGCATCGTAACCATCCGTCCCGATGCCCAGCCGATGATCGGCCTGCTTCGAGAGCCGTCGTGGGCGCCTTTGGCCGGCCGTCGGAATTGGGAGGGTCTGCCTGGCGCACCACCAGAAGTGATGAGCCCCAACCCGCGGGCCGCTCGCTACGCGCCAATTGTTGACGACCTCTTACTGGCGATTGAAGAGAACCGAGAACCGAAGGTGAGCCTGCGGGACGGACTGCTTTCACTGGAAATGCTGCAGGCCGTGTATGAGTCGCATATGCGGGAGACGCGCGTGACGTTTCCGCTCCAGAGCCGGGCGCATCCATTGAAATAACGCGAGGATAACTTTGTGCCAGCTTGCTTTCGGAGTGCGGTGGCCTAGACCTGATCCTTATACGCATCTCAGAACCAGCCTGCGTCTCCTGAACCAGCGTACGGAGGCAGGATCTCAGCGGCGGTTGAGTGACTCGCCCAAAAACGGCGAGTCACTCAACCGCCGCTGAGATCTCCCGCCGCACTCCATATCTAAAGCGTGCCGCGCACGAGATACGTATCAGGATCAAGGCCTTGACACCCCGGAGGCTCGTATGAATCAAGACTCGTGTTCGTCCGGCTCCTCGGATTCCTCGTGTTCTCCGGGTTGCCCCGGTTCCGGAGGCCCGATCCGATAAGGGCGCATCATTTCGTTGTCCTCGTGCTCGACAATATGGCAATGCCAGACGAACTGCCCGGGGTGGTCGAACTTCATGCGGATGCGGGTTACCTCGCCCGGATAGGAAATAACGGTGTCCTTGACGCCGCTCTCCCACTGTTCGGGAGGGCGCGGATCATCCTCCAATTCGACTGGTTGCTCGACCTGACCATCGTCATTGAGCTCGAGGGCCTGTCGGTTCACGACCTCGAAGGTCACCTCGTGGACGTGCATAGGATGCGCGTCAGCGGTGAAGTTGTAGATCTCCCATTCTTCGGTGTCGCCCACATGCGGATTCTCGCTTACGGGATCGTGCCACATCTCCTCGTGCGCCATGCCCTCCGAATCCACGACGCCGAGCACGGCCTCCGACGGCCCGTCATGAACCTCGGACATCATTTCGAGCGCCGCCAACCTCCGCGTCTTGTCGGGTTCTGGAAGCGGTTCAATCGCTGGTAGTTCCAGGAATTGTGGCGGCGTCGTGCGATCCTGTGAGACGGCCGGTACGACTTTAAAGGCCATGATCTGACCCGTGGAGTCGGGATCAGCCATGTCAAAGTCTTCGCCGGGGACACCACCGCCAAAAGGCTCGTCGGGTCCGACATTGCCAAGAATGTAATTACCGACCGGCACATTGGTGAAATCCACGATTACATCCGCGCGTTCCGCCAGTCCCATGAGCAGTCGGTTGCCATGATCGCCGGTGAGGTTCACCGGCGCGGCCAGGAAGCCCCCCTCGTTGCCGATCTGCCAGACCTCCACGCCCGGGATGTTTCCGAAGTCCAGGATCAGGAAACGCGACTGGCAGCCGTTGAGGAAGCGGAAGCGGTAGCGGCGCTGCTCCACGGTTTGAAAGGGCCAGGTATTTCCATTCACCATGATCATGTTGCCGAAGAATTCGGGATTCCATATCGGCGATACATTGGTTTCGGGGATGTACGGCCCCGCGAACTCATCGAAGAACTCGCGTGTGTCGGGGTAGAAAAGGGAGCCGTCTGCCTGAAACGCCCGATCCTGGATGGCGATTGGGATTTCGTAGTAGGTCTTGTTGGCCGGGAACTTGTCGCCTTCCTTGGGTGCCGGCCCGGGCAGCACCGCGGTCTTCCCGGACCGTGCGTCGATAACCGCGTCGTCGCCTGCCGGACCACCCCGGAGGATAAAGAAGCCGGCCGGGCCGGCGTACACGTTAAGCCGGGTCATACCGAGAGTGTGATCGTGGTACCAGATGGTGGAGGCGCGGTTCAGGTTCGGGTACTCGAATGTGGCATATCCCCTTCCCCATCGGGCTCCGTAAGTCTCCTCTGCCTTATGCTTGAAGAAGTCGTACCAGGTGCCCTCAGTGGCATAGCCGGCCGGGATGTCTTTGGCAGCAGGCAGGAACCACGCCTCGGGGTAACCGTCCGATTCCGGACCCACGCCAACGGCGCCATGGACGTGTGTGACGATGGGAACGGGACCTGTGTAAGGAGTGGGCGTGCTTTCGAAAGTCGGACGCGAATCCCGGCCAATCATTCCACCGGGCGGGTTGGCCCAATGGAGTGTTGGGTCAACGGGCAGCAGGTGCGGCAGGTAGTTGCCGTGGGCGTCGACGAGTTGATTGACCCACTTGACCCGCACCGCCCGGTTCCACCTGGCCTCGATCGTCAGTGAGGGAGCATTGTGCAGCAACAAGCCCTTCTTGCTGGCCGATCTCGTCGCCCCGTATCCCCACACGGTGGTTGCCGGAAATCCGGCGGGCAGGATCTGTTGGGCGAACTGCCTCATGGATATTTCGTAGTAATCGATCGGCTTGCGACCGGCTATCACATAGCTCGCTGCCTTGGGCATCACGGGCGGGATCAGCATCGGCGTCAAGTACTTGGGAACCACCAGCGGACCAAGAGTTCCGCCGGGGATTTGCGCCATCGCTTGCTCGATGAACTTACCCTGATTTGCAGCAAACAGCGAAAGCGTGCCTGCTCCGCTGAGTCTTAAGAATTGTCGTCTCGTGATCATGAGTGCCCCCTTGGAATGAAGTGTCTTTTTCGTCCTTGAAGCGAATGCTTCCCTCCCCAAGGGCCCTAGCAGAGCGACCAATAGCAGCGAGTCCAGGAACGCGGCAACTAGCCCTGGACTGGACACCGGGCCTTTAACTCGGCGTGCAGCGGGTATCTCCAACAGCATATCGAACGAGGCCTCCAGCATCAAGAAATGACACCAGGCTGGGCCGGACAGTCCCGACGTTCCTGCGACGGTTCGCCGGCGGCAGCCCTGCCCGTCAAAAGACCACTCCGTTTCCTGAACTGTTTGATGGAACCGAAAGCCGATAAGATGGTTTGTCAGAGACAACGGCCTGCAGGGCTTTTCGGAGGGGGATGCGTAACGGCGCAAGCTCCGTCCGAAACGGCGTTTTCATCCCGCTGTCTAAACGACGTCTCACTTAGGAAACGGGAGGGTCATCTTGACAATACGATTCGTTACTTTTTTCGCTCTTATCGTTTGTTTGTGTGCCTCGTCTCAAGCGCAGAGAACGGCTTACTTGCCTCAAGTAGCGGACGGCACGTTTGCCGAGGGAAGCATGCGAACCACCTTTATAGTCTTCAACCCGACCGGCATCAGCGACACAGCCTCGATTCGTCTCACTGATGATTCCGGCCAGCCCTTGGTGGTCACGATCCCCGGCTTGGGCACCGCTGATCAGTTCGGTCCCTTGACGATTGGACCGGGGCAGACCAGGATTCTGCAAACGGCGGGGACGGGGAACGCCAGAGCCGGGGCTGCAAGGGTGGAGTCGAGCCTCGCACTCGGCGTCTCGGCAATTCTGACCCTTTACACCGCCACAGGTGGATTCTTGACGGAGGCCGGAGTAGGCAGCTCGACACCAATGGATAACTTCATTATCCCGGTCGATGCCTCCACCGGCTTTAACACCGGAGTCGCTCTTTTCGCGCCGGCAGGGGCGTCGCTCGATTTCACGCTCCGAACGCTGGACGGCACGGTCGCTGGAACGAGCACCAACAACCAGGTCGGTCCGCAGGGCCATGTCGCCAGATTCGTGAAAGGAACGGGAGGGCTCTTCCCAGACTCTACGATCTTCACAAGGGGAACACTTGAGGTGTCCGCCAGCGCCCCGGTAGCAGCCGTTGTCATGCGCCAACACGAGGGTCCGCTTACAAACACAACGCTGCCCGCGGTCGATAGGGCTTCCTCGACGCTTGATTTCAACTTTCCCCAGATCGCGAACGGCGTTACCCCGTCGGGTCTCACCATGAAGACGACCTTCATTCTCTTCAATATCTCCCAGACGGAGGCAATTGCGGAGGTCAGCGTAAAGCGGCCAAACGGCGTGCAGTTCCCGGTTGTGCGGACGGAAAACCTTGCGGCGATTGGCGGGACCCGAGTTGCCGCCTTGCCGGCGCAGGGGGTCATCGCGTCAGATTTCGCGGTGCATATGAAACCCGGTGTCTCGGCTTTTATCACGACCACCGGGACGGGGGATCTGTCCCCGGGCAGCGCACACGTCCAATCGACTGTGCCGATCGGCGTGGCGGCGATATTCACTGTTTCGACCGGCGCGAGCGGCACGGTGTTCATGACCGAGGCGGGTGTCGGTGATTCGATGATGCGCAGTCAATTCACTCTGCCGGTCGAGGTTTCGCTCCTGTCGGGGACAGGAGTGGCGCTGTTCAATCCTAACGACAACGAGCGGACGGTCAACATCTGGCTGAACGACGAAAATGGTGTGAGCGTCGGCCAATTGACGACTCCCGTGGTCCTGCCCCCGTTCTCGCAGACGGCGAAATTCGTCAGTGAGCTTTTCCCGGACAAGACGAATTTCCGCGGCTCAATGGGAGTCTCCGCCAGCGGCGGCATCGT
>Ga0105104_10001037_pt1 | contig 21318 bp, 19 predicted proteins | sample PPLLaktember2015_3_FD_87034 | JGI IMG/M metagenome (GOLD analysis project Ga0105104, IMG submission 87034) | Freshwater sediment microbial communities from Prairie Pothole Lake near Jamestown, North Dakota, USA - PPLs Lake P7 Core (6) Depth... | ecosystem: Environmental > Aquatic > Freshwater >... | reverse complement strand
CCCGGATCTGCATGCTGGATTGGAAGCTGGCCGTAATATCATGCTCGACCGTTTGCAGCCCCTTGTGATCCGTCTATATGAGGAGCATGCGACAAGCAAGACCGTCCGCCATGTTCTTGGCCAGGATGTCAGCGAAGGTTCCTACATGGTGATTGGTTTTGACGGTTTCGAAGACATTGTAAATGCCCAAGAACGTCACGCCTTTGAAATTATCGATCGGCATGCAGGGAAAGACCTGGGCGCTGAAGCGGGACAAAATTGGTGGGAACATCGCTATGATTTTTACTTTCCTCCCAAGGCGCTCGATTTTCCTTGGATGTTTGGTACGCTCGACACGGTTGCCACCTTCGATAAGCTCGAAAAACTCTACTGGACGAAGAAGAGGGTGCTCGAAGATACGTATAAAGATTGGGGTCTGTTCTACTACGCCCATTTCTCGCATTGGTACCTTTGGGGTGTAATGACCTATGATCGTTTCATTATAGAAAACCCGCCTCCGGACTCAGATGAGGCCCTAGCCCTCCACGACGAAGTCTGGGACCTGGCAGTCAAAGTCAACTTGGAGTGCGGCGGTGTGATCAACGAGCATCACGGTGTTGGTCTTAAATTATCCCGCCATGTTCGTAAGCAATTTGGCGCATCATTTCAAGTGCTTGAAAGCTTGAAGAATACTCTTGATCCCTATCATCTCATGAACCCCGGCAAAATGGGCTTTGGACCTCCCCGATAAATAGAGGAACTATGAATCGATTAGCTGAACATCAGCAAGAATTATACGAGTTGCGTTTTTCCCCGATGTGCAAACCAGCCGCGGAGGTGGCGAATCTCACGCAATTGGAAGGCCACCATGTCAGAGCGCGGACTATGATCATGTGGCGAATCGCAGCCGGTCACTTGAGCTGGGGGCCACGCGAAGTTGAAATCTTATACCAGTCTACCCTCGATAGCATCAGTGAAGCTTTTGACATTTTTCACTACCCCATAAGCCGATATATGTTAGATGCCCGCGCGGATGTTTGGGAAGCGGGGCTGGTTCCTAAAAATATCGAAAATGTTGTTGAAAATACTTCCAACACGTTACCTGTGCCCCCCAAAAAAGTGAGTGGAGGTTCATTGCTACTGGCTGGCGAAATCAATCAAATAAATGGTTCTGACTTTGGAGATATGATTTCAGAATGGCTGCCAGATATTCAAGTATGGTCCGCTGCGACTGGTGTGCTGCCTTATGTGCTCGGAGCACGCGAGGTTGCACGCACACAAGCTAAATATATTATCGAAGGGATTGAGGCATCTGGGGCTAAATCCATCTTAGTAGATGGTCCCGAGACTGCCTGGGGATTACGCACGGTGTATGCAGATTTAGGGGTAGACGTCCCCGAAGATATAGATATTCTGTTGTTCTCGACATACCTGTTGAAGCAAAATTACAAAATTAAGAATAACTCTATCGGCAAGGTTTTTATACATGACAGCCGTCCCGCATGTCTGATAGCAGAGAAGCTGCCCAGTCATTTAGCAATCTTGCCCGGATATTCAGCCGATGAGATGGCTTTTGGGGAAGGGGAGGTATTCGATGCGCCGCGGCAGTTGATAGATATGGTTGCTGCGGCAAGAATATTTGGTACCTGGACCCGATGCCTGGCAAAGTCTTGCGGCGCCGATGATGGCCTGTGGCTAACTTATCCAAATCTAGCCAGGGGACTTGCCCAGCAGCGATTGGACTACGTTAAATCCCTGGGCGCTGAGTTGGTTGTGACTGATTCGCCTCTTTGCGCCAATTTCCTCAAAATGAATTCATCGAATAATAATCTCCCAGTTTATTGGTTGCCAGAATTAGTTTTAGAGCAGGTAAGGTCGCTGTCGCAATAAAGGTCATTTTGGCCTTTAGACGATCTAAGAAACAATCAAAAAACTGGAGGTAGGGATGAAAACTCCCCTCGAGTCGTTAAACAATCCAGCGCTCCGAGAATTGCAGCTAAGCGCAATACAATGTCGGAAAAAAATCATTGAGATGGGATATGTGAATCATATCCGCCTCCATTATGGTGCGCTGATGAGCATGGTCGAAATCATGATGGCCTTGTACTGCCAGTGGCTTAATGTGGACCCTGCCAACCCGAATTGGCAGGATAGGGATCGATTTGTGCTAAGCAAGGGACACGGCGCACCGGCATTATACGTGGCTTTGTGGATGCGTGGTTTCTTTGCCGAGCATCACTTTCAAGGTTTCCGCAGGCTGGGCAGTATTTTGCAGGGCCACCCCGATCGCTTGAAGACTCCGGGGATTGATTGCAGCACTGGTTCACTCGGCCAGGGCTTTCCGGTAGCCTGTGGCATGGCTCTAGGGGCGAAAATGGATGGGGCGCGATATCGGGTGTATTGTCTGCTTAGCGATGGCGAATGTAATGAAGGATCGGTCTGGGAAGCAGCTCAGATTGCCAGCAATCAAAAGCTTGGACATCTCAAAGTAATTCTGGATCGAAATCGTAAGTCATCTTACGGTTGGATGGCTGGGCGGAATGATGTCGAACCGCTTGCGGAAAAATGGCGGGCATTTAACTGGGCAGTATTCGAGTGTGACGGTCACGACTTTGAAGAAATCACCACAGGACTTACAAATCTGGAGGCCGTTACTGACCAGCCAGCCATCCTGATCTGTCACACTGTCAAGGGTAAGGGCATTCCTTATGTGGAAAACTATCCGACCAAGCCTAATATCTTATTGACCGAAGAGAAATATCAGGAGTGCCTGGCGCACCTGGATCAGGTAGAAAGCGAGTTGCGGGATGAATGATGTAATCGATATCCCTACTGCATATAGCCTTGCATTGGTCGAGGCGGGAAAGCGGCACCCCAACTTGGTTGTGCTTGATGCCGATATACCGGATTCGTGCAGAACCGAGCCTTTTTACGAGGCTTTCCCAGAACGTGCCTTTGACCTGGGAGTCGCCGAGCAGAGCCTGCCGACGTTTGCAGCTGGACTGGCGCTGATAGGCAAGATTCCATTCTACAATACCTTCGCCGTCTTTGCCGTTCATCGTGGCCTGGACATGATACGTCAGTCGGTATGTTACAACCGGGCGAATGTAAAAATCGTGGGGCACGCAGCAGGGCAGTCGCTTGGCTATGCCGGACCATCACATCATACCTTGGAGGATATCTCGGCACTACGTGCAATTCCTAATCTGGTTATCTTAACGCCAGTGGATGCCGAGGAGGCACGCCAGATGGTTGCCTGGATGGCGAAATACGATGGTCCGGTGTATCTGCGCCTGTCACGCAGTGCGGTGCCGTCGGTGCACGCCTCGAGATATGTTTTCGAAGTCGGTAAGCCTGAGTTGTTGCGTCAGGGCACGGATGTATCGGTCTTCATCAGTGGTGATATGGTTACGCTAGGGCTTGCTTTGCAGGAACGCTTGCACGAAGAGGGGATCAGTGCCCAGGTGGTCAATGTATCAACACTCAAACCGTTACTCCCAGAAGATATCGTGCGCTATGGATGCCAGACTCATGCAGCACTGACGATTGAGGATCACAGTATCTATGGCGGATTGGGGAGCGCAGTATCTGAAATCTACGCCGAGCATTTGCAAAAACCGCTCAAACGGATAGGCATACCGGATATGTTTACCGAGTCGGATGATAAGGATGTCTTGCTGAAAGCTTACGGCGTGAATCTTGAGGTAGCCCTCCAAGGTGTTCAAGCGCTATTAGAAAAATGCTGATTATGTTTGGCCCCAATTGCGGCAGGACGATCTGAGCAATATGACCACAGAGTCATTGTGGAAGAGATTGTTTAGGAGATGAAATGTTTGAGAATTTCCGCTTTTGTGCCTTGAGTTCGACCTGGAATCAGGGAAAAGATCGTTTCATGCCTGACAGCGGAGCCCTTAGCCACAGTGTTTATGAATTGATTCAGCTGGCTGCAGGGACCGAAGGGTTGACCGGTATAGAACTGATTTATCCCTCCCATGTCAACGTGGAGAATCTGGCTGAAGTGCAGCAGGCGCTTCAACAGGCCGGTATCGTAGCTGCGACAGTCGCGGCTACGATCTCGAACAAACAGCAGTACCGGGCAGGCTCCTTAATCGCAGACGACCTGGCCGTTCGCCAGCAGGCCATCGATACGGTCAAGAATGGCATGGATATCGCTGTAGCATTGGGCGCGAGCGAAACCAACGTATGGCTGGGGCGGGATGGTTTCGATTACCCCTTCCAGATCGACTACGACCAGGCCTGGAAACGGCTAGTAGAGGCTTTCCAGGAGATTGGCGCGCACCGTCCGGACATGAAGGTGGGCATCGGTTACAAAATTCGGGAGCCTCGTACCTGGCTTATGGTGAATACTGCTGCCAAGACCCTGCTACTGGCGGATGAAGCCGGTTTGCCGAATATTGGCGTGTTATTCGATAATGGACATACGATTTGGGGATATGAGAATATGGCGGAGACACTTTCGATGGCTGCGCGGCGTGGTCGGTTGTACCACGTGCACTTCAATGATAATACACGTTACTTTGATGATGATATGGCAGTAGGGAGCGTGCATTTCATTGAGCTGTTGGAAATGCTTTACTGGCTCGATCGTGTAGGCTATCAGGGATGGATATCCTTTGATCCGCATGTCAATACTGAGGACGGTACACGTATCGTTGAAGAGTGTATGTTGTATACCAGGGGGATGATGTGTGTGCTGGAGCAGATCGGCAGGGTTGAGATCGAAAAGGCCATCGCATCCAGGCATGTCACCGAGATAATGAGATTAGTGCGGGAACAGATCTTTCCAGGGAATAAGAGATCAACACCTTGAGCACGGGTATCGAAAGTGGGTGTGCCTGAAATGGAAAAGTTCAGCCTCAAATCGCGAATATTCTGAATGGTTTACAGGGTTTGTAAAGACGGCACTTTAACAACTAAATACTTTCGATAAATCAAAATATGCCATGAATTAAAAGCCCCGACCAGTGTATGGCAAAAGTACTTTCGTCACCAGGTTGACTAAATCGTCTCGCACTCGTTCGAGGTGTGTGCGCATATACTGTTCGGCCGAGTCGGCATCTCCAGCAAGCACACTCTTGACAAAGGCTTCATGCTCCTTGATGGATCTTGCTGTGCGCCCCTGCATCGCGTCATATCCCAGGCGGAGCCGGTGCCATTGATCATTCAAGTTTGCAATAAAACGTTCAGCCCTCACATTATCTCCCATCAGGAATAACGTGTTGTGCAAGTGGATGTCTGCTTGCAACCACTCTTCACGGTCATTGGCTTCGGCAGCTTGCTTCATGTAATCAAGCGCTGCTGAAAGCTCTTCTCGGAGAGTTTCATCCTTACAATCAACTGCTTTTCGAACGACCATCCCTTCAATGGCGCTTTTCAGTTCAAAAATCTCATAAATATCAGCTAAGGTAAGGGAATAGACCTGCCATCCTTTGCGAGCTTCATTGAGAAGCAAACCTTCTTTCTCCAGGCGTTGAAATGCTTCGCGAACCGGAGTCCGGCTGATGTTGAGTTGTTCAGCGATTTGTTTGTCTGTGATAAATTCGCCTGGTTTCAGGCCAAGATTGATGATTTGTTCGCGCACATAATCATAAGCTTGTTGTTGGTAGGTGATCGATTCTTTTACCATAGAGGACTCCGAAACCAATTAATATCTTTAATTGTATCACTTTTTGTATATTACAAAAGTAATAATTGTGTGCAAATATATTGACTTGCTGCATACAAAATAGTAATATATTGTATATTGTAATTTAGACTTTCTGCTCTATTTTTTATCGTTGTTGTATTCGAAAAAATCGCTGCTGAGGTCTTTATGCAACTTCCCCCTGAAAAAATATCCGAACTTGAAGAAATCGCATACCAGATTCGCCGATTGAGCGTCGAGATGATTACCTACGCAAAGTGGGGGCATGTCGGCGGTTCTTTTTCAATGGCGGAATTGTTGTCTGTGTTGTATTTCCATCTTATGATTGTACACCCCAACGAACCGAATTGGGATAGGCGGGATAGACTAGTCCTCTCGAAAGCGCATGGTTCTCCCGGGCTGTATGCGGTGTTAGCGCTGCGAGGCTATTATCCTATTGAAAAAGTATATTCGTATTGTGAGTTAGGAGGTTTCGAAGGTCACACGGATATGCTCCGAACACCGGGATTAGAGACCTCCGGCGGGCCGTTAGGTATGGGCTTATCGATCGCGGTTGGCATGGCGATGGGGATGCGCTTCAAAGAAAATCCGCGGGGAAGAGTCTTCTGTATCTTGGGAGATGGCGAAGTTAATGAAGGCAACGTTTGGGAAGCGGCGATGGCTGCCTCGCACTACCACTTAGATAATTTGATCGCGATTTTGGACTACAACAAGGTCATGGCAAAGGGCTTTGTGTGGGAGGAGATGAACATCGAGCCAATTGCCGAGAAGTGGAACGCTTTTGGCTGGGACGTGATCGAAGTAGACGGACACGATATCCAGGCGCTCGCTGAAGCCTTCCACCGCGCACGATGGATTATGCCGCGTGGAAAACCAATCGTTGTCATCGCTCACACGGTAAAGGGGAAAGGTGTCGAGATGGCTGAGTTTAACTATAAATGGCACACGCACGCGCCCAGCCCGGAGACCGCCGATGCAATGCTGCGCGAGTTAGCAACCAGATACGGGCGCCCGGCACAGGGATATAGCAAGCTTGGCGAGCCCGAGTTGAAGGAGACATTCTATGGAGGAGAGTAACGGTAATGTGAAGGCGATCGAGATGCGCGATGCTTTCGGCCAGACGCTCGTTGAGCTTGGCCGCCAGTATCCTAAAATGGTGATGCTGGACGCCGACCTGCATACTTCTTCCAAAGCGACCATGTTCAAAAAGGCTTATCCGGATCGTTTTATCCAGGTGGGGATCGCGGAACAGAACCTATTTGGAATTTCAGCCGGTCTGGCCTTGAGCGGCTTTATCCCCTTCCCATCTACATTTGCAGTATTCGCCTCGCGCCGTGCACTGGACCAGATCGCGATTTCGATTTGTTTCCCCAATTTGAACGTAAAAATTCCCGGCTCCTATGTGGGCTTGCCCACCAGCCGGGCAGGCGCTTCCCATAACTGTATCGAGGATATTGCTGTGATGCGCGCGCTACCCAACATGCGCGTTGCAGACCCAGCCGATGCGGCCGACCTGCGGGCGATTATGCACGCTGCCATCGAAGTCGATGGCCCCGTCTATTTCCGGATCGCACGCCTGACGATGCCGTCCATCTTTGAGGATGACCACAAATTCGAGTGGGGGAAAGGTGTTCTCCTGCGCGAAGGCCACGATGTGACCCTTTTCGGCACCGGGATCATGACAACCTTTTGCTTGCACGCCGCGGATATCTTGGCAGAGGAAGGGATTTCCGCTGAAGTCGTGCACCTGGCTTCGATCAAACCGATCGACCGAGAACTGATCGTCGAAAGCGTAGCACGCACAGGCTGCGCCGTGACCGCGGAAAACGCCACCATCAACGGTGGATTCGGATCGGCTGTCACGGAAGTGCTGGCCGAAGAATATCCTGTCCCTGCGCATCGCATCGGCGTACGTGATCGCTGGGTGGATAGCGGCGGGATCAAGGAATTGTTCACCCACCACGGCATGCAGCCGGAAGATATCGCCGCGGCCGCCAAACAGGTGATCTTAGCCAAGAACAAGGTGCGTATATGAGTCTCCTTTCGAATCCAATCCAATATTTTTCTGAAACCTTACAACTGACTGGAGTTGCGCATACCGGCCCTGAAAAGACTGGCCAGCCGGAGTTAATCGGAAAACGGCTTGGCCTGATCAACGGCGCTTCCTGGGTGACGCCCTGGTCGAATTATTTTGGACGTCTGTATCTTCCCGGTGTACATCTGTTGAATGCTGGCAATGAGGCCGTGCAGGTCAATTTTATGGAAGCGCACGAAAAAGGAAAGCCGACGCCCCCGCAATCGAACATCGATGTTTTTGTGCGTTATGCAAAGGACCTTGCCGAACTTGGGCATGTAGATGCCATCCTGATCACATGCTCCACCATGAACCGTTCTTACCCAGCGGTTGTGGAGGCAATGGAGGACTATAACATCCCTGTCATTCAGATCGACCGCCCTATGATGGAAAGCGCAGTGCGGCACGGCGGGAAAACGCTGGTCATTGCCACGCATGGCCCGACGGTTGCCAGCACGCAGGCGCTCCTGAAGGAAACCGCTGCGGAGCTGGGCGCATCCATTGCGTTCATCGGGGAAACCGTCGAGGAAGCCTGGCACCGCCTGGCAGAAGGTGATGTGCGTGGACACAACGAGTTGCTTGCTGAGACGATCCAGGCGGTGCAAAAAAGGGAACAAATTGACTCAGTAGTCTTGGCGCAGCTATCCATGACCGTTTTTCTGCTCAGCTATCCCGATCCGGTTGCAGAATTTGGCATTCCGGTGTTTACCAGCGGACAGTGTGGGTTCGAACGGGTTGCTGAAATATTGAAAAACAACTGATGGTTTAAATCGAATAGAAACCTGAGGAAGGAAAAGATACATGAAGCCATATTTCATCCGGGTGAGGGAGCAGTCGCCGACTATGTTCTGGATCAACAACCCTACCAGGGCGCACGCAGACCTGGCGCTCGAACACGGAGCGCTGGGCTGCACCAACAACCCGTCTTACACCCAGAAGATGATCGACCACCCCGAAGAAGGAGCATACGCCCTCCAGCTGATGGATGAAGCCATCCGCGAGTGCGACGACGACTGGGAGACAGCGGAGATCTTCCAGCGCAAGATGGTTCAGCCGATCGCCGAGAAGTTCCTGCCGCTGTATGAAAAGAGCAATGGTGAGCATGGCTATGTCAGCATCCAGGGCGACCCGATCAACGAGGACGATCCGAATGCGGTGATCTGTGGCGCGCGCGCCAACCGGCAGGTCGCCCCCAACATCTGCTGTAAGATTCCGACCACGCTCTCGGGGATGAAGGCCATGAAGACGATGGTGGCGGAGGGCATCTCGATCAACGCCACGGAGATCTTCGGGGTGAGCCAGTTCATCTCGATCTGCGAAACCTACCAGCAGGTCAGCGCGGCGAACGGGAAGAAGCCGATGTTCTACATGTCGCACATCGCCGGGATCTACGATGACTTTTTGGGCAACTATGTCAAGGAGCACAAGATCGAGATCTCGCCGGATGTGCTGCACCAGGCGGGGCTGGCGGTGGCGCGCAAGGTGTACTGCATGATGGTCGAGCGAGGCTATCCGTGCGTGTTCATCGGGGGAGGGGCACGAGGCTTGCACCACTTCACTGAGATGGTGGGAGGCAAGGTGTGCATCACGATCAACTGGGAGGGGACGGCTGACAAGCTGATCGAGCAGAACCCGCCGGTGGTCTTCCGACTGTTCAACCCTGTACCGCAGAAAGTGATCGACGAGCTGATGGAGAAGCTGCCGGACTTCAAGCGCGGCTACTTGGATGACGGGTTGGAGCCGGAAGAGTACGAGGAGTTTGGCCCGGTGCAGTTGTTCCGCTCAAGCTTCATCAAAAGCTGGAAGCGGGTCATGGGCCTGATCAAAGAACGCAGGGCTGCGCTCTTGTGAATTCAACATCTAAGAAAAATTTGAACCACTTCAGCCGATATGCTCAGGAGGCAGATGCAAAAATACACTATTCGATCTATCGCGACCAAAACACTATTCAACTCACCATAAATATTGGAGGAGAACATGACTAAGAAACTGTACGCGTTGTTTGCTCTCGTACTGGTTGCGGCCTTCGTGCTGTCAGCTTGCGGAGCGCCTGCTGCACCCGAGACAATCATTCAAACCGTTGAGGTAGAGAAAATTGTCGAAGTGGAAGTCACCGCGATGCCTGAATCCAAACCTGAGGGCGGTAAGACCCTGATCGTCTGGTGGAGCCACTGGGCCAATGAGCCGGCCAAGAGGCTCGTCATCGAACAGGTAGTAAAGGATTATGAGGCCGAACACGCAGATGTTGACATCGTGTTGACCTGGTGGGATAAGAACCCGTTACGCGATGCCATTCGCAGCACCATGACCGCTGGCGAGGGTGCGCCTGACATCACTACTTTTGATAGCGATGTGACCGAATGGGTCGAGGCTGGCTGGCTGGCCGACCTGTCGGATGCCATTGCCTGGGAAAACCTGGCTCCAGCTGCCAAGCAAGATGGCACGTACCCGGATTTAGGCTTTCCTGGAAACTATAAGTTCAACCTCTCGGCGACTAACTACATGCTCCTCTACAACCCAGATATCTTCGCTGAGTTGGGCATTGTGGTTCCAGAAGACTACCAGTTTACCCAGCAAGAATTCCTGGATGTTGTTAAAACCTGCAAAGCTGCTGGCTATGCAGGTGTAGCCGATGCCATTGGCAACCGGCCTTATCCCGGAACCTATACGGTTGAGTACTCGCTGTTTACCCTTGTGGGCCCGGATGACTTCAATGCCTACACACTGGGCCAGAAGTCTTGGGACACTCCGGAAGCGCGTGCTGCGCTAGATTATTCTGTGGCTTTGCGTGATGCCGGAATTTGGCCCGATTCGTTCTCCACCATGACGATCGATGAATACCACGTATATTTCCACACGCAGCGCAAATCCTGCATGCTGTACGTTCCCACCTGGTACACTGGTCGGGCTTTCAAGCCGGTCGCAGAAGGTGGGCAGGATCCCAACTGGCATCCTGGCATGTTGCGCAATCCGGAGATGGAAGGCTGCAAGGCTTGCAATATGTTGAAAGGCGGCTTCGAGTCGGGTTATGCAGTGCTTTCCTCCACCAAGCACCCTGAAGTCGCAAAAGACATCCTCGCATTTTTTGCCCAGCCGAAGTACGGAGCCTTGTGGACTGCTGTTACCAACAGCCCGTCGATCATTCTGTTCGATCCCAGCGAAGATTGGCCGAGCGATGAGCTGCTCACAGAGTTGGGACAAACCCCGGGAATGTGGGACTGGTATTGGGAAGAATACGCCAAAGTATATAGCCCGCAAGATATTGGTGTATCTTTCACTACTCGCTGCGGTGAATTCAATGATGCCTTCACATCTGTGATCAACGAAGGTTTGCCGCAGGGTTTGATCACTGTCGACGAAGCTGTCGAAATGTTGGACGCTGCACTCTGTCAATAAGTTCAACTAGCTGACCATAGAATAGGGGTCCTGCGAAGGGCCCCTACCGCTCAATGCTAATATCAGGTATCCAACCATTAACAAAATAGGTAGGATCGATGAGCCAAATCGCCATACACCAAGAAGGCCAGCAAAACCTGCGTATACAAGCCAGGAAAGGCAAGCGCAAACCTTTGGGACCGATCATTCTGTTCATCGCTCCGGTGATGATCTTTTATGCTGCATTTGTCCTTTATCCGTTGATCGCCACGTTATATTATTCTGTTCATACCGTTGAACCGGTCCAGGGCAAACTTGTGACCACTTTTGTGGGGCTTGAGAATTTCAAATCGTTGTTGAGCGACGATATCTTCTTTCTTTCGGTGAAGAATACCCTGCTTTGGGCTATCGCTGGCCCTGTGGTAGAGATGCTGACTGCCACAACGCTTGCCTTTCTCGTCTACTTCAAAACCCCCCTGCATCGTTTTTATCGCGTGGCCTGGTTCACGCCGATGTTAGTCTCCGGTGTGATCGTCGGCTTGGTCTTTCGTTGGATATTTAATTACGATTGGGGGTTGTTAAATTCTACCCTGAGAGCAATTGGCCTGGACCAATTCGCTTTGAACTGGCTGGGACGGCGAGATACACCCATCTGGGTGGTGATTTTCGTACATTACTGGGCCACCTTTGGATACTCGTTTATCCTGTTGCTGGCCGGCCTCACTGCCATTCCGGAAGAACTGCTCGATGCGGCCAAAGTGGATGGCGCGAACACATTACAGGCAGTCTGGCGGGTGATGCTACCGCTTCTGCGACCTACCTTCCTTACAGTTCTGATCCTTTCGTTTATGGGCAAGATGCGTGCTTTCCACGTAGTATGGGTGCTGACGTCCGGCGGACCAATGCACTTTTCCGAGACGGTGGCTACCTATGTCCAAAAGCGCGCCTTCGGTTGGAGAACTCTGGACCTCGGATATCCGTCTGCGATCGCGGTATTCTGGTTCGGCGTAGTTATGATAGGCGTCGCACTGCTAAATCGCTGGTTACGCAGTCGTATGGATTAGGAGAGAATCATGACTCTCACTCACTCGAAGGTTAGCAACTGGCAGAATTTTTTGGCCAAGTCACAGCGAAAAATATCAGTGGGTTTACTTACAATTGTGCTCCTCATTTTTACTCTGGTCGTCATTGTGCCTTTCATATGGATGTTGCTGATGTCTTTCCGCACAACTGGAGAAATTTTGAGCGATCCCTACGGGCTGCCGAAAACATTGGATCTGACTAATTACATCAAGCTGATGTTCGACCCGGAGATCCACTTTTATACGTACTTCGTCAATAGCATACATGTTACCCTTTTTTCCTTGATCCTGACTGTGGCCCTCTCAACCTTGGGCGGGTATGGCTTTGGGCGTTCACGCTACGAATTCAAGTTTCGCGGCTGGCTGTTCGCCCTGCTGCTGTTTGCGCTTATGTTGCCGCCTCAAATTATGTACTTACCGCAGTTCACGATGATGGGCAAATATGGTTTATTGAACACCCGTTGGTCATTGGTCTTGCTATATACGGCGTCAGCCCTACCGGTCAGTACTTATTTGATGGCAACTTACTTCTCACAGCTTCCCTCCGAACTGGAAGATGCCGCTCGCATTGACGGCTGTACGGATCTGGGCATGTTCTGGCGCGTGATGTTGCCGCTCACGCGACCAGCAATTGCCACCGTTGTATTGATCAACTTCCTGAATTTCTGGAACGAGCTGCTATTGGCCATCACGATGGTAACAAACCCCGAGATGCGTACTTTGCCTGCGGCGATGATGATGTTCGTGGGCGAGCATGGCTCAGACTACGCTATCGCTGCCGCCAGTTTAGTGACTGCAATGTTGCCAGTGCTAGTTTTATATTTGTTCTTGTCTGATAAATTCATCGAAGGGCTGACGGCGGGAGCGTTGAAAGGTTAGGGTATCGAATATGGCTTTGACGTATCGGGAACGCGTTCATTCGGTGCTCTGCGGTGAACGACCCGACCACCCCGTTGCTGATCTGGGAGGGCGAGTTGCTTCCCTGAATACTACAGCTTACCTGAATTTAAAAGATTGTTTGGGTTACGGCAAAGAATTGTCGGGGGAGACAATTACATTTCTTAATACGATCGGCGATCTTGATGAGCGTGTATATCATCGATTTGATATCCCTCTTCGGCGAATTTACCTGAAACAAGCCTCCAACTTTAGGAAAACCGTTGCAAGTGATGGTACCTTCGAGGATGAGTGGCATGTGATCTATAAGCCGATGGGAGAATACAATCACAGGGTCGGGCACCCCTTGGCAAATGCCAGCCTAGAGGATCTGGAGTCATTTCCCTGGCCAGATCCCGATGACCCTGGCAGGGTTGCAGGGCTGGCCAAGCAAGCCAGGGAACTCTATTATGAAACTGATTATGCACTCGCGGCAGGACACATATCCGCTGGTATTTTCCAGGATTGTTGGAACTTACGCGGTATGATGAATTTCATAATCGATATGAAGCGCAATCGAGATTTTGCTGAAGCGCTGTTGGATAAGGTCACACAAATTCACATAGGCATGTGGAATAATTTCCTGGACGCGGTTAGCGAATATGTAGATATTGTTGAGACTGCAGATGACCTGGCTGGCCAAACCAATCTGTTAATTTCTCCCCAGATGTATCGAGAGCTAATCAAGCCAAGACATGCCGCACTTAATGAGGCCATCCGGAAAAAAACGAACGCCAAACTCCTATATCATTCTTGCGGGGCGCTGATGCCGCTGATCGATGATTTGATTGAGATCGGTGTGGATATTTTGAATCCAATCCAACCCTTGCCAGGACTCATGAACCCCGAGCAGTTGAAAACTCGTTATGGCGGTAAACTAATCTTTCATGGTGGTTTGGATGTTCAAATCCTGTTACCAACCGGTAGCCCACAACAGGTTCGTGAGCACGTTCAGCATTATTTTGATGTCTTAGGGACAGATCGTTATATCATGGCACCTGCGAATTCTGTTCAACCTGATACACCACCGTTAAATATTTTGGCTGCTTACGATGCTATCCAGGATTCCTTATGAACAAAGCTCAACTTAGGGGGGCCTTGATCGGCGCGGGTGCTGTTACCGAATATCATTTACAAGCCTGGGAGCGAATATCCCAGGCTCAAATTGTCGCTATAGCCGACCCCAACTTGGAGAACGCCCATTCGCGGGCGGCGGAATTCGGGATTTCGCAGCAGAGCGTTTACGCCAGCCTTGAGGAGTTACTTAAGCAGGAGGGTGGGTTAGATTTTGTCGATCTGGCCACGCCCCCTGAAACTCACCTCGAACTGGTCCGGACTGCAGCGGAACATGGGTTGGCGATCAATTGTCAGAAACCTTTCGCGCCCAGCTTACAAGAGGCTCACCAGATGATCGAACTCTGCGAGCAGGCTGGGGTGTTGCTGAACGTCAACGAGAATTGGCGTTGGCGTTGTTGGTATCGGAAATTACGTCAAATGGTCCAAGAAGGAGCCGTCGGTCGAGCTGTTTACGCGCGGCTTTTTGCGCACAGTGACTTCTGGCAACCCGGTATCACTCATCCTGGCCATCGTTTTCTATATTGGCCTCGGGTAGTATTGTTAGATATGGGCATACACTTTGCAGATATCTTCCGATTTCTTTTCGGCGAGGCCGAAAGCGTGTATGCGCGTCTGGCACAATTGAACACAAACTTGCAAGGGGAGGATCGGGCAGTTGTTTTCATCAACTTCAGTGAATTGACGGCCATCCTCGATCTTAGCTGGTCATCCTTCGCGCCTTTTGGGCATCACAACCGATACGGCCCAAGCGTTGAGGACCTGCGTGTTGAAGGCGATCGAGGCACGTTAGAATTGATTCCTGACCGGCAACGCGGCGATCAAATTCGCCTGACCACGGCAGAAGGCCGGCAAGATCAGCTTGCCTATCTAGGTGACTCGTTCGAGGCTTACCAGAGCAGCTATGAAGCTGCCCAAGGACATTTCGTCGATTGCTTGATCGAAGGGCGAGAGCCCGAGACTTCGGCGCGCGATAACCTGGAAACTCTGGCCATTGTGCTAGCTGCCTACCATTCCGCCGAAGCCAACCAAGTGGTTAAGTTGTCCGAGTTCAAGGAGCAAGCGAATACATGAATCTGAGCGCTGCACTGACGCGGCGTTTGCAGATCGACTGGCGCATCGTTGCGTTCTACATCTTCGCCTTTGCCGCAGGCGGAGTGGTTCAGCCCTTTCTCAACCTGTATTTGGCAGAAGTGGGGCTGACCGGCGCTCAAATCGGTGTGCTACAGGGCTGGACGGCTTTCATTGCCGTGCTGGTTACTCCACTATTCGGGTTGTTTGCAGACCGCATCCAACGCCACCGTCTTTTGTTGCGCATCATTGTTTTTCTCAAGGGGATTTCCGCGCCGCTCCTGCTCGTCAGTAGCGCATATAGCTGGCTGGTAGGAGCAGTCAGCCTGCGGGTGATCACAGCCCAGGCGCAGGATGCCATCATGAATCGCCTGACGTTGAAACGCCTGCAAGCACAACGGCAGGTGAACTTCGGTTCGGTTCGCTTTTGGGGTGCTCTGAGTTTTGCGGGTACATCTCTGCTGGCGGGCTACTTTGCCCGGGATGCTTCGGTTGGGATCATGTTTCCGCTCTCAGCAATGATGGGTATCATCGCTGTCTTTTTTGCTGGAGCCCTTCCGAAGCAAATGACCGCTCGCCTTAACAACCAACAGCGACGGGATCTGCCACCACGTACGGTGGGATTATGGTTTATCTTAGGGATGGCATTCATTTACACGCTTGGGCTAAGCGGTGTACAGACCTTTACTGCCATTTATCTGGTGAAAGATTTGGGCGCGGACAATGCCTTCATCGGGCTGATGGGCGCGGTTGGGAGCCTGGCACCTCTCCCCGCTTTTCATCTGGCCGATTGGCTGATACGCCGGATTGGCGCTACCGGCGTGCTGGCTGCTAGCTTTTTTTTGAGCATTTTCGCCTGGGGAGGCCTGGCCTTACTGACTTCTGCTCCTCCAGCCTTGATTGTGGTGACACTGCAGGGGTTTGCTTCTGCCCTGTATCTTGTTGCGCTGGTCATTCTGTTGGGACAGCTGAGCCTGCCTCAGCGTGCGGCGACCGACCAGATGCTCGTACAACTCACCATCCCGGGGATTGCTGGCATGCTGGCGCAACCCCTCAGCGGCTGGTTATTTGATGATTTGGGTGGGCCAACTCTATTCGTGTTAGACGCAGCCATCGTATTCTTAGCGTTCATGGTTTTGCTATCCAACAAAAAGGCGCTAAATTTAGAGGCTGTCCAATGAAATCCAACCAAACTTCATACAATTCGGTGGATACAGGCGAAATATACTCAAAACCGAACATCCTGCTCGTCATGGCCGACCAGCTGATCCCGTTCCTGACAGGAGCCTATGGCCATGAAGTTGTCCGGACGCCGAATCTCGACCGGCTCGCGGTTGAAGGCGTGACCTTCGACGCAGCTTATTCGCCCTGTCCTGTCTGTGCTCCGGCCCGCGCCGCCATGCTGACGGGATGCTACGCATCCAACATCGGCGCGTACGACAACGCTGCAACTTTTTCCAGCGAACAGCCGACCATTCCGCATTACCTGACACTGGCCGGGTACGATACCGTGCTGTCAGGAAAAATGCATTTCGTCGGGCCCGATCAACTGCACGGCTACTCGCGGCGGTTTACTACAAACGTTTATCCCGCTGATTTTTCCTGGGTGCCTGTGCGAGGGGCGGACCACCCCTCTGAACGCAGCCATGCCCTCAATTACATTGGCGAAGCGGTACAAGTCGGTCGCTGGAGCCAGTTCCTGTCCGGAGACGAGGAGACCCATTTCCGGGCGGTCGAATATCTTCGGGCGAAGAAAATCCAAAAAACGGCGGAAGACTCAGGGTCCGGGTCTGAAGCGCCGTTCTTCCTTACCGTCTCCTATCACCATCCCCACGAACCTTTCTGGCCGCCAAAAGAATTTTGGGATTTATACGACGATGCTGAGATTGACGTTCCTGAGTTCCCCGGCAACCTGGAAGAAACCTATTCAACCCTCGACCGCTGGCTGAATGTCTACCACGGCATCAGCAAAGCGACCAATTTGCGCGATCCCGAAAGCCTCCGCCGGGTGCGGCGGGCGTACTACGCGCTGATAACGTACGTTGATCATAAGGTGGGCGAGTTACTGGACGCGCTCGAGGAAACCGGGTTTAGCGAGACTACGCTGGTAATCTTCACCAGCGACCACGGCGATATGCTCTGCGAGAAAGGTATGGTTCAGAAGCGGACCTTTTACGAGTGGTCTAGTCGCGTGCCGTTGATCATGCATTTTCCCGATGGGTGGGAGGCAGGGCAGCGGGTGGCTGCGCCGGTCAATCTGGTGGACATTTTACCGACCCTGTTGGATGTGGCGGATTTCCCCAAGGAGGACCGCTTGCCGGTGGACGGCCGTTCGTTGCTGGACCTCCTGACCGCTCCCGCTATGGAAGACCGGTATACGTTCTCGGAGTACCACTCTCAAGGAAGCCATGCGCTCTGTTTCATGGTGCGGGAGGGAAAGTACAAATATGTTTACATCCACGGTTACGAGAGCCAGCTTTTCAATTTGGAAGCCGATCCTGGCGAGTGGAAGGATTTGGCGGGGCAGCCTGACTATGTCGAAATGGAAACCCATTTGAAAGGGTTGATCTTTTCCCAATTCGACCCCGACGTTATCGAAAGTGCTGTCGCCAAAAGCGTCCGCCGCCGCTGGCTGGTCAAAAAAGCAATGGACATCACCGGTACCAAATGGGATGCCGAACCGCGCTTCGATCCTACTCGTCCGATTGATGAGACATATCTTCCATGATCTGGGGCTTGGTATCTAAGGAGAAATACAATGAAAGTTCTGATCGCTGTTGATATCGAAGGAATTGCAGGCATTGCGAATTCCCGGGAATACGAGCATTTTGAATTCGGCAGGGAATGGTGCACGCTGGACGTCAACGCTGCAGTGGAAGGAGCTTTGACAGGCGGGGCAACTGAGATCATTGTCAGTGATACCCACGGACGTCATAATGACAATATTCTTTTTGATCTGTTACACCCCAAGGCACGTTTGATCCGTGGTGGCAAAAATATGCCCCTTTATTTCATGGAGGGTCTTACCGAAGATACTGATCTTATCCTGCTGGTGGGCTGGCACGATAAGGCTCGCGGTCCGGGAGTGCTTGCGCATACGTTTGCTTCCGAGCAACGCATGGGGGATTTGCGGATTAATGGGATTGTCTGCGGAGAGGTGGAACTCGCAGCAGGGGTGGCCGGCCATTTTGGGGTTCCGGTAGGATTTATCTCCGGGGATAATGTTACCTGCAACGCTGCGATAGAGTTCTTCAAAGATATAGAGACTGCGCCTGTCAAACGCGCGATCGACCGATATGCCGCTGACTGCTTACCATTGATAGAAGCGCGCAACCTGATCGGCCAGAACTCTCAGCGAGCGGTGGAAAGAGCGGCCGATTTTAAGCCTTATCGCTTCGCCCCGCCCTACACGCTGGAATGGGACTGCTCCGACCATAATATTGCCAGCATGCTGGCGCGCGTTCCGGGTGCTGAACTGGTGCAGCCTAACACGGTACGATACATCAACAATGCAGATTTTAACGAGATATTCAATATGGTGATCGTCTGGCGCTCCCTGCTGCGGACGGCCACGGTTCCAAATTGAAGAATTGGTGCAATCGGAGAAAGGACCGGCCACAAAGTGAATAAACTGGCGATTATCACGGCTTTTTTAGGTGGGGTTCGCAACCGTTACATGGTCTACCACCCGGACCGTGAGTTGGAAGCAAAACTCGAGATGGCGTCCAAGGTTATTGGATGCGAAGGCGTTGAGCTTTGTTATCCGGCAGATTTTTCTGACATTAAGGAGACCAAATCCCTGCTCGACCGATTTCATTTAGGCGTTTCAGGGATCAATTTTCGCTCCCGCCGTACCGGGAAATGGCTGCGTGGTTCATTCACGTCTGAGATCACCGCTGAAAGGCAGGAAGTGGTTGACGATTTGAAAAAGGCGATAGACTTTGCCGCAGAAATGGGCTGTAACCGCATCACCACCTGCCCGCTTAATGAAGGTGTCGATGTTCCTTTTGAAGCCGATCACGTCAAGATGTGGGATTATGCCGCTGAAACTTTGACAGCCGCTTGTTCGCATAATTCCAAAGTTAAGATTGGCCTGGAATACAAGAAGAACGATCCGCGAACCAGAGTGATATTTGGGTCCGCTGGAGAGGTGGCCAGCTTCTGCCACTGGCTAGATGTGGATAACCTGGGCGCAACCTTTGATATCGGGCATTCCTTGTTAGCTCAGGAGCATCCGGCCCAAGCAGCGGTCTTGCTGGCAAAAACCAAGCGACTTTTTTATGTGCACTTGAATGACAATGACGGCTTTTGGGACTGGGATATGATCCCAGGCACCTATCACCTGTGGGAATTTGTCGAATTGTTCTACACTCTGCGCAAACTGGGCTATGAAGATGACTGGTATGCCTTCGATGTGTTTTCAAAGGAAGTTGACCAGGTCGAGACTTTCGATGCAGTCATGGCTATGACTCGAAAACTGGAAGAGATCACCGATCGATTGGAACCCGCGGAGGTAGAGGAGTTGCTGACAGAACGTAACCCCGTGAAGTCTATCCGGTATTTATATTCGTTGATCTAGGAGGCGTTTGTGAGATGGAAATATTCTGCCAACGCCGGTTTTTTCGGCGCCCGGCATGATCGCTTCAACCAGTACCAGCCGGATCGTTCTCTGGACGAAAAGTTTGCCCTCGTTTCCCAGGTGGAAGGCCTGACCGGAATAGAGTTGAAGTATCCAGGAGATCTGGATGATATCCAAAGGGCGAGAGAGCTTCTGGAACGGTACCGGCTTGAACTCTCGGCAGTGAACGTCAACACAAAAGGGATAGATTACTTCAGGCATGGGGCCATATCTGCACGCTCCGCAGAGTCACGCCGGAGGGCAGTCCAGTTGCTCAAAGAGGGCATGGATATCGCCGCCGAGATGGGCGTTAGTCTGGTTTCCAATTGCCCGGTAATGGATGGTTATGATTATCCTTTCCAGGCGGATTACGCACAGGCCTGGGGGGATTTTATTGCCGGATTGCGGGAGGTGACCGCCCATCGCAGGGATGTCACTCTTATGCTGGAATTCCAACCCCACGATCCGAATGCCAGGATCATGCTCAATAATGTTGGAAAGGTGCTCTACCTTTGCGCCGAAGTCGGTGTGCCCAATCTGGGATCGAACCTGGATATCGGACATTCCCTGGCTGCGGGTGAATCGCCGGCGGAGTCTGCAGTGCTCCTGGCGGGAAAAGGTTTGCTAAGATATATCCATTCCAACGATAATACCGGGGATGGGGGCGATTGGGACATGATTTCCGGAACCGTCCACTTTTGGCACTGGGTGGAACTTTTGTATACACTGATGCAAACAAACTATGCGGGTTGGATCGGTGCGGACCTGGCCCCACGTCATTTTGGACCTGGAGAAGCCTTCCATACAAACATTATGATGATCGAACGAATGACCAATCTCATCGAGCAGGCAGGCTTAGAACAAATTCAAATGCTTTTGAAGCAAGACGGAAATACCCCAAGAATATTCGAAAAGTTGACAGCAAGCTTTTCAATCTGAAGGAGCAAAGATGAATGTAAAAAAACTAACCATGACGGATTTTCCCGAAATCAATATGCCGCCTCGGACGCTTCTCGGTCCTGGCCCAAGCATGGTCGATCCGCGTGTGTTGAAAGCGATGGCAACGCCTCTGGTTGGGCATCTGGACCCTGCATTCATCCAATTGATGGACCGCACTCAGTCCTTGCTGCGCTATGTTTTTCAAACAGAGAATCGACTGACCATACCCGTCTCTGGCACAGGGACCGCCGCGATGGAAACAGCCGTTGCGAACATGGTCGAGCCAGGCGATCCGGTGCTGGTCTGTGTCAACGGATACTTTGGATTGCGGCTTGCAGATATGGCCGGTCGTTATGGAGGCGAGGTTGAAACGGTCACCTGTCCCTGGGGCGATGTTTTCACTCCCGAAGAGGTTAGCGATGTGTTGGACCGCCGCCCCGCAAAGGTGGTCGCGATTGTGCACGCGGAGACGTCCACCGGCGCGCTGCAACCGCTCGATGAGATT
>Ga0105104_10001035_pt1 | contig 21351 bp, 15 predicted proteins | sample PPLLaktember2015_3_FD_87034 | JGI IMG/M metagenome (GOLD analysis project Ga0105104, IMG submission 87034) | Freshwater sediment microbial communities from Prairie Pothole Lake near Jamestown, North Dakota, USA - PPLs Lake P7 Core (6) Depth... | ecosystem: Environmental > Aquatic > Freshwater >... | reverse complement strand
TTTTTGAGGGAATTAAGCTCGCTGTTGAGAAGCTCGTATCTGTCGATTATCTCCCTTGAGGCGCGGTAAAAAATCTCTCCGGCCGGCGTCAGCTCGAGAGGTCTTTTTTTGCGGTCAAGCAACTGGCATTTGTGTTCAAGCTCCAACTGCGCTACCTGCTGCGATATGGCCGACTGGCTCATAAGGTTTTTGTTGGCGGTCTTGGAAAAGCTTCGCAGGTTCGCCAAATCGCAGAATACCTTAAGCGTTTCTAAATGCATTATAAGCTCCTTCGATAAAGCGTATTATTCAAACAACCCTTGCATATCGCAGGCCGACCTTCGATAATATCATAAGCATATTGTTTTTTGAATGTTTTTATAAGTTTTGCTTATTCTAACATATACCCGATAAAAAGCAATAAACCGAATAAAAGAGAGGGTAACCCAATGCCCGACCAGGTAAGTACCGGCTTAGCAGGTCTCGACAACGTCCTCAACCGCCTGCAAAAAGGCGACAACGTCGTCTGGCAGGTTGACAGCATCGACGATTTCGCCGCCTTCGTCGCACCGTTTGTAAAAACCGCAATTGCCGGCAATCGCAAAGTAATCTATATGCGTTTTGCCGGCCATAAGCCGCTGGTTGAGCAAACTGACGGCGTTGAGGTATTCAACCTCGATGCAAGCGCTGGCTTCGAGTCGTTTTCCTCACAGGTGCACAGCATCATTTCCGACAAGGGTATCGGCGCCTATTACGTCTTTGATTGCCTGTCTGATTTACTCAGCGCCTGGGCCACCGACCTGATGATTGGCAACTTTTTTATGATTACCTGCCCTTACCTTTTCGAGCTTGACACAATCGCCTATTTTGCCCTCTTGCGAAACAATCACTCATTCAAAACCATCGCCCGAATCCGCGAAACAACCCAGTTGCTTCTCGACCTTTACAATCTTGAGGGCTCATATTACGTCCACCCTCTCAAGGTCTGGAAACGCTACTCGCCGACGATGTTTTTACCTCACCTGGAGCACCAGGGCCAGTTCTCTCCCATTACAAGCAGCTTTGACGCCAGCCGATTGTTTTCTCGTATTTCCGAACAGGGCGTCGAATCGGCGGAAAGGACCCTCGATTACTGGGACCGGCTGTTTCTCCGCGCAAATGAGCTGCAGGAAACGCCCGGCACATCAATTAAGGACAAGCAGCAAACCGTCGAGCATTTGTGCAGGATTATGATTGGAAGGGAAAAAAGAATCCTCTCTCTTGCGGAAAAGCATTTTTCCCTCAAAGACCTGCTCGATATCGAAGACCGCTTAATCGGCACCGGCTTCATCGGCGGTAAGGCCGTTGGTATGCTTTTGGCCAACAGCATCGTCTCATCCGATTCAAAACTGGGTTTAACAAGCCATCTCGAACACCACGACTCTTTTTACGTCGGCTCAGACGTTTTTTATACCTATATCGTCGAAAACGGCTGGTGGAAGCTCCTTATGGAGCAAAAAACAAAAGAGGGGTATTTCAACATAGCTCCCCGGCTCCGAGAAGGTCTGCTCAAAGGCAAATTCCCCGACCAGGTCCGCGAGCAGTTCCAGCAAATGATAGAATATTTCGGCCAATCGCCCATCATCGTCCGTTCGAGCAGCTTGCTCGAAGACGCCTTCGGCAACGCCTTCGCGGGCAAATACGCCAGCATTTTCTGCGCTAACCAGGGCAGCCCCGAGCAGCGATACGCCCAGTTCGAAGACGCCGTGCGCCAGGTTTACGCAAGCACAATGGGTGAAGATGCCCTTGTCTATCGGCTTCAAAGAGGCCTTGACCAGCATGATGAGCAAATGGCATTGTTGGTCCAGCGGGTATCCGGCTCTTATCGCGACAATTACTTTTTCCCCGATTTGGCGGGGGTGGCGATATCATATAATACATTCGTCTGGAATCCCGACCTCGACCCCAAAGCCGGAATGATGCGATTAGTTCTCGGCCTTGGCACGCGGGCTGTCGGCCGGGTAGAAGACGATTACCCCCAGACCATCGCCCTTGACGCTCCGCTATTGCGACCTCTGGCGGATATGGAAGATATAAGGCGATTCTCGCAGCATTACGTTGACCTTCTCGATATTCAGGAAAATTGTCTCAAATCAGAACCGCTTCAGGAATTGCTCACTAAAAAACTCGACCTGAAACTTGACCTGTTCGCCGTGCAGGACCATGAAATGTCCGAAAAGGCGAAATCGCTCCGGCTGGCGCAGAAGCAATACTGGGTGCTTACATTCGAGAAGCTGCTCAAGGAAACACATTTTGTCGAGTATATGAGAAAAATTCTCAAGCGCCTTGAAACCACTTATCAATACCCCGTCGATGTCGAGTTCACGGTCAATTTTACAAAGCAGGGAAAATTGATGATAAACCTGCTTCAGTGCAGACCCCTGCAAACCAAAGGCATCAGGCCGACCGTTTCGGTTCCCAAGGATATCCAGCCGGAAAAGCTGCTGTTTCTATGCCACGGTTATTTTATGGGCGGTTCAATTTCCGCCGATATCAAACGCATTATTTTCATTGACCCCAAGGGTTACGAAGCCCTGCCAATCCAGCAAAAATACGACGTCGCACGCGCTATCGGTTTGTTAAACAGGCAAATCGCCAATAAAGATGATACAGGCCTTCTAATGCTTGGCCCCGGCCGATGGGGAACAACTACTCCTTCGCTGGGTGTGCCTGTGAGCTTTTCCGAAATCAACAACGTAACGGTCTTAGGCGAGCTTGCCTGCGAAGGAACTAATCTTGTGCCCGATTTATCTTTCGGCACGCATTTCTTCCAGGACCTCGTCGAAACCGACATCTTTTACGTAGCGATTTTCCCGCAGCATAAAAGTTTCAAATTCAACGGGAAATGGTTCGCGGCCCAGCCGAATCATCTGACCCGATTGCTGCCCGAAAAAGAAAAATACGCCGAAGTGATAAAAGTAATCGACCTGCCAAACCACCCCGCCAGAATCGTCGGCGACATAATCAGCCAGCAGGTCCTCTGCTTTCTGCCTTGAATATCTTTTTTAACCGCCGAGCACGCGAACCTTTCCTGAGCTTGTCGAAGGAAGCGGGAATCCATTTGTTGGGCTCGGATTCCCCCGCCAGTTACCATACAAAACCAGCAAATCCACAAGTTGTATGGTAACTGCTTGAAATTAGTTACCAGTCAATTCTCATCGTTATGGCCATGGGTATTCCCTAACAGGTCTTCCATATTGGTCCATATGAACGCCCGGACCATATGCATTGGGTTGAATCTTTAGCGTTTCGCCTGGGACACCTCCAAAGTCCGGCCTTAATTTAACTGGTTGGCCATATTGATTCATATGAACACCAGGTCCATAAGCATCAATCTTAAGAGGTGGAGGATTTGTAGTATAAATTTGCTGGTTAAGCGATATTTGGTTCATCGAGGAATTTTGTTTGCCGATTAAAATTTGCTGTAAAGTATTTTCATCGAGATCAATTTGTATCAATTTGCTCGGGCGCAAAGCGATAATCATATACAATTCAGACAATTTATTAGGATCAGTGATGTTATTTTGAGCAGCGTAAGATTGGCATTGTTCTTTTGTAATCCATGGGTAGAGTTCAAAAGTTAATAAATATGGATATAAAGCTTTCCCATCATAAGAAAACCAGCCACGATATTGAGCCAGATCATACCCTTGTTGAGATTCAGTAGAAATAAGAGTCAGATTTTGTTTATATATTATTTGTACTTCATATAGTTGCATGCCAAGCTTAAGGTCTGATAGCATAGCTTTCTGTTGATTTTGTTGATTAGAAGAACACCCAAGAAATAAAAACAATAATACTAAAACATTTTTCATTTTGAAAAATTGTGTTGTTTCCCTTCTCATATTTAAACACCTCTATGCTTATTTATCCCAACCAAAAGCGGGTTTCATTATATCTGTTTACTGCGGACGGTCAATTCTGAATAATGAAAATTCTTGTCAATTATACGCTTTTTCGATATCCTAACGTCCTATGAAAAAAGCTGATTACAAAGGATTATTACAAACCATAGAGGAACTTCTTACACAGTTTGAGCAAATCAAAGAGAAAATTCCAGAGATATTCTGGTGGAGCATTGTTGTCCCGGAAAACATAATTACAAATAATGCTATAGATGTAACGCTGTATAGATGGGGCGAACTGCTTCAAAATGACTATAAGGAAGACCTGTGTAATTTAGGCGGCATAGGGGAGAAGAACGGAAACGAGTGGACGCTGTTCGCTGTTACAGGGGCAGACGTGACATTTGCGGATTTCGTGAAGGTGGCGGACGCATGCGCATCCGCTGCCAAGGCACTTGGAATTTGTGAACAACCGACGGAACGATTTAAAGTATGCGAATACTATGATGGTTTTATTAAAAAACCAGCTCCGGGAATTTACAAGAAATATCCCAATATGCTAAAAGACGCTTACAAGTCACTATGGCTTACAGATGCGCCAAAGGTCAGGTTGGGTGTTTCTGAATATCTTGACGGTTTTGCACAGGGAAAATATCCTGGCAATGGTCAAAATGTAAACATTCAAAAAGGATATTGGATTTTGAAGTGGTTTGATTTCATATTCGACACTGCTCAAGAAAATGGATGTCCTGTCAGAGTGAATAGCAGAACACAGTATGCTACGGGATGGGATAATGGACCAATACCTTTCAGACATACCGAGAATAATATCTGCGAAGCCAGCATACTTGCGCTGAAATTTCTACAGCAAAAATCTGATCTTGCCAGCAAAAAGCAAAAAAATGTCAGAAACAAAAAACAGGGAAAATACCCCGTTGATTTCTTGAATCGCGTTCAAGTAAGATTTAACAAGCTACGCAATGATGGAATGGATGCTAAGGGCGCGTGGAACGAAGCAGCAGAGGCATTCGCTATTAAATCTGGCAAAGCCGCGGAGATGGCTTGTCGCAGATGCCACCTATACGGACAGAACAAATAACAAAATAAAATTTGTTCTTTCTGTTCTTTTTCGCATACCAAAAATTTTTCAAACATAAGTCCTTTGTTGAGTCGGACATACCTCTCGCCCAATAAGAAAACCGGCAGAACAAGTTTCTTTGCGGATGTTCTCTCATAAAATCACAGAAAAAGAGTTTTTAGGTAATGGTTTTTATGAGATACGTGATAAAATACGGGCGAGAAAGATATGTGTCCTATAGACAGATTAGGGCGCCGCCATAAGCGGCTTTTACACACCCGATATATCAACACGGTCACGCCCTTCCTTGTCCCATTATTAGCTAAACTGATGTAATCTATTAAAATTTTAATACTTCCTGCGGGGGCGGGGGCAGTGTATAGTGTCGGTATTCGCCAAATACTTGCTCTTTAACGTTTGCCGGAGTAATGCCCCGGCAATGTGAACTAAACCCAATAGCCCATTGCACGATTTGTAGGAGGTCACAAAATGAAGGCAAGTGCCGCAGTGCAGTCAATCTATGAACAGGTCCTCAAACGCAACCCCGGAGAGCCGGAATTCCACCAGGCAGTAAAAGAGGTGCTCGAATGTCTCGAGCCGGTCCTCGAAAAACACCCCGAATTTGTCAAGGCCAAAATCGTCGAGCGTCTCGTCGAGCCGGAAAGACAGGTAATCTTCCGTGTCCCCTGGCAGGACGACAAGGGCGAATTTCAGGTCAACCGCGGTTTCCGAATCGAGTTTAACAGCGCCATCGGTCCCTATAAGGGCGGCATCCGCTTCCATCCGAGCGTCTATATCGGAATCATCAAGTTCCTCGGCTTCGAGCAGATTCTGAAAAATTCGCTCACCGGCCTGATGATGGGAGGCGGCAAGGGCGGCTCCGATTTCGACCCCAAAGGCAAATCAGACGGCGAGGTAATGCGCTTCTGCCAGAGCTTTATGACCGAGCTGTGCCGGCACATCGGCCCGGATACCGATGTCCCCGCGGGCGATATCGGCGTGGGCGGCCGCGAGGTCGGTTTTATGTTCGGCCAGTACAAACGCATCCGCAATGAATTCACCGGCGTGCTCACCGGTAAGGGCCTCGAATGGGGCGGCTCATTGGTCAGGACCGAGGCCACAGGTTACGGCCTTGTCTATATTATGGAAGAGGCCCTCAAAGACCAGGGTAAATCCTTCCACGGAATGACCGTTACCGTTTCCGGCTCAGGAAACGTCGCAATCTACGCGGCGGAAAAGGTTCATCAGTTGGGCGGAAAAGTCGTCGCGATGAGCGATTCCAACGGCTACATCAACGACCCGGACGGTATCAATCTCGACACCGTAAAGAAAATCAAGGAAATCGAGCGCAAACGCATCAAGGAATACCTCTCATATCACAAAAAGGCAAAATATACCGAGGGTTGCGCTGGGATTTGGAATGTCAAATGCGATATAGCGCTACCCTGCGCAACGCAAAACGAGCTGGATGAGGCAGGCGCCAAGATTCTGGCAAAGAACGGCTGTATCGGCGTCGGTGAGGGCGCAAATATGCCCTGCACACCGGAAGCAGCAGACGTTTTTCACGCAACCAAAGTCCTGTTCCTGCCCGGCAAGGCCGCCAATGCCGGCGGTGTCGCCGTATCGGGTCTCGAAATGGCGCAGAACAGCCAGCGAATACCATGGACATTCGAGAAGGCAGATGTCGAGCTGAAAATCATTATGACCACGATTTACAAGAACGCCAAAGAAGCCGCCGATGAATACGGCAAGCCCGACAATTTCGTCGTCGGCGCCAATATCGCCGGTTTCCAGAAGGTTGCCAAGGCAATGCTCGCCCAGGGCCTTGTCTAAAATAATGCAAAATTGCATAAAGGGCGGCTCATTGAGAGTCGCCCTTTTCTTTTTGTCTTGCCTCGGCGTCAATACGTTATTAAAATTCAAATTAATGATAAACTATGCAGACCCAAATAAAGCCGTTCGCCAGCACGCCGAAATGGCGGAATTTTTCAGCGGGGGATTGACTCCGAAAGTTACGCCTAAAAACACCAAAGAGCTTGCGGAAATCGCTGAGCAAACGAGCCAGTGCCGGAAATGCGAACTTGGAGGCCAGCGGACAAACGCTGTTCCGGGTGAGGGTAGTCCAACGGCTCGGATTATGTTTGTAGGTGAAGCTCCCGGGGCCGATGAAGATGTTCAGGCAAGGCCCTTTGTCGGAAGGGCGGGGCAATTGTTAGATAAAATCATCGCCGGTTGCGGTCTCAAACGCGAGAATGTCTTCATAGCCAACATTCTCAAATGCAGGCCCCCCGATAACCGCGAACCCAGACCCGAAGAGATTGTCGCGTGCATTCCCTACCTGCAAAGGCAAATCGAGCTGATAAAGCCGGAAATCATAGTCGCCTTGGGCGCCCATGCCGCAAGGACGTTGCTTAATACTACTAAACCCATAGGACAATTACGGGGATTATTTCAGGAGTATGTTCCCGGCATCGGCCAAAACCCTATAAAACTTATGCCCACCTTCCACCCGGCCTATCTTTTGCGAAATTACTCCGAAGATAACCGCAGAAAGGTCTGGGAAGATATGAAAAAAGTCCTCGCCGAGCTTGACCTGCCCATACCATCACAAGCCAATAAATAGCTGGTTTATACCATCTTTTCATAGCGATATGCCGGTTTTTTATGGAAATTGGGGGGGCTCTTGACATTACAAGGGTTTATCTGATATTATGGTCTTTAAGTTCGAGAAGAGAGTAGTAAATACATTGCTTTGCTTACGTTAGAAGAGTTCTAAAAGCGAAGAAGGAGAAGGGTAATGAGTGAGAAAAACTCAGGCATTGTGCCTGTGTGGTTATCGTGCAAATCAGCGAAGCTTCATTTCTGCCTCGTATTAGTAGTCGCATTACTTTTGTCCGGAGGCAGCGTCAGGGCGGAACTTCTGAATCTTACTCTAAAGGAATCGCCGGACATATTCTCCGGATATATCGACGTTACTTATGACGCCGGAAATAATGCCTTTGCATTCGCATCCACCGGCTATGCTTTGACGTTCTATAACGGGGTAGAGCAGATTGACTTTGATGTATATACCGAGGATTCGTTCAGTATATCCGCCACAGTGAACGAATTAGGAGTCGCATCTTCAGGATCATTGACAATAACGGGCCAGGTTGCCGGATATGGGGCAACAGGGCCGCTTTTAACCGGCAATCTTACCAATTTCGGCTTTGGTTTCTGGGACACTCTGAATCCTGAATCGGACGCTGCGTCGTTCGAGTTTCTCTTTGAGGTCAGCGGCGGTGAAATGGCTGGATTATACGGAGGCCAAGGCGCTTCAATCGGCGTCATAATGGGCGGCGTCAGCGTCGGAGCGGACGTTACGGAACAATTATTCACGGCCGATTTTGACAACCTGTTCGGCAACGGCCCCGGTTACGGCACGGCCGTCTCGGATACTGGAACACCGATGCCTGAGCCGGTTTCGTTATTGTTGCTCGGACTCGGGGGATTGATTCTAAGCAAACGTAAAAAGTAAATCCCCGGAAGGTTTTGTCTTTGAAAGGCAGGCGTTTTGACCTGCCTTTTTTATTTTCTGATTCAGTGGCGGACAGAGCAACTTCCGGAAATCCCCTTGGCAAGATAGGAAATATTTTTACAATTTTTCTGATGCCGCCATTATATTTGCTTATAACACCATTTTTTGAGCTAAGAAACGCATATTTACCCAATTTAACTGTTGCCGGATATGCCAATATTTTTGTAGGAATTCCGATTTTTCTTTTGACATTGCAGGTTTGTTCCTGTATCTTATCCCTTAGTATATATCAGGTAAACCCTTAGAAGAGAGTAAGGGGCGAACTGATAGAAGAAGAGAAGAACTGAGAGTGTAAAGAAGAAGTTGGAGGAGTAGAGAAAAATGGCGCATCAGCCACACTTGATGTGCAGGGTGTTGGGAATATTTGGATTCCTGATATTGGGAATTTTCGCCCAATCGGCGCAATCTTCGTATAATTTCAATTTCGACATATTTACTTCCAATGGAAATTATCACGATGACCCGGGGGTGAAGCCCTATGTAGTCGTTTCCAACGGCGAAGAGGCGATTGTTGATTTCACATTCTATAACATAAGCGAATTCCAATCCTCCGTAGCGCAGATTTATTTCGATGACGGCGTTCTGCTGGATATCTCCACAGTAACTAACGGCCCCGGCACAATATTCAGCGAAAATGCTCAAACCCCCAATAATCTTCCGGGTTGGAATTTGATTGATTTCCATGCCGACAGGGAATTTACGATTGGCGCCCTTAGCCCGCCGCCCGAAAACGGTGTTAATCCGGCAACACCACTCGAATGGGTAACAATTCGATTTGACCTGGTCCCGGGCGCGAATCTCGAAAGTGTTGTTGATGAGCTTTATACGGGGGAATTACGTATTGGTATTCATATCATCGGTTTACCCGACGGCTCGAGCGAATCCGCTATTATGGTAATTCCTGAACCGGCCACTATCGCGATGCTTCTTTTCGGCGTCGCCCTTATGAAAAAACGCCGGTAACAAACCGAATTTTTTTTTAAAATCCCTGATAATCAATCCTTTTGCTTTTTGACCTTGATTAAAAAGCAATTTCCCGTATAATCGTTGCCTGTTTTCGGGCGATTAGCTCAGTTGGTAGAGCAGCTGACTCTTAATCAGCGGGTCGCAGGTCCGACTCCTGCATCGCCCATTATCAAGAATCGAGGGAGGAAATGCGATTTTTGAAGAATTTTTTCCATTCCCGAAGCGTCTTATCAGGTAAAATCATTATAATAGGAATCTATGAAGGCATTACTTGTCCTGACCGCTGTTTTTGCGGGTGTTATCGATACCCCCGTATCAAATACGCTTTTCGAAAGCTCTAATATTGATTTACCGCAAACCAGAATTGATGAGCTTGTGCTGGTTAAATTGAAACAATCGGGCATTGAGCCGGCAAATCTTTGCTCGGATGCCGTATTCATTCGACGTGTTTATATAGACATAATCGGCACGCTGCCCACAGCAAAAGAGGCCAGGGACTTTTTTCAGGATAAAAATCCCAACAAGCGCCGGGTCCTGATTAACCGGCTTTTGCAGCGGGATGAGTTTGCCGACTACTGGACGCTGAAGTGGTGCGACGTTCTGCGGGTCAAATCGGAATTTCCCATAAATCTCTGGCCAAACGCGGTACAGGCGTATTATCGCTGGATTCACGACAGCGTCAGGACGAATATGCCTTATGACCGGTTCGCGCGAGAGTTATTGACATCTAACGGCAGTAATTTTCGTAATCCGCAGGTCAATTTCTTTCGCGCGATTCAAGGCCGGGAACCCAACGCAATCGCCGGGGCGGTCGCTTTGACTTTTATGGGAAGCCGGTTCGAGAGTTTGCCCGCGGATACACGTTCGAATATGGGGATTTTTTTCTCGCGTGTCGGCTATAAGCAGACAAGCGAGTGGAAGGAAGAAATCGTCTATCTGAACCCTGAGCCGGGGTATAATCTAAAAGCGGTTTTGCCGGATGGAAACGCGGTTGAAATAAAGACAGAGCAGGACCCGCGACAGGTCTTCGCCGACTGGCTAATCCAATCCGAGAATCCCTGGTTTAATAAAAATATCGTCAACCGGATATGGTTCTGGCTGATGGGCAAAGAGATAATTCATCAGCCGGATGATATTGGCCCTGGTAATCCAGCATCGAATCCTGAACTGCTCGCTTATCTGGAAAATGAGCTTGTCAAATCCAAATACGACCTGCCGTATATATATAAGCTTATCCTCAACTCGCGCACGTATCAGCAGTCATCGATTCCTCGAAGCGATAATCCTAAGGCAGAGGCGATGTTTGCTTATTATCCCGTTAGCCGGCTGGACGCGGAAGTGCTGATTGACGCGCTGGACGCGATTGGCCAAACCGGCGAGAGTTATTCGAGTAATATTCCTGAGCCATTTACGTTCATTCCCGAAGGATTCCGAACGATAAAGCTGCCTGATGGCTCCATAACAAGTCAGTTTCTCGAAACATTCGGCCGACCCGCTCGCGATACGGGATTGGAATCGGAACGCAACAACCAGCCCTCGGATTTCCAGCGATTGTATCTGCTCAACTCCAGCGATATCAGAAATAAAATAGAGCGAAGCGTGGTATTACGTCGCCAGATTGAAGGCGCCAGGGGCAATCAAAAAGAGCTTATCAATAATATTTACCTGACAATACTTTCGCGATACCCGACGCAGGCGGAAGCTACTGTCGCTGAGAAATATTTTCAAAGCGAAGGTATGACCCGCAGGGCGGCCGTCGATGATTTGGCGTGGGCGCTGATTAATACGAAGGAATTTTTATACAGGCACTAATTATGAGAAAACCATATTTTATTACCAGACGCGAGGCGTTGAAACTGGGACTTTTAAGCGCAGCGGGTCTTACGTTCGATTTTCCCGCGTGGGGTCAGCAGCCGACGGGAAAACGTGCGCCCGCCAAAGCAATCATAGAGCTTTGGATGTCGGGCGGGCCTTCGCATTTAGACACGTTCGACCCCAAGCCGATGGCAGGCAACGATTATTGCGGCCCATTGAAAAGCCCGATTTCAACCAATGTCGATGGAATACAAATCTGCGAATTATTCCCCCTTCTGGCAAAGCAGGCGGACAAATTCTCAATCATTCGCAGTATGACTCACGGTGTGAACGCCCACGAGACGGCCACTTATGTAATGAAGACCGGCCATAAATCCGGCGACGGGCTTGTCTATCCCGGCACAGGCGCCGTGGTTTCATTATTCAAAGGATACGACAGCGGTTACAAGGGCTTGATTCCCCCTTATATCGTTCTTACTACTTCCGAGGGGCGATTTTCCGAGGAAGGTTTCTTAGGCCCGCGCTTTAAGCCCTTCGCTACAGGCGGCGACCCGAGCCAGAGACGTTTTGCCGTATCGGGAATAGTCGCGGAAGGAATTACTGACCAGAGGCAAAAAGACAGAAGGGAATTGCTTCACTCGCTCGATTCATTAGGTAAGGCGATGCCGAAGAATCCGCAATTCGAGCAATTAGACCAATGCGAAGATAAGGCCTACAACCTGATTTTAGGCGACGGCGGCAAGGTATTCGATATGTCCAATGAAAAGGATGAGCTTAAGGACCGTTACGGCAGAAACAAATTCGGACAATCCTGCCTGATGGCAAGGCGCCTCGTCGAAATCGGCGTGCCTTATATAACAATTAACTCCGGCGGCTGGGACACACATAAACAGAATTTCGAGACGATGCGCCGCAAGCTGCCCGAACTGGATAAAGGAATGGCGACGCTCCTAACGGACCTGGCCGAACGCGGGCTTTTAGACAGCACGATAGTCCTTTGGGCAGGCGAGTTCGGACGAACGCCTAAGGTCCAGTGGGAATCGCCCTGGAACGGCGGACGCGGGCATTTCGGCAACTGCTTCAGCGCGGTTGTCGCGGGCGGCGGCTTCAAGGGAGGCCAAATCGTGGGGGCCTCGGACGCTAAAGGCGAAGAGGTCAAAGAGCGACCCGTTCTCGCCCAGGACTTATTCGGCAGCATTTACGAGCTTTTGGGAATCGACCCAGATGGGGCGCTACCGAATCCGAAGGGACTGAATCTTCAGGTTATGCCTTCCACCGGCCGGCTCAGGGAGATTATGTAAAACGATAATGGCTTTTCCGAAAAGATTATTGATTGTGATTTTGGTTTTAACAGCCGCAAATGCGCAGGGGGCATCGAGCGAGAGAAATCCGCATATCGGGTATCTATACCCGGCGGGAGGCCAGCAGGGTTCTGCTATTAAGATTACAGTCGGCGGGCAGTTTCTCAGGGATGTCGATAGGGTTTATGTTTCCGGCAAAGGGGTTACCGGCTCGGTTGTCAAAAACGTGGGCAGGGTCAAACCTTTGAACCCGGACCAGCGGAAGGAATTACAAAATCGCTTGAGCGAATTGCGCAAGAAGCAGCAGGGTCCCGGCAGAAGGGACGCAAACAGACCTGCTGATATAAATACTGTCTCTGATTCGAATAAGCCCCCGGTAACGCTTCCTGACCACCCCTTATTGCGAAACCTCGATAAATTAAGCCCAAAGGGAATGCAAAAGGTAAGAGAAGAATTCCTGACTGGTAAGTTTCCCGCCAGTATGGCGATTAGCGAAACGGTGATTATCGAAATCACTATCGATGCCAACGCCGAGCCGGGAGACCGCCAGCTTCGTCTTGGCACGCGAACGGGTTTAACCAATCCCTTATGTTTTCAGGTCGGCGATTTACCCGAAATCAGCGAGCCGGAATACAAAGACCCGGGAAAACCAGTTACGCCGAGGGGCCGCGTCCCGGCGGTCTTAAACGGACAGATTTTACCCGGCGAGCGCGACCGCTTCCGATTCAGCGCGAAAAAAGGTCAAAACCTTACGATAGAAGCCCAGGCACGCCACCTGATTCCCTATCTTGCCGACGCCGTCCCCGGCTGGTTTCAAATAACGCTGGCATTATACGACGACACCGGTAAAGAGCTGGCCTTCGCCGACGATTACCGTTTTAATCCGGACCCCGTCCTGTTTTATAAAATTACTGAAGACGGCGATTACGAGCTGGAGATTCGCGACTCGATTTACCGGGGAAGAGAAGATTTTGTTTATCGAATCAGCTTGTCGGAACGACCATTTATAACGCAGATATTTCCGCTCGGAGGCCGAAGGGGATTCCCGACGGTCGCTTCGTTGAAGGGCTGGAACTTAGACGCAAACGAGCTGCTTTTAGATACCGGCCCTGACGGCGACTCGATACGAGAGACGCGGCTGAGGCAATCTAACAGTGTCTCTTACGCGGTTGATAACCTGCCTGAATGTGAAGAAAGCAACGATACAATTATTACGCTGCCCGTGATAATCAACGGGCGAACCGCATCGCCGGGCCAGGTCGATAAATTCCGGTTCGACGGCAATGAGGGCGACGAGGTTGTGGCCGAAGTTTATGCCCGCCGGCTCAATTCTCCTCTCGATTCGCTTTTGTGGCTGACCGACTCCAACGGCCAGAAATTAGCAAGAAACGACGACAACAACGATAAAAACGTCGGCCTGCTCACGCACAACGCCGATTCGTATTTGCGATTTCGCCTGCCCGAAAGCGGGACCTATTTTGTTTATCTTGCCGACTCGCAAAGTCACGGCGGACAGGATTTCGGGTATCGTTTGCGAATCAGCCCTTTGCAGCCGGATTTTGTCCTTTTAGCGTCGCCTTCGAGCTTGAATATTCCTCCCGGAAGCACAGTTGCGGTAACAGTTGAAGCAATACGTAAAGATGGTTTCAAAGGTGAAATCGAACTATCGCTCAAAGACGCCCCTGCGGGCTTCAAGCTCGGCGGTGCAAAAATCCTGGCAGGATGCGACCGACTGCGTTTTACTATTACTTCGCCGCAAAAATCATCGCAACATCCGGTAAATCTGCAACTCGAAGGTTCTTCTGATATCGAAGGCCGAAAGGTCAGTCGAATGGTTATCCCGGCAGACGATATGATGCAGGCGTTTATTTACAGGCATCTTGTTGCTTCACAGCAGTTCCTTGTTTCAGTACCGGATATCAGACGCAGGACGCCTGCCTTTGAAATAATGGGTGATAATCCTGTTCGCATACCAGCAGGCGGCGTTACAAAGGTGCGGGTGAAATGCCCGAAAAAAACGCCCCTCACTGATATTAAGCTCGAATTAAGCGAACCGCCGGCGGGTCTATCGCTTGAGGATGTAAATATTATGCCCGGCGAGATTACGCTTTTGCTGAAAGCTGACGCCGATAAGACCAAAGCAGGGACTAAAGATAACCTGATTGTAGAGGTCTCAACGGATATAACGAGAAATCCCCGGGGCGGTCAAAAGAAACAGCAAAAACAAAGAGTTAATTTAGGCGTGCTGCCCGCTATCTCGTTGGAGATTACGCGAGCGGAGCGAGAGGAATAAAAAAGGGCCGCGATATGCGGCCCTTGTTGTGTCTGTTCGCTGCCGACTCGCCTAAGGCCCTACGCGATAGGGTCTCATCATTTCATTGTCTTCGTGCGAGAGAATGTGGCAGTGCCATACGAACAGGCCTGGAATATCGAATTTGGCCTTTACCCTGGTAATTTCGCCGGGGTAAGCGATAACCGTATCTTTTCGACCTGATTCCCAGGGTTCCGGCAGATACGCCTCGCCGTCGAACGGCTGACGGTTTACAATCTGGAACTGCACAAGATGAATATGAATCGGGTGAGCGTCCTCGGTGAAATTGTGAATCTCCCAGACCTCGGTAGCGTTGAGACGCGGATTTTCAGTGATTTCTTCCATCCACTCGAGCGGATTACCCGTACCATCCGGGTTGACCGTGCCTAACATCGCCTCGGTGGGGCCAAAAGGCATGTCGCTGTCGCAATTCAGCACTATCGAGCCGTCGTCGAGCACGTCGATGAAGACATTCTCGGCTTCAAGCTCGTTGAGCGACACCTGGCGGGTTTTGGTTACAAAACCCAGGGCCGGCGGGTCGGGAAGCTGTAAACGCGCCACAGGCGTGCTTTTGTCCGTGCTTGTCCTTGCGACTACGCGTAACTGCATAACCTTGCCGGTTGTGTCGGGATTGGCCGAATCGAAATCGGTTCCGGGTATTCCGCCGCCGAACGGCTCATCGGGACCGATATTCTGCAAAATAATCTTCGTATTGAGCGGGACATTGGTGAAATCGACGATTACATCCGCGCGCTCAGCCGGACCCATCAGCAGAGTATCAAGCGTCACCGGGGAAGGTAAAAATCCGCCGTCTGCGCCAATCTGAGTGAAAGGCATATTGTTGCTGAGCTTGAGAATGTAGAAACGCGAATCGCTGGCGTTTAGTAACCGGAAACGATAGCGTCTCTGCTCGACTTTCAGATAAGGCCAGGTCTTGCCGTTGACCACGATGGAATCGCCGAAAAATTCCGGGTTCCAGATAGGCGAAACTTCGACGATGTTGCCGTCGCAGCCAAGTTCCGGAATAAAGGGAATCTGAAGCTGGTCAGGAGTAAGACCCTCGAAAAACGCCCTGTTATCAGGATAGAACAAAGAGCCGTCGGCGTTGAAGGACTTGTCCTGAATAACGACGGGAATCTCGTAGTATTTCTTTCCAGCCGGGTCTCCGATGGCAGGCGCAGGGCCGGGAAGGACGGCGGCTTTTTTGGTAACTTTATCTTTTACGTTGTCGCCGACGCCGCCTCTAAGCAGATAAAAGCCGGCGGGACCCGCATAAACGTTCACCCTGGTCATACCCAAAGTGTGGTCGTGAAACCAAAGTGTTGCGGCTCGCTGGCTGTTTGGATATTGGAAAACCGCTGTGCCGGGCTGCGTGTTTGAATTATCGAACTGGTCATAATGAGTGCCTTTAGTGGCGTAATCGGCCGGGATATTAGTCGCCGCGGGAAGCCACCACGCCTCAGGATAACCGTCGCTGTTCGGCTGGACGTGTGACCCGTGAAGATGGGCAACCATTGGAACCGGGCCTGTATATGGCGTGGGGTCTGTGCCTCTCATATCACGCATTTCTTCGCCGCCGGGAGGATTGGCCCAGTGCAGCGTCTGGTCAACGGGCAGAAGATGCGACAGGTATTTGCCTTTGGAATCCTTCAGGTCGTTTATCCATTTGACCCGCACCGGTTTGGTCGTTTTTGCCTCGATTGTGTAAGACGGATAATTAAAGGTCTTGGGATGATTGATTGAGCCGTAACCCCAGATTTTGGTCTTTGGCAAACCCATGGGCAGGATTTGCTGGTTGAACTGGCGAACCGCGATTTCATAGTAATCGACGCCGCACTTGCCGCCAGTTTGCGGCATCGCAGGCGGTATCGTCAGCGGCTCGACGAATTTCGGCACCGACACCGGGTCCAGCGGAACAGCCGCCGACAAAACGCCCGCGCCACAAGCCAGGCATCCCAGCAGCACCAAAAACATAACAGAACTTCTCCTCAACAATCTTGTTGCTTTCATTGCTTTCTCCTTTCCATAATAGATTCTAATCTCGCTTACGTAATACAATTACGTTCCATTAGTTACTACAACATTACAGCAATCTTACTTGTTTGTATCCAGGTCGCAAATAAGCGGTTTGCTTATTATTGAGTTCGCAATTCCTTAGAATAGCATCGCTACTTAGAAACTGAAAATCGGGGAGGGGCGGTCTTAATCAAAACCGGGGAAAAATCAAAAATTTTCCGGAAAGAACCGGGTGTTGAACGTTGATTTCAGCTCCTGGATTTTTTGTCGGGCGGAAGGTTTGGCTGAAATGCCGAGGCGGGAAAGGACGCCCTCAGAAATCTCTTTGAGATTTCGAGGACTAAGTCCCGGAAATCCCCTGGATTTCTCGGGGCCCTTTTTCTTTTTTTCGGGAACCGGGGATTCGAACAGGACTTTAAACAATCGACTTGCCTGGCGGGAAGCGATTTCGACCGGCGATTCGTTGTTTTTGTCGCTTATTTTTAACAGGCGTTCTATCATTTGATGAAATTCGACTTCAAAAACGCTTCGCGCCTGCTCATCGGTCGCGGCGCTTGCCGCAAGGCCTGAGCCGGTGATTCCGCCGATATTAACGACGAAGTAAGGCAAAGGCAAAATGCCCTTTTCGAACAGTTTCCGCTCGATGCCCGGTGCGCAGGGTTCGTTGGCCGCAGGAACAACGGCCTTACATTTAAGGCGCATCGCCTTTTCAGCCGTAAGCGATTGCGTTCGGGCGCAGGGAACGAGAATATTCGAATCAATCGAAAACAATTGTTCGCAGGATAGCCGGTCATATTGGCCGAGGTTTTCCAGCCAGGTTTCGCCGATTTTAAGCCGTTTTTCACACAGGGATTTCACGTCAAGACCGTTCGGATTAAAGACCGTGCCCAGGCGGTTTGAAACGGCGATAACTTTTCCACCCCAGCGGTCGATTTCGAGCGCTAATTGGCTGCCGACTTTGCCGAATCCCTCGATTGATACCGTGCATTGTTCAGGCCTGATTCGCAAATGTTCGGCTGTTGCCGATAAAGCTGAGAAAGTCGATACGGCGGTGAAATACGCCGAATCCGAAGGTGTGAACCTGAGCTGTTTGCCTGCCCCATTATAAATAGACCGCAGGTCATCGACGGAACAATTCATATCAGTCCAGGGCTGGTATATGCCGGATTTAATCAAAGGGCCGATGTGCCTGCCGAAATTTTCGAGAAGTATTTTTCGTTTTTCGCTATCGATATCGAAGGGCATTTTAAGGGCGCCTTTTGCGCCGCCCAGCGAATATCCGCAAATACAGTATTTATAAGTCATACCCCTGGCGAGCAGCTCGGTTTCCTGTTTTGTAACGTCGGGATAAAGCCGAATTCCCCCGCACGAGCCCCGGCTGCCTACGGAATGAATCGCAACCCAGCCCGCAAGACCGACAGCCGGGTCATCGACCTCGCATACGAAAAGGGGCGCATCGGGAATTTTCGCGTCGTTTTGCATCAGTCCTGCATCTGTTTCAATATTTCAGACATTTTCCTGTGCTGGTTGGGCGGGTCCCACCAGACGTTGGCCTCGATAATATAAGTCCTCTCGGCTGAAATCGCAACGTCCCAGCCGATGGTTCTTAAAGGAAGAAAATCAATTGCGGCGCGTTTGACCGTTTCGCAGGCCTCGCGCCAAAGGGGCATCTTAAAACCGCCGAAGAAATGGTTCGTTAAAGGATGCTTTGCTATCGTTGTGATTCCCGGGCCGTTGGAGCCAATCCGGTTGCCCTCGCTTAAGATACCCGAATCGATATCAACCGGGACCTCGACGTTTCCCGTCAGACCTTCGATATGGGTATCAATCACAATGCCGGGTTTTGTTATGGGCTTGAAATGCGAATGAAGGATTCTCGCCTGACCTGTGTTATCGACGAAGGTTATCATTCGCACTGTTTGAAGAGCCCGGCAGCCGGTCAGCGAGACAATTTCGGGATGGTTTTCGACTTTTTGCTGAATAATAAAACCATCGGGGTAATTCGATTCGATGAATGAAAGCAATTCTTTGACAGTGTATGACTTATTCAAATGGTCGATAAATTTGTCGAATACGTAGATGCTTTTTCCATAAGCGCCGTAAAGGGGCTTTATCACGAACATCTCAGGCAGGCCTAAGTTAAGAAACTCTATTTTTTCCTGAAGATTTTGAAGGGTTTTTCCCGACGTGCAATGCCATAATTGCGCCGGCTCTGTGCTTATGACAAAAACGGGTGCAACGGGTATCCGGTTTTTGAGACAATGGTAATAAAACAAGCCCTTGTTTTTGGCAAGCTCGGCCAGGGCAGGCGGATTAAACCGCTCCTGGATTTTCGTAAGCGCCTTTCTGCTTATAAAGGCGTTGAGATTCTCAAGGTCAAAATCCGGCTTAAACAGACCCAGCCGATACGCCTCGTACGGCTCGAAACGCCACTGCCTGCATATATGCAACGCCCGTGAATAGACCTTCGAATAGCCGGGCCGCCAGAGAGGGTGAACCTTGTGGCAAAACCTCGCTATCTCAAGCCGTCTGCTTATTTTTTTAAGCATAAATCCAAATGCGGAACATTTATCAGTTTGCCTTTAATATATCAATTGTGTATATTATCAGGTAAGGGTCTTTTGTAATATATTTTTGTTTTCGCGTTTTGGATTGAGTGGTTATCAGACGGGTACTATTCATATCCCGCGGCGGCTTCATATCAGGCAGCCAGCGGCAGTTGCTTTATCTCATCGAGAATTTGGACAGAAACCTCTATGAGCCGGTCGTTGTTTGCACCAGCGGCGGCGAGCTTGTCGAAAAACTCGCCAAATTGAAAGTCGATGTTCTTATCAGGCAGCTAAAGCCCTGGCGAAAACCCTCAGCGGTTGTATCGAGGTATTTTGACGCCTGGCATCTTTACCGGCTTACGCAGAAATTAGATATATCCCTGGTTCACTGCCGGGATTTGTGGTTGAGCGGCTACGCCCTGTGGCTGGCCAAAATGCTGAATGTTCCTTCGGTTTTGCACGTTCACAAACCCGTCACGCAAAGGGACGTGCGAAAGTTCAACTGCGCCGCCGCAGGCCGGATTGTCGCGATTTCATCGAGAATCACCGATAACCTGATTACCGCAGGTATCTCCCGCGAAAAGGTCGTGCGGATAGATGATTCCGTCGATACGGAAGCGTTCAATCCCGAAAAAATTACCGTCAATGTATTGCGTGAGCAGTTTATGCCCGCCGGAGAGGTCCTCGTCGGGATAATAGGGCGAATCGACGAATTCAAACGCCAGCTCGATTTCCTTAAAGCAGCGAAGGAAACACTGCGACAGACAAACAAGGCCGTAACATTTTTCATAATAGGCGAGGTCCATTGCGAGAGTTATTATAAAAAAATGCAAAGTTTTGTCAGTCAAAACGGTATGGAAAAACACGTTCATTTCACTGGCAGGCGATTCGATATCCCTAAGGTGCTCGGCTCGCTGGATATCCTCGTGAGCAATTCAGGCGGCTCGGTTATGTTCGAGGCAATGGCGGCGGGGAAATCCGTAATCTCGGCGGGATTCACCCAGAAGAAATACTCTTATCACATCCAGGATGGGATAACGGGCTTGCTAATCGAATCGAAGGAGCCGGCTGATTTGGCCGGGGCGATGGGTAAGCTTATCGATAATCCCCAACTGCGAACACAGCTTGGCCTTGAGGCAAGAAAATGGGCGTTGAAGGAACTTACGCACACAGCGATGGCGGAAAAAACCGGGCTGCTTTATGAAAAGCTTCTTATGGAAAGCCGATGTGCGACGAATGTTAAGCGCTTACGGCTTTTACCACGGCCAGTGTCAGCAATAACGCGACGACTAAAAGCGCTGCCCTGACCACCCTCATAATCTTTGTCGTCGGCTTGACGTAAAGCCAGATAGCCGATGAAACTGCGGCGATTAGACCCACCCTCAAAATCAATAATATAGTGCCGTTGACCATTTAATTATTATACCCATTTTGACATCTTAAAGTCAAGCTAATTCGCCCATATTAACATTGACGGACAATGAGTAATTTGAGACCTGATACCAGTATTAAAAAGTGATTTCCTGCTTATTTGACTGTAAAAATTCTCGATATTAGGATTAAGGGCGATTTCCGCCGGCTTATAAATATTAAAGAAGCGGGCCGGAATAAGCCGAAAAAAAGCGCGGTAAGGACGTTCCTAAATTTTCAGGTTTAACTTTAAGGAGAAAGAAATGCAGTTTTTTGCAGAAATCAAGAAGTGGCTGGCGGAGATTACTGAGATTGCGCTGCTGTTGATTGCACTGGGTGTTACCGCAGAGATTCTGTTTGGCGACAAAATCTCGTTTTTCAGCGGTATAGTGAACAACATCACCAATATCATAGGTACCCTCGGCGAAAAGGGATTAGTCGGCCTGGTAGCCCTCGGGATTATTG